>Ga0154020_10007988_pt1 | contig 12311 bp, 9 predicted proteins | sample Klosneuvirus_201_FD_109709 | JGI IMG/M metagenome (GOLD analysis project Ga0154020, IMG submission 109709) | Active sludge microbial communities from wastewater, Klosterneuburg, Austria - Klosneuvirus_20160825_MG | ecosystem: Engineered > WWTP > Aerobic digester > Activated sludge | place... | reverse complement strand
CAAAATAGAGCATCTTGCCCACGTCGAAAATAGAATTGAGCAATTCGGAAACGACATGCCGGGTTTTGTCGTCGGGTATTTTCAGTCCTTTTGTCAGCAGGTCTTGAATTAAAATACGGTAAACAATGATGCGTTCCTCTTCACGGAGATCATCGTAAGGTCGGGAGCGGATGGCGGAAGCCATTTTAATACGTTGGCGGGCGGCATCGAAAAAGGCTTTTTTAAACTCGTATTCCTGCTTGTTGGTAAAGTTGGCCATACGTTTCTCGTTTTCGATTTTGATAGCGTTTAAATCCTGTTCCGGCGCCCAATGCAAAACAGCCTTGACGTTGACGGAGTTTTGCTCGTGAAAATGAACGTAATCAAGGTGAATCACAAATGACCACTTGTTGCCGCCCTCGTGCTTGAGGTTGCGCAGCGAAAGTTTGGCGTCGGAGCCACTTGCATCGAGATCGACATGGGCGAGTCGGTAATTGGCCTGTGGGGCATAAACTTCCTGCCGGAAATCCGGTTCGATGTGTTCTGTTTCGTCCACCGCGCCCACCTCGGTTTCGGAGCCGTCGGTATAGGCCTGGTCGTTGTCGCCGGTGTCCTTACCCACGAATGGAATGCCGATGACCTTGTCTTCTTTGATCGGACCTGCAGGGACGACCATTTCGGGTTGCGGGATGTGTGCAAGGTCGGGTGTTTGGGCGATGTGCAGCAAGTTGGAGATGCCGAGCCGGCGGCCGGGTTCATCGGCGAAGGTTTGCCAGCACAGGTAGGTACCGATGTCTTGCACCTGTACGCCGACCTGCCGCATTTTGCGCCGGAGTTCGTAGTTGATGAGTTCGTCGGTGGCGTTAGTGAGCAGGTATCGTTTGCTGGTGGTATCTGTATTTTCGGTAACGGTTCGAAAAGTTGACTTGAAGTTTTGGCGGATTTCGGTGGAGAGTTTTTCGGTTTGGTTGCGCATCCTTTTATGGGTTTGTTCGCGGGCCTTGGTCTGGGTGTTGCCAAAGTCAAAACTCCCCGTTTGGCTGGCGCCGACATCCACGATGTCCATCAAACTGAATTTTTCGGAGGCGCTCACACTCACCCCGGCTTTGATATTATTCTGGTTTTCCTCCCGGACGGCATCGGCCAGTTCGTCCTGGTCGGTGACCGTTTTTTCCGATTTTCGGATGATTTCGGTGGCGGTTTCGAAGTAGCGTTCGGTGAGTGTTTTGCGGGTGCTGACTTCCACCAGCTCGACGGTTGATCCCGGGCTTAACCAAATATGGCCGACCGAGGGGCCGAGAAAAGTATCAAACTCAAAAAAATATTGCCGGAAAAGATGCGCGATTCCGATTGGGGAAAGGCCGACGCGATCGAGGTCGCGTTTAGGATCAATAAGTTCGAAGGGGTCGTCGGCCTTGAAAAAATTAAGGAGATTGCCCGCGTTTGCAAAGGCTTTGGGGTAAAAGAGATTGTCGAGTTGGTCGTAGAGTTTGTTTTTGAGCAGGTAGGTCAACATCCCGGCAGTTTTGGATTCAAACTCGACCCGTTGCCGTCCGTACTCGGCGGGCAACATGAGTGGGGTATTCAATTCCATGAAATTACCCGCTTGTTGGTTATAAAGCTGGCAGTATTCCTGGATGTCGGTGCTGCAAACCGGGCGCACACGCTCCGAGAGCATCTGTTCCAGCCGGTCGGGGTGTAGCAAATCCTTCCAGTCGCCTTGCGTCATCTGGTCGCGGGGTGGAAGTTCTTCCCGGAGCATATTGAGCAAGAAACTTTTATGATGGTTGGGTTCGGTGCGCTCCAGGGTTCCGACGGAAAGCCGTTCGATTTCCATGAAGCAATCATTTTCAAAAAAACGGGCCCGACTGACCGGACTCACTTGGCGCAAAAGATTGTTTGTTAGCGCATTGCGATCGAGTGTAAACCCCTTCATGAACCGCTGCACGGTACGTCGGGAGGCCCAGCCGAGCAAGGGTTGATACACCCCGAAGATTTCGCTGGCATACGGGAGGGTGTTCTTGAACTTGTCTAAGTTTTTGATTTGCTTCATTTGATGAAGGATTTGATTATTTTTAATTCAGGTTAGTATTTTGTACTTGGTTATTTATCTTTTTGTACACGCCGTTCATTTTCCCTCATACTTTTTTTCAATCCCATCTGCCTCGGCAAAAGCGGCTTCCGACTCAGCTATTCTACGGTTTTTTTTATAAAAATTGCCCATACTCCTCAACGTATGGACCACATAAGGATAGAAAGCCTTTGGATTGTTTTCCGCCATCTCCCGGTGAATTTTCAATGCCTCGTTGTATGCGGCTTCTGCTTTTTCCTTTTTGTAATGGTTGGCAAACAGATTTCCAAGATTATTCAGAGTAAGCGCTACGAAGGGCAAAAAAACAGCCGGATTTTTTTCCGCCAGTTTCCGGTGTATCCCCAGTGCTCTGGTGAGTAAGGCTTCGGAGTATTTGTCGAACATATAGGCTTCTTTATCATGGTCGCTGTACGTCAGACTCAGGTCTAAAAACTCCTGTATATCGCTTGGGATTATAGCATTCGGATTACTTTCCGCCAGGCGCTCATAAATGTCTATGGATTCTTCAAAGGCCGATTTAGCCCTGAACATATTTCTGTCTTCATAGTGTACCCTGCCTAAGTTGTTCAGGGTAAGGGCGACATAAGGCTGATAATCATCCGATTTTTTTTCGCTTAACCTTTTATATATCCGTAGCGCCTCGGAAAAAGATGTTTCTGCTTTTTGCAAATCCATTTTTTCCGAATTGGGTTTGTTCGTTTTTCGGTAATAATTCCCCAGGTTGTTCAACGTGAGCGCAACGTAGGGCAGATATTCGTCCGGGCTGCTTTCCGATAGTTTTCTGAACAATTTCAGCGCTTCCGCATAGGCCGTCCCGGCATCAGACATCTGATGGGCGGCGCGATTGGCATTTCCCAGATTGTTGAGCAGGGTGGCTTTTGTTTCATCTGTTTTTGCCAAAAGCAATGCTTTTTTATAAAATACTATGGCACGCGTATGGTCATTCTGGTACGCCAGAAAATAGGCGTATTGGCGCAGGATATTGATATTGGCGGAATCCAGTTGCAACATCATTTCATAACACCGGGCTATGCTGTCGAACTCCAAATGCGTTTTATACAGGTCGGCCTGCAACGACAAACCCTGAATGGCATCTCTGGTCCGTTGTTGTTGTATCGCGTCGCGCTGGTCCAATCGTTGTGTGCCGGCCGCAATACTGTCGCGTTCCTCCAGGATTTTCCGGACCTGTTCGGCATAGTTGGCGTTTTGCAGGATGGCCAGAGCCTGCGTCATATCGCCCTGTTGAAAAAAAGAAAACGCTTCCCGGTAGGTGGGCGAGGTGTCGTCGAGGTTGACGGGAGCGTAGCGCCGGGCGAGTTCTTTGGCGGCATCATCTATTTTTTGGCGCTGGATTTCCAGTTGAGCCAGTTGTACCTCCAGTTCGCCGATGCGCATTTCATTGGCGGCTTCATTGGTTTTAAGCCGGGTGCGCTCGGCTTGTACGGATTTGAGTTTTTCTTCCAGCGCTTTTTCCGCGGCTGTTTTGCCGACGCGGTAATACGTTTTCCGGTAGTCCGCGATTTTGCCCGGAGGGGCCATGTAGATTTTCAGTTTGTCGCGCTGGTTCGTCACGGCATTCAGCGCATCGGTATTCACCACGTCCAAGCCCGGTTTTTTGACGGTAAACTGAAAGCCGTCATGTTCGGGGATACCCACCAGCACCAGTTTGAACGTTCCGTCAGCCTGGGTGGTGGTTGCCTGCGATTTGCCGAAATCCTCCTCCACGGCGGCGTTGGGAACATACTCCCGCTTGCCGGTTTCCGTTTGGCTGTTGAGGATGGACACCTCGCCGTAAATAGCCGATTGCTGGGCTTGCAGCTGCGGAAGCGCGGCTATAATGAGGGCAACGTACAAAAATGTTTTCATGGTCGGGTTTGAATTGTCGAGTGAAAGTACGGGGAGCGCTTGTTATTTTGCCATGATTACATTGAGCGGCGCATTGGTTTGCGGATGCGCTGTTTTGGTCAACATCTTGAATCCGGGCTTGAAAAAGGAAACTTCCGGTTCTTTTGACTGCATTGCCTTCGGAATGTGCAGGTCGTAGTGGCCGAGATCGTCGGTGGTGTCGCGCAACCCGGCGCCGATTGATACGATTACGCCCGCCAAAGGCTGATCGTTGAATATCGTTTGGCCAAAAACTTTGTCCAGGTTTTGCAAAGCGACTTCAAAACAAATGCCCCCCTCTTCGGAAATAATATAGGACGAATCAGGGTTCACGGCGCGGTATGGCTCGGAGAAGTCAACTTCCAGGTACACCTTTTGTCCGGCCCGCAAACCCGAAAACTTGGCCTCGCCTTTGTCGTTGATGGCCTCTTTTTTGGTTTCGCCGCTACCGGCAATACGCATGGCCACATGACCCTGACCCTTTAATACCGCATCGGTGCATCCTTTATCGCCATGAACGAACACGGTGACCGATTTCTCCCCGTCGCAATTGCGTCCGATCATGCCGTCGGCCGGATTGAGCAGGTAAATCAACGCCAACACCCCCATCGCTCCGCCGGCTTTTATACCTTGCGCAAGGTTCAGTTCCAGGGCTCCGCTCAGGTAATAGGACAAACTTGCAGCCCCCAGCGCCAAAAACACCCGGGTGACAAAAAACTGCTGCGGAAACGGACAGGGGAATAAGATGATCAGCAACAGCACCGTCAGCAGCAAACCGATACCGGTAAACAGCGGAATCCGGGAATCATGCCGATGGGATACGGCCGGGCCGGCGGCGCCGGAAGCCGGTTGGTGCATATCGGATTCCTTTCCGGCCATTATGCCAGGCAAGATGGCGGAAGCAGGCACCTGACCGATTAATTCCAACAGCGCCGCTGAAATCCGGTTTTTCTCCCGGCGTACTTCTTCGCTACTGATGGTGCCGCGCCGCTCTTCCGACAGTATCTGATTGTAGCGGCTGCGCAATAAAACCACCTCCTGTTGTTTGGCGCCATCATCAGCCGCCTGAAAAACGGTTTCCAGCCCTTGCAGGGTCTTTTCAAATTCGCCTTCGCTGAGCAGTTTGGAGAGGGTTTGTTTTGCTGACATGGTGGGTGAGTGGGTTTAGATTTTATGGGCGGGAGCACTGCTTGCTTAGCCGCGCTTAGTCGGCTATGAAAAGCAGTGCAGAGTTCGCTGTGTTATTATTCAAGTAAGTCGCGTAACTTGGACAGTTCGTCGGTTGTGATAAAATTAGTATAGCCTTTTCTCGCCAGGCCTTTCATCAGCGCTCTGTCACCTGTCCACAATTTTATGCCCAGAAATTCAGCAAGCGTCACAAAAGCAATATCATCCATATCAATTTCCCGAACGAGATTGGCGGCTCTCACCCAATACTCGAATGGTACCAGCGCTTCATTGGTAAAAGTCAGGCAATTAGTGATCTGATATATGGATTGGTCTAACTGTTCTTCACTCATTTTGGAGAGTTCGAGCAGTTTCAAGCGATGCTTTTTGAGTTCCGAGCGCAACGTATCACAGGCATGAAATTCGAGAACTCCATACGAGTTCATAATCAGGTCGCCGATTTTACCTTCGGTGTTTAGGACGGCGCTGAAGGCGATGTTGGTGTCAACGACGAATCTCACTCCGGTAAAAAGCGATGTTTATTTTCTTCCCACCATTGTTTATTGGCCTCGCGGGCCAATTTGTCCACGTCTTCCTGTTTGGCCTTGCTATCTTTGGTGGCCTCTTTGTAAAGCAAGTAGTTGATCAGACGTTGCACACCTTCCAGGTCAATTGATGCCGGAAGCGTAATAATTATTTGATTATCAACTCTCTGAATTGTCATTTTTAGTGCGTTTCAATGCAAATATAAGTGTTTTTCAGGACAATTAAATACGGAATATCCCACCGGTGCTGCTTAAATTAATACCGCTGTTTTTTATTGTGCCAGATAAACGCTCAGTTTTTCTTTTCTCAGGTCACAGCGAACGTTTGCTTCCCTGTCAAACCGCCGCGTCAGCGCGCGGTTGACAGGGAAGCGTTAGTTAGCAGTAAGTATTTTTCTTTATTGTCGTCCATTATCCATTATTATCATCACTTTTAGTTCTTCAATCGTCAGGGGTGGATTTTGTTTGTGTAACATAGAATGGCAGTTGGGACAAACAGGTCGTAAGTCCTGAATAGGGTCAACTTTATACTCTTGTTTTCTTGTCGCCACTTGTGTCAAATGATGAACGTGGATAAATTTGTAGCCTAAACTACCATAAAATTTCTCAAAGTTAAAGTCACAAACGGAACACGAATAACCGTAATGTTTTAAACACTCGTTCCTTGCATAAACATTTCTTTCGTAACGTGTCTGTGTTACTTGTACCGCAGCACCTTCAATGTATGCTTGTTTTATATCGGATGTTTCAGAAAACGGATTGTATCTAATTTCAGGATCTCTTAAAAATTCAAACCATTCTTCTTCGAGTTCTTCAACGGCTTCGTGTCTTATCGAAATCCCGGATGATTGCGGTGTCCATTGTTGTTTGGCTAAGTTTCCTTTGTCAAGATTATCAATAGTAAGGATTGGATCTTTCTCCGGATTAAGCAAAACATCAAACTCAATCAAAACTCTTGGTACGTCTTTATCTTCTCCGCTCCAATGTTGAGAAAGGAACGGTTCTGAAACCACTTTGCCTGAACCAAAAATCCCCCTTGGTTCGGAACCCACTCTCGCTAAAAATGCTCTGTCGCCTGGTCTTATACTTTTGTGGCTTCTACAACTCCACATTAAAGTTACTTTTCCCGTATTCTTTAATTCTTCAATATTCTTTTCTATGTATGGTTCTTTATTCGGGTCAGTCCATTGGCTCCACTTTTTCGGGTTCCATACAAACAAGTAAGCATTTTGAAGCGAAATCGGTTTTATATTTTCTGTCAGGCCACATTCTTCTAATGCTTGTTTTAATTCTGGCCGGAGTTGATAAATGAAATATGTACCTTTGTAATATCCTGTAAAAAAAAAGTCCCAGAGTCTCTTGCTTCCGTCTTCCCGTTCTGATTGTTTGATGTCGTGTTTTTTGAGAATACGTTTTCCTAATCCAACAATCCTTCCTATAACTCCATTTTTATCAGTCCAACCGATAATTTTTGCAAGGTCGGTCGCCGACGCTTCTTGCTTGTCGAGAGAATATAAAGTTTGAAAAATGAGCAAGTCATCTGGTTGAACAAGTTTTTTGTCTTGCAGAATTTCGACAAAAGCTTCTTTAGTTATGTATGGTGCCATTATTGTCATTTAAACTTACTGCTAACTATTGTTTGTCGTCACCTCCCCCTATTAGCTCCAGTTGCGTGAAAACCCACTTTGTCAACATCAACCCCGCATGCGTCAATTGCGTGTATCCAACCAAATCGGCTGGTTTCACGCAACCTGGCGGACGAAAGGGGCAAACATTTGGCTCATGCGATAGTTGTTTAACCACATAAACGTAAGGTTAAATTTCAAACGCCCAAATCATCCAACGTACATTTTATTTCTATTTAGTTTTTCATTTAACTTGTTTTCGGGATCTGTTAAACAAAACATGAACAGGCGGGTTGGTATGTCAACCTTCCTGAATGATGAGTTCAATTACTACGCTGACTTTATTTCGTTTTTCCAGTCTGCTGCACAAAATATGGGCCTTCGGCCAAATGCAGTTTGCCCATTCCCATATCAGCAAAACGCCAGGGCTGCATTTCTACAAACTCATGGGCAGTGGTCGGGCGCCCGGCTTCAACCCATTGCCCGATTGGGGCGTGTACGCTATGCTTGGAGTATGGGAAAACGAGCAGGCTGCCAATCATTTCTTCAATAATGCAGAAATCTTCCAGCGGTACCGGGCGCATACCAGCGAACAATGGACTATTTTCATGAAAACCCGCCAAGCCAAGGGCCTCTGGTCGGGGGGCAATCCCTTCACGCCCTCCACCGATTTGGATGTGGCCAATCCGCTAATCGCCGTCATCACCCGTGCCACCATCCGGACCAGCAAACTGGTGGAGTTCTGGCGCTATGTGCCCACGTCACAACGGCCTATCCAACAAGGATGCGAAGGGCTGATTTACACCAAAGGAATTGGTGAGGCCCCCTTGGTTCAAATGGCCACTTTCAGCCTCTGGGAAAACATGGAGGCCCTCAAAAACTTCGCCTATAACAGCCCTGAACACCAAGTGGCTATCCAAAAAACCCGTCAAATGGATTGGTACAAAGAGGAGATGTTCGTACGGTTTCAGCCTTACCGCACGGTGGGTACCTGGGGAGGTAAAGACGCTTTGGCTCGCTACTTAAACAATTAACTTTATTCAACCGGGCCTCGCCACCACTGTTAAAAATCCCATTGAAAACCATTTTTGCAGCTTGTAAACCGGCGCATTCAACACCATGCCTGCCACAAATCTCACGAATCTGTGTTCCATGGAAGCAGCCCAGTCAATGCCCTGCTGCTCCATCCGGCTCATCCAATGAAGCGTGTAGGGGTCGAGGGTGCCATAGGTAAGCACTTGCTCCACCTGCCAGCCGCTATTTTTCATCAACAGCTCGATATTGTTCGGCGAATAAAGTGCTGTGTGGCGAGGGGTATGATAGCCGGCCCAGTGTTGCCCGAATTTGCGGCGGGTATGGCTGTCAAAATTGGGCACCTCCACGATGAGCCGGGTCTGCGGATGGGCAATATCGAGCAATTGTCGCAGGTGCTGTTGTGGCTGGTAATCATGCTCCAGATAATGCCACATGGTGATGACGTCCACGGGTGGTTCACTGTGCAAGTCGGCCACTTCGCCTATTCTAAGGTCAATGCCACGGTAGGTTTCCTGTTCATTTTTCCAACCTTCGTCACTGAAATCAAGACCGATGAGATGGGCAGGGGTATCGTTGCGCAAGCAGGCCAAAAAAGTCGGCTTACCGCAGCCCACATCGAGTATTCGGCTCCTGGTAGTCAATTTGTGGTGCTTTTTCAACCGTTTCACCCTTGTTTTATCGATGCTTCGCTGGTCTTGTTTTACGAAGGAAGCATATTTGCCCCAAGCCTCCTCCACCCGGTAGGGCAGGTAGGCGGCGGTGTAAAATTGCCCCAATTCCGGTTCTGGTACACGGGGGTTAAGGAACACCAGCCCGCAATCTTCGCAAAGGTCAAAATTGTATTTTGTGGGTAAATGCTCGTGCATCATTGCCGAGGTCTGCACGAAGGCTTTGTGGTTGGTGGAATTGCAGGCGAGGCATTGGTTCAGTTGTTCCATCAGCGCGTAACATGGTTGGCAATGGAACGAAAGGGTGGCCAAGGAAAGCGGAATAATGCAAGGTGAAGACAGGCTGCCCCTGCCCCGATGATCGCAATATCAAAATTGGTAAATGGCATAGAAAAAGGTAAAAAATACAACTTGTGAAGCAAAATGGTGGATCGGGAGCGGGTGCTTTCCTTCCGGCAGGTCTTTTTTCGCAAGTACCTGCAGGAGTAATGAAACCACGAACCAATCCACGAAGTTTCGCAGTGGAGCACGGCCTGCGTCCCAATGCCAGAAGTCGAAGACCGGAGCAACGGGTTCGATGAAAAAATCGAGTGCCACCATCAGTACCGCTCCGCAAATCGGGGCCAGCCATTGATGCCGGATAAAACGTTTGCAAATAGTGGCTATTAGGAAGGTCAACACCACCCAATTGATGCCAATCAGGGGCGGCACACCAAAGAACTTTGGTCCTAGATTTTCACCATACTGATAGGCTCCGAAAATCAGGCCGGTTTTCACACCCACGATTTCTACGCCCATGCCAATGAGATAGATAAGCGTCCAGATCGACAGACTGCGCCAGCCATTTTTCACCGGAAAATTCCAGTACAGAAGCCCCACGCCAAGTAATAGGTTGAAAGGGGTTTTGGGCAAAAACCAATCGCCTGCTCCAAGCCAAATACCAATCATTCCGGAGATGGTGACCAGCCAAATGGCAAACAGGGAGACCTGGATTTTCCCAAATGAAAATGGAAGGGATAAAGGTTTATTCATGATGCTGAAATAATTAATCCTGCCGTAATCTTGGCAGAAAGCAGGCACAAAGGAATGCCTCCACCCGGATGTACGGAGCCTCCGCAGCAGTATAGATGTTTTATCTTGCTCGAAAAATTGGGGTGCCTGAGGAAGGCTGCAAAACTGGAATTGCTCGCAGCGCCATACAACGCGCCCCGGTAGCTGCTCGTTCGCAGTTCAATCAGCGGTGGTGTTAGCACGTCTTCTACCTCGATAAGTGGTGCGAGGTCGGTGCCCAGCAGGCGATTTACCTTGGCGAGGATGTCGTGGCGGGTCTGTGCCACCACGGCCGGCCAGTTCTGCCCATAGTCACCTGGAGCGTTTATCATCACAAACCAATTTTCGCAGCCAGGCGGAGCATCGCCGGGGGCTTCCTTGCTGGTAATGTTGAGGTAAACAGTGGGGTCATTGAAAAGGGTTTTATGGTCGAACAAATGGGTAAACTCCTGTCGGTAATCGCCGCTGAACAGGACATTGTGAAGGTCAAGTTCGGGGAACTGTGCACGGATGCCCCAATAGAAAATCACCGCCGAACTGGAGCGTTCCTGGCGCAGCGTACGCGCTGGGTGCGGCTGTCCCGGCAGCAGTTTTTTGTAGGTGGAAAATATATCCATGTTCGACACCACGAATTCTGCAAAATGCTGTTGATCAGTCGTTTGAACCCCAATGGCCTGGCGGTTTTTTACCAGTATTTGCTCAACTTTTTGGCCAAAATGGAACTGAATGCCCTGCCTCAATGCCAGTTGGTAGAGGCTGGTGGTGATACTGTGCATACCGCCCTTCGGAAAATAGGCGCCTAAGTGCAGTTCAAGGTGCGGAATCATACTCATGATGCCCGGTGTGCGATAGGGCGACGAACCGTTGTAAGTGGCATAGCGGTTAAACAATTGGACGAGGTGCGGCTCGCCGATGGCTGCTTCGTTGAGCGAATGGAGGCTGGTTCCGATATCCATCTCCGATATTTGCGCTATGGCCTTGAGGGTATCCATAGACAGATAGGTGCCGATTTTGTGCAACGATTTTTCAAGGAATAGTGGAGCGGTCAGGTCGTATTTCCTTTGGCTATTTTTCAAATATGCCAATACCGACGCTGCTTCTACGCCAAACCTGGCTGCTGCTTCCCTGGCAAAAACCTCCCGGTTGGCGTTGACGGTGAAGCGGATGCCGTCTTCCCAAAAATAGTTGCAGACCGATTCCTTGCGGTGATACTGGAAAAATTCGTCCGATTGCTCGCCAAACAATCCGAAAAGTTCAGTCACCAGCTCCGGCATGGTGAACAGGGAAGGCCCTGCATCGAAGCGGTAACCGCCCAGTTCGAAGGCATGGAGCTTGCCGCCGGGATAGTCGTTTGCCTCAAAAACAGTGACACTCATGCCAGCCGCCCGAAGGCGCAGGGCAGCGGCTATCCCGGCAATACCGGCTCCGACGATAATGGATGAAGGCATTATTTTGGATAAATGATGCCGATTTTGTTCGACGAAGAGTATAATGCAGGAAGAGGAAAATGGTTTTAAGGGAGTACGCTAGAAAGGTTATTTTCCAGCGTTGAACGTTTGCTAAAACTTTTGAAAGTTTAGCAACCATACCCCTCTACACCAATTTTTTGATTTCCACCACCACCTCCGCCCAAACCTCATCGTTTTTCGCGCTGCTGCCGATGATTTTGTCTTTTTGCGGCAACCCTTGCAGTTTGGCGAAGGGCGTGCCCGCCCTTGCTATCTTTGGTGGCCTCCTTGTAAAGCAAGTAGTTGATCAGTCGTTGCACACCTTCCAGGTCAATGGATGCCGGAAGCGTAATAATAATTTGATTATCAACTCTCTGAATTTTCGTTTTTAGTGCGTTTCAGTGCTAATATAAGTATTTTTCAGGGCACTTAAATGCGGAATATCCCACCCGTGATACGAGAGGGATAGGTTTCGTTTCGGCTCATGCAATGTTCACAGCAAATGAATCAAAATAGCATCAGCCTACATATTTATTCAATTGGACGGATATTCAAAAGATTGACCATGCAGTTCTCCATATTGCCAATGGTCAAAACAAAGTTTTGTTTGACTTTTAAACCGTTAGAAAACTCTGCTGGCTTCCAACTGGGCATTTTTGAAATAGCCGCAACCAGCATTTCGTCAATTTTTGTGTCTTTTGATGGCAGGGCAACTTGAATATCCGTAATATGCCCCTGTTCGGTAATGGTAAATTTAATGGCAGTCAAATCATAACCCGTAAAACTTCCTGCTTCAATATTTACAATGCTATTTTTTT
>Ga0154020_10007987_pt1 | contig 12311 bp, 9 predicted proteins | sample Klosneuvirus_201_FD_109709 | JGI IMG/M metagenome (GOLD analysis project Ga0154020, IMG submission 109709) | Active sludge microbial communities from wastewater, Klosterneuburg, Austria - Klosneuvirus_20160825_MG | ecosystem: Engineered > WWTP > Aerobic digester > Activated sludge | place... | reverse complement strand
TTAGTACAGACTAAGTGAGGGTGCGACCTGCTGATAACTGTTTCTAAAGCGCAAATAACAGCAAAAACCGGCAAAAGCGCATGCTAAAGCGCACTAAATCGCACAAGAGTGTTTCCAAAACTTAACCCTAACTTAAACTGTCATTTTTGCAAATTGAGCCTGTCATATCCACCTTTGCAACATTGTTTTGCCTCCCTCATACCATAGTGAATCAAGAATTCAGTAGTTTAAAAGGTTAGGAATTGACTACTCGACCCGGCCGACGCAAGTTGGGCCGGGTTTTTTGGCTGTTGGCTATTGGCTGTTAGCCAAAATGAGTGGCACGAGCCAAAAGGCTCATTGTTCATCACGCATAACTCATCACTTAGGAGTAGGTTTGCTGCTCAAAATTCACATCATTCACTTGTCACAACTTGAGACCATGCGTCGCCAGACTACCCGCCACATCCTGATGGTTCGCCCGGCCAATTTCGGGTTCAACGAAGAAACCGCCGCCAACAACGCTTTTCAAAGCCGCGACGGCAGGCTCTCCCCCGATACCATTCGCCAAAAGGCTGTAGAGGAATTCGATGCGTTTGTGCAGCGCCTCCGCGATGCCGGAGTGGATGTATTGGTGGCCCAGGACTCCGACAGCCCCGTCAAGCCTGATGCGATTTTCCCGAACAACTGGGCTACATTTCACCAGGAAGGACTGTTGGTCACTTACCCCATGTTCGCCCCTACCCGCCGCCGCGAGCGCAGCGATGATGTCCTGCAGGTAGCGCTTGATGCCGGCTTTCGGGCCGAACAACGGGTGCATCTGGAATCCAGTGAAGATGCCGGCCGCTTCCTCGAAGGCACAGGCAGTATCATTTTCGACCACCAAAACAAACTTGCTTACGCCTGTCTCAGCCCCCGCACCGATGCCGGTTTGTTGGACGAACTATGCAAGATTCTGGGATATAACAAGGTTGTCTTTCAGGCCGTGGACGCGAATGGGCAGGACATTTACCACACCAATGTGATGATGGCGATGGGCGAAACCTTCGTCGTGGTGTGTCTCGACACCGTGCGGAATGCACAGGAGCGTCAAATTTTGGAACAAAAATTTCGGGAAACCAGCAAAGAAATCGTGGATATCACCCTTGACCAGATGAACGCCTTCGCCGGCAATATGCTTCAGGTGCAAAACGATCGCGAAGCAACCCTGCTCGTTATGTCCGAACAGGCTTTTCGTTCACTCACTTCCGCACAAGTTAATGCCCTCGAACGCCACACACGGTTGTTACACAGTCCCATTGACACGATCGAAACCTACGGCGGCGGCAGCGCCCGATGTATGATGGCCGAGGTATTCGTAGCCTCATAGACCGAGATACTCGTCGTACATCGTTTGTAAATAAGCCCGTGCGGTGACTTGGTTATTCGAGTCCAACGCTCCTTGGTACCATTTCCATTGCTTTTGGGCAAACGGGAAAAATCCCGCTCCCTGCGGGGTGATCCAGCCGATACCGTTTTCGTTGGAATAGTATGCGAAGTCGGTAGTACGATCGTCGAGCAGGTTTTTGCTCCACGGAAAAGAAATACTGGAAACCCCGAGCGCTCCGAGGATGGTGGCCGGGATGTCGTGGTGGTTACCGATTTTTTCGATCCGGCGCCCGCGCCATTCCGGGCGAATGAGCGGCCCGGTAATAAGGAGCGGCACCTGCCGGGCTCGAGGAGAGTCCATGTTTTGGTTGTCCGGCTGCGGATGTCCGTGGTCTGCAACCAGTACAAATACGGTATTTTGGTACCACGGTTCCGCTGCGGCCAACCGAAAAAATTCTCCAATCGCATAGTCGGCAAAAGCGGCGCAGTTCAGAAATTTCTCGCGTTCGTCGGCTCCATTCCAGCGGCTTTCGTATGGCACGTCGTACGGCTGGTGCAAACTCAGTGTCATGACGGTCGAGAAAAAGGGTTGCCGGGTTTGTCGCAGCGTTTCGACGGCTTTAGCAAAAATCGTAGCATCATCAGCCCCCCAGAGTTGTTTGACTTCGGAGCGCGGAAAATCATCAATGGAAATAATTTGATCAAATTGCTGGTTGTATAGCCAGGTGCCTATGTTGGCAAAGGTTAGTTGACCACCATAGAAAAAAGAGGTAGCATAGCCTTCTTTTCGCAGCGTTTTTGACAAGCATGGCAGTTTGGCGGCCTTGTCCTCGTGCAAGACTACGGATTGGTCGGGCTGTGCCGGAAATCCAGCCAGCACGGACACCAGGCCCTGGTCGGTTCGGTAACCACTGCCGTAACACTGCTCAAAAAGGAGCCCTTCCCGCGCCAGGAGACCGAGGTTGGGACATACGCCCGGCACGCCACCAAGTTCCTCCACCACTTGAGCAGTCATACTTTCCATGATGATAAAAACCACGTTCGGGCGCTGTTCGGATGAAGCAAGCCAACGTTGGGGCTGTTTTTCAACCTTGCCCGGTGCATACAGTTTCGCTACCTGACAATGGGCAGTCTCCGGATCGGAGGAGCGATAATGGTTCACCGTAGAGCGGGCCTCTATCAGGCTGTGAAAAAGGTGCCATGCCGTATTGGTTGCCGCGTGGTTGTTGAAAGGATGGGTGGAATAATACACCGCGCTTTCATTTATCGGCATCTTGCCCACACCGCCCCGGATTAATAACAGCGTGCATCCCAACAACACAGGAGCAGAAGGAATATGGATCAGCGACCGCTCCGGAGGCCCGGCAAATGCCCCGGTAATTTTTTTAAACACGCGCCACCAACCCCAAATCAAACAAATATAGAGCGCAACCCCGCCAATTTTGAACGGCAATGACATGGAATCCAACACGAATTCAGGTGTCCGGAAATTATCAAATGCACGGCTGTTGAGCGGGGTATGCCATTCTGCGTACAGAAAAACATTGGCGGTAAATGCCATCACGAAGAACAGGATCAGCCCCAAATTGAAGGCATTGAGCACGTAGCGCAGGACGCGCCAGACCCTCGGGCCACCGGCCATGCCGATATACCAAAGGAACAAGGGAACCACGACAAAATACCCTGCCGTACTCAAGTCTAATGGAAGGGCATGCAAAAATGAAGCCCAAGGCCCTTCCGACGACCAGTTGGGCCGTAGCCAGATCACAAACAACGCCCGATAAAAGGCGAAAAAAAACATCCAAAAAGCATACATGCGCAGCGCGAACCACCACGGTTCGCCGGCACTGCGAATATGCTCAGGCATTCGCTCAATCAGTGCTTTATCCAAGTCAATTTCAGTAGTTTACAGGTTTCGTCCCTGACTTTAAAACGGTCATCGAGGCGCATTCCGACGATCCAGATGATGTGGCGGTCACTATCTTCCAGCACCCAAATTTTTTCTTTTTCCAACCGGGAAAGTTTTTGGTTGGTAAAAAAATCCTGAAGTTTTTGATGCTGCCCGCCCATCCCTAAAGGCTGAAAAACATCGCCGGGTCGCCAACGGCGCAAAAGTAGCGGAAATTGGAGAATTTCCGCATCCACTAAAACTACCTCTAATTCCGGCGGAAAGGGTGTGCCGGGAGCCGCAGACGTCAGCATCAGGCGCCCTCCGTCGGGAGTACGTACCAGGAGATCATCGGCATGGACAAACAATGCATCGGCATGGTGCTCCCGATTCGTGAGCAAGAGTGCATCGCGGTCCAGCACTACGCGATACCCCGACGGAGCGTGCCATTCCGAGCCGGTTTGTTGCCAACAGGCGACAATCTGCTGTACCTGGTCGCCCGTGAACCCGAAGGGCTGGAGCAGGTCAAACAGCGCGTCCGACAAAGCAGGCAAGGCTTCCAGTTTGTTTTTTTTTAATCGAAAAACTCCCTCGTCATCAGCCTCGCCCAGAAGGTTCTGCAACAGGTGCTGGAGGTTGGCGTCGGCAGCCCGGAGGCGACGAAGTGTGTCGGCGGCATTGTTCAAAAAAACCGGGTTCAGGGCCTCCAATTGCGTCATCACGCGGTGCCGGAGTGCATTGCGCGTGTAGTGCTCGTCGGTGTTGCTGCTGTCTTCCCGCCACAAGATTTTGTTCGTTTGGGCGTAGTCCAAAATAGCCGCACGGGTAGCAAACAACAGCGGCCGCACGACGTGTCCCGTACGTACCGGTATGCCCCCGAGACCGGTCAGTCCGGTGCCCCGCACAAAATGCAACAACGCCGTTTCTACCGAGTCATTCAGGTTGTGCCCGGTGGCGATGCAGTCGAAATCATGCGCTTCCCGGACGACCTCGAACCAGCGGTAGCGTAGCTCGCGTGCGGCCATTTGCACGGACAGTTTGTTTTCGTCTGCATATTTTTTAGTGTCAAAATGTTGTACCCAAAAAGGCACCCCCCATTTTTTGGCCAGATTGCTCACGAACGCCTCATCGCCGTCGGATTCTGCGCCGCGCAAACGAAAATTGCAGTGCACTATGCCAAAAGGCTGCTTTCTTTGCCCAAGCAATTGGGCCAACACCACCGAGTCTACCCCGCCGCTGACAGCAGCAAGCACCCGCTCGCCCGGGCGAATCAAGTGGTGGGTGTTGGAATACGTGTCGAATTGCTGCAGCAGATCCATTATTTTTCGGTCAGAAACACAAAGTTGGGCCTTTGTTCGTTCGCCGTTGACTCCACCTTGCGATAAATTTTTTTTGATGAAACAAATGACACGATACAGTCCTACAATTATCCTCTTTTCCCTTTTGGCAATCCCCTTGCAGGTGTTTGCCCAACTCTCCGGCGCCGTGCACGACGAATCGGGCGAACCCCTGCCCTACGCCACCGTGTATGCCCGAAACTCCACCAACGGCACCGTAGCCAACGCCGAAGGCGAATACCGACTTGCCCTGGAGCGCGGTACGTACGACATCGTTTTCCAGTACATCGGCTACAAGCAGAAGGTCGAAAAGGTCGTCATCGCCGACAAGCCCGTGCGTCTGAATGTACGCCTGGAAGCCAGCGACCTGCAAATTGCCGAAGTGGTCATCTCGTCCGAAGACCCGGCCTACCCCATCATGCGCAAAGCCATTGCCAAGCGCAGTTTTTACAAAAACCGAACGCCGGAATACAGTTGTGATGCCTACATCAAGGGTTTTTACAAACTGCTCGACGCGCCCAAAAAAGTGCTCGGCCAAGACATAGGCGACATGGGTGGTATTCTCGACTCCAACCGAACGGGCGTGGTGTACCTGTCCGAATCGGTGTCCAAACTATACGTGCAGACCAATCCGCGACGCACCAAGGAGGTTATGGTGTCCAGCAAAGTCAGCGGCAATACCAACGGGTTTAGCCTCAACCGCGCCACCCTGACGGATTTCAATCTGTACGACGAGCACATCGAGATCGGGCGCAATATCCTCTCGCCCCTGGCCGACAACGCATTTTCCTACTACCGGTTTCGCCTGCTCGGACAGTTCAGGGACGAGAACGGCTACGACATTTACAAGATTGAAGCCCTGCCCAAGCACGAAGAATCGCCGGCATTCCATGGGCACCTGTACATCGTGGACGAGTGGTGGAACATCGCCGGCCTGGACCTGAAACTGACCGGCAAAGCCATCCAGCAGCCCGTTCTCGATACGCTCAGCATCCGCCAGGAATTTGTGCCGGTGAATAAACCCGACGAGTGGCGCGTGCTGACGCAAAACAGCGGTTTCAAGTTCGGCATCCTCGGATTCAAAATCAGCGGGTTTTTCAACGGCATTTTTTCCAACTATAACCTGCGGCCCCAGTTCGGCCCCGACTTCTTCGACCGCGAACAGTTCAAAATCGAAAAGTCAGCCAGCGAACGGGACTCCACCTATTGGGCTTCCATGCGTCCGGTGCCGCTCACCGAGGAAGAAACCGGCGACTATGTGCGAAAAGACAGTCTGGAAAAAATTTGGGAATCGAAGGAATATCAGGACAGCATTGACCACAAACGCAACCGGTTCAAGCCAATGAATCTGCTCTTTGGGTACACCTGGCGCGACTCGTACCGAAATCTACGGATTTCCTACCCGGCTCTGTTCGAAGGGGTGCAGTTCAACACCGTGCAGGGATGGCTCGTCAACTTCACCCCCACCCTGCGCCAAAGCGAGGGCAAACAACGATCCCGCTACTGGGAAGTGGACGGCGTGCTGAACTACGGGTTTTCCGAAAAACGCCTGCGTGGCGGCCTGCGCCTCGAGCGGCGTTTCGACAGCATCAAGTACACCCACGCCGAGGTGGCCGGTGGAATCACTGTGGAGCAGTTCGACGCAAACAAACAAATTGGAGAACTGCCCAACCTGCTGTATTCCCTCCTGGAAAAAAAGAACTACCTGAAACTGTACGAAAAAGCCTTCGTGCGGGCCAAAACCAGTCAAAATGTGTCGCCCGGGTTGCGCCTGGAGTTGGCCACAGAGTTTGCCGAACGCCGGGCCCTGGTGAACCACAGCGACTACAGCCTCTTCCGCCGCGACCGGGAGTATTCCCCCAATGCTCCCCTGCCCGTACCGGCAACACAGCCGGAGCAGCCCTTTTTCAACCCCAACCGCGCGTTCACCGTCGAAGTGGGCGCCCGCATCCGGTTCGGCGCCACCTACAGCACCTACCCCGATTTTCGCGTGTACCACCGCTCCAAATGGCCCGAACTGAACCTGCGCTACACGAAGGCCCTGCCCGGGATTTTTCTCAGCGAAATGGACTACGACCTCCTGCAAGTGCGGCTATCCCAAAGCGATCTGTCCATGGGGCTGTTCGGGTACAGTTCCTGGAACCTCGGCGGGGGGACATTCCTGCGCAATAAACGCGTCGAGTTTATGGACTACTACCACCCCCGCGGTAACCAGACCATCATCGGAAATCCGGAGAACTACTCCCGTGGATTTTTCCTGCTGCCGTACTACGCCTTCAGCAGTTCCGGCTCGTACACCTACGCCCATTGGCGCCACCACTTCAATGGCTGGATTCTGGACAAACTGCCCCTGTTGCGCAAACTCGCCTGGAAAGAAGCCCTCGGCATCGGGTTTTACTACGCCGATTCGTTTGCCACGCAGGCCGAGCGACCCGACGTGAAACTGCCCTACTGGGAAGCCAGTTTCGGGTTCTACAACATCGGGGCCGGATTTTTCCGCCCGCTGCACGTGGACGTGGCGTTCGGTTTTTTTGGAAAAGATTTCTACCGCACAGGAATTGTGCTTGGACTTGATCTTTAGGAATTATGAACCACATCAACACCCTCATCATCGGAGCCGGACCCGCCGGCCTGGCCATGGCCGGCAGGCTTTCCAAACTGGGCGTCTCCTTCCTCCTGCTGGAAAAAGCCGACCGCGTGGCCGGCGCCTGGCACCGGCATTACGACCGCCTGCACCTCCACACCGTGAAGGAGCATTCCGACCTGCCGCACCTGCCCATGCCGCAACAATACCCCGTGTATGTGTCCCGGCTCGACATCATTGCTTACTGGCAGGATTACATCCGGCAGATGGGCATCGAGCCGTTGCTCGGGCAGGATGTGACGAGCGTGCGGCGGGAGAACGGTGCCTGGAAAACCACGACTATTTCGGACGTATTCACCTCGGACAATGTAGTGGTGTGCACCGGTTACAACCGAAAACCGTTCCTGCCGGAGTGGCCGGGGCAGGACAAATTTGCAGGTACGTTGCTGCACAGCCGGGAGTATCGCAATGCTGAGCCGTTCCGGGGCAAACGCGTACTGCTGATAGGCATGGGCAACACAGGCGCCGAACTGGCGCTCGACCTGCACGAACAGGGCGCCCACCCGGCCATTGCCGTGCGCGGGCCGGTGAATTTCATCCGGCGCGACCTCGCTGGCAGGCCGGCACAGCGCACGGCTATCCTGCTCGGAAAACTGCCCAACTGGGCGTTCGACTTCATCGCCCGGCAGGTGCAACGACTCACCGTCGGCGACCTCAGGCCCTACGGCATACCCGCTTCACCGTACGCGCCCTCCGAGCAGTTGCGGCGTTTCGGCAAGGTGCCGGTCATTGATATCGGTACCATTGAGCTCATCAAGCAGCGGAAGGTGCAGATTCTGCCCGACATCCGGGAGTTTCACGCCGACTCGGTGACGTTTGCAGACGGCCAAACCGAGCCGTTCGACGCGGTCATCGCCTGCACCGGGTACCGCGCCTCGGTGGAGGATTTTGTCGAAAACGCAACATCCTTGCTCAACGAACGGGGCTACCCAAGCCGGTTGTGGTTCGATGAGGAGGCGTGGCGCGGCTTGTACTTCTGTGGATTTTCAACACCCCTGAGCGGGATTTTGCGGAACATAAAAATTGATTCGGAAAAAATTGCGGCGCACATCCGGCGGGTTAGTCCTCCAGCAGGTCGCTCAGTGCCAGTGTAAAGCCCGGCAGCACGTTTTCGCCGGAAAGCGACGGGTTGAATCCATGCACCTCTTCGACCGGCTTTCCGGCCCGGTAGATCAATGGCGGGGATCAATCAACCAGGCCAGGCGCACTCCCTATTAGGTAAAAATTCACCACAGATACACAGATTTACACAGATTTTTCACGGATAAATCTGTGTAAATCTGTGTTATCTGTGGTGAAAAATGCTACGCCTCGAGCAAGGCTAAGTAGTTACGTTTTTTCTAAAGTTTGTTTCCCTCCGCCGGATTCTGGACTTTTGCCCAAAATTCCACCCGGCACCGCATGCCCTACCCTTCCAAGTTGCTCCTGTTCGGCGAATACCTCCTGCTGCTCGGCGCCCGCGCGCTGGCTGTACCGGTGGCGACGTTCTCCGGAGACTGGGCCTGGGGCAATCCCGCTCAACCCGACAACCGGCGTGAGCAACTTCTGAAATTTGCCAACAGCCTTGCGCTGAAGTCCGTCCCGGGCCTGGACTTCGCCGCCTTTCGCCACGACATCGCCGAGGGACTGTACTTCCGTTCCGATATCCCCGTGGGCTACGGACTCGGCAGTTCGGGCGCCTTGTGTGCGGCGGTGTACAACCGGTACACGTCGCCGAAAACCGAAAACGTAGCCGAACTGAAGGCCTTGTTCGCCCGAATGGAAAGCCACTTTCACGGCCAGAGCTCGGGAATAGACCCGCTGACGAGTTACCTGAACAGACCCCTCCTGATCGCCAACCGCGAGGAGGTGGCGTTTTTTGAGGCTAAACCCTGGCCAAACGCCCCCGTGGTTTTTCTGCTCGACTCCGGGCAGCCGCGCCGAACCGGGCCATTGGTGCAGTGGTTTTTGGAAAAATCAACTGAACCCGAGTTTGCGCGCCGTCTCCGGGGCGACTTACTGCCTGCCCACGAGGCCCTGCTTACCGCCTGGCAAACCGCCGATGTGGCCGCGTTTTGGCCGGCCTTGCATCGCGTGTCGGCGTTTCAGTTGGAAAACATGCCGCTCATGATCCCGGAGCATTTGCGTGCGTTGTGGGAACGCGGCCTTCAGGCCGGCGACGTCGTGTTCAAAATCTGCGGCGCCGGCGGCGGCGGTTTCGTCCTGGGTTTTTCCAAAGACCGACAAACCGCCACAACCCAATGCTCCGAGTTCACCCTTGTTTTCCCCTTTGCAACCCATGATGTGGTGGAAAAATAAACAACTCCGCCCCGCTCTTTGGCTGCTGGGGCTGCTGCTGGTGGTGGCATTGGCCCGGGATATTCTCGCCAACGGCCGCCCCTTGTACTGCCGCATCCGGGGTGAGTCGTTTTTCCCGGCGCTGCGGTCCATCCGGCACGGCGCCGACAAACCATACGGGCATCCGGTACTCGACTCCATTCAGGAGCGGTTCCAATGGCGCCGATATGCGTACGATGCTGTGGTATTCGCCCCCATCCCCTTCTCCCCCGGAGAAGTACCGACCCGCCCCGACACCACGGTGCGCCAGGCGCTACCGGGCAGCATGCACCCGGGAACAGGCGGCCGGTTCCGGCATTGGTTGGGCACCGACACCCGCGGCTACGACGTGGCAGCCGGCATAGTCGGCGGCGCTCGCGTGGCCCTGCTGACCGGCACCATCGCCATGAGCATCGCGTTTGCCATTGGTCTGGCTTTCGGGGCGATCGCGGGCTACTGGGGCGACAACCGCCTTCGTATCCGGCGCGGACAGATTGGGCTTGCGCTCCTCGGGGTACCCGTCGCCGGGTTCTACGCAGACGCCGTGCAACTTTTCCTGCCCGAGCCGAGTGCGGCGAGCGTTCGCTGGGCGGTGGCCCTACTGGTGGTGCTCGGTGTGCTCGGTGTGTGTGTGTGCATTGGCAAAATGCTGCGCCGATGGGCCTGGTTCGCCAAACCTGTCGCTATTCCGGCGGATCTGCTGCTCATGCGGCTGGCCGAGGTGTTCACGTCCATACCGGGTTTGCTGGCCATCGTGGCGTTTGCGGCCATGCTGCGCGAGCAGTCGCAAACCCTCTGGGCCATGACCGCACTCATCGGGGCGTTCAGTTGGCCGGGTGTGGCGCTGTTTATCCGGGCCGAACTGCTGCGCATCCGCGAACTGGAGTACATCACCGCTGCCCGCGGTATGGGCCTGTCGGAGTGGCGCATCCTGTTTCGCCATGCCCTTCCCAATGCCCTGCGCCCGGCCTATACGATCTTCGCGTTCGGCGTGGCCGGGGCCATCCTGCTGGAAGCCTCGTTGTCATTTCTCGGTTACGGCGACCACAACCTGATCGGCGCCACCTGGGGCAGCCTGCTGCAAAACGCCCGCAGCAGCCCGCAACTCTGGTGGATCAGCCTGCCGCCCGGCCTGGCCATTTGCCTGACGATACTGGCGCTGCACGCGGTCGGGGAGGCAATGAGCGAAAGAGGTTGAAAATGATCTGTGTCCCAACAAGGTCACCGTACTCTGCCCAACTTTACAATCAGTTTGAATGGAACGGCATCGATATGTGCCGAACGTGTTCACGTTCAATGGAGACGTAACCTTGGTGCGATAGCCGCCTACAGCAAATCCCCAACACGCTCCTAAGTATAAAAGTTATGTGCTTATATTTTCTGCACTTATTTTTGATGCTTCTTTTAAAAGGCAAGACACCCGAATTCAGGCGTAAATTATGAAGGCCATTCCGATCAGACAAATTGCCGCTACACACCAGGAGCAACACAATGCCGGCCGGTTTAGCATAAGGGATTTACGCGCCATACTCAACGGGAAAAACTTGGTTCATGACCTGCACAAGCATGACTTTTACTTCATCCTGGCCATTGAAACAGGGCAGGGTATTCATGAAATTGACTTTATACGATATGAGGTTCACAACAATGCGTTGTTCATGCTCCGTCCCGGTCAGGTACACAAACTTCTGCTATCAGCCGATTGCACCGGTTACTTGTTAGAGTTTGACACCTCATTTTATCAGGCGAAAAACAGCAAAGAGGAGCAGCGATGGAAAAGGTCTGTCGGCAAAAACTATTACGAAGTAGAGGAGGGCCATTTTAAGAAACTGCTTTCGTACTTATCCATTATTTTCGCCGAATACACCGCGAAACAAGAGGGATATTATGAGGCCATCAAAGCATGCTTTGACCTTTTCATTATAGAATTTGCAAGGCAAAATCCCGATCCGACGCAGGTTTCACCAGGTACAGGCAACTACATGCAACAGCGCTTCGAGGAGTTATCGAGACTGTTAGAGGCAAAGATCACATCGGTCAAAAGCGTTTCGCAGTATGCCGAGATGCTAAACCTCTCCGTTTACCAGTTGAACGCCATAACCAAGGCGTCTGTCGGCAAAACCACCACAGACCTTATCAACGAGCAAATCATTTTGGAGGCAAAGCGGTACCTGCTGGCTACTCCCAATCAGGTTAAGGACATTGCCTGGCATTTAGGTTATGAGGATACGTCTTACTTTATCCGGTATTTCAAGAAACATACCGGGTTGTCGCCGGACGTATTCCGGAAGAATTTCAAATAAGTCCTATTTAACTCAATAATCATCCTACTTTTCTGCTTGCTGTTTAATCTACCTTTGTGGAGGAAATAATGATTTATAAACATAGTATAGATTATGCATGTAAAAGCAAGACTTTTTGCCGCTTTAAAAATCTGGGTTGTTATATATCCTTCTATAACGGTATTCCTGTTCTTTTTTGGCAGGGAGTTGTCGGCTCTTCCATTGTATCAAACGACATTTATTCTCACCATTTCATTGGTTCCCTGGATGATGTTTGTGGGCCTTCCACTTCTTGATTTACTCATTAGCCGATTCTCATCCAAAACAAAGTCTACACAACCTTGAAAGCATACCTGCCAGGTAATGAAGTATTCTAATCATTTTGATGTAATCATTGTGGGTGGCAGCTACAGCGGGCTTGCCGCTGGAATGGCATTAGGCAGGGCATTGAGAAAAGTTTTGATTATTGACAGCGGAAATCCCTGCAACAAGCAAAC
>Ga0154020_10007986_pt1 | contig 12313 bp, 11 predicted proteins | sample Klosneuvirus_201_FD_109709 | JGI IMG/M metagenome (GOLD analysis project Ga0154020, IMG submission 109709) | Active sludge microbial communities from wastewater, Klosterneuburg, Austria - Klosneuvirus_20160825_MG | ecosystem: Engineered > WWTP > Aerobic digester > Activated sludge | place... | reverse complement strand
TGCAGTCGGCGCCAGCGGGTAGGCCGGGTCGAACACATGAATATGGCAATCGCAGGCGCCAGGTGACAGCGGTATGGGAGTTGGCTGGGGAGACATGCAGACTTGAGCTCGGTTCAGGTGCGCCGTCCAGCGCCCATGCGTGTGGCCCGATCCGCATTGACGGAGCCGACCGGAATCCGACCGCGCAGGATCTCTCCGGTCTGGGCCACGGTTTCGAGCGCCTGGTGTTCGATAGCCGGCGGCGTCAGTCCGCCGATATGCGGTGTGGCAATCACACCCGGGTGGCTTGCCAGGGCCGGCGACGGCATCTGGTCTGCGGCGCGCCCCACGTCCAGCGCCGCGCCGCCCAAGTGGCCGCTGTCCAGCGCCTGCAGAAGGGCCGCCTCGTCGACGAGATTGCCGCGCGCCGCATTGATGAAAAAGGCGCCCGGTTGCATGGCGCAGAATGCCTTTGCATCAAACATGTTTTCTGTATCCGGGGTGGCCGGCGCAAGGCACACGACAAAATCGGATTGCGCCAGCAACACCGGCAAAGCGACCTGCGTGATGCCGGCAGCCACTCCCGTCGCATGAGGGTCGGTCACCAGCACCTGCATGCCCAACGCCTGTGCGACCCGGCACAGATACTGGCCGATCTGACCATATCCAACCACACCGAGTCGGGCGGCACGCAACTCACGCCCCATGCGCGGCCGCGCCGACGCACCGCTGTGGTACTGGCTGTTGGCCAGTGCGATGCCACGGCTGAGATCGATCATCACGCCAAGCACCCACTCGGACACTGAGGCCATGAAACCGGGACTGGCCCGGGTCACGAGCACGCCCTGGGCGCTGGCCGCGGCCACGTCGATGGTGCGAATATCGACCGCGCAACGCACCACGGCACGCAGCGCTGGCAGGGCGGCCAGCACCTGGGCGTCCACGGATGTCTGGCGATAGGCAATGATGACCGCGCAGTCCTGCGCCGCGTCGATCAGTCCCTGGCCTTCCAGATCCTGGTCGCGTTCATTGAGCCGCACCTCGGCGACCTGTCGCAGGCGCCGCAAAGCCTGAGCGCCGAAATAGCTGTCCAGGCGCGAACGCGGATGCGTGACCAGTACCCGCGCTGCATGGTCAGGCTGCGTCACGCGGCGTCCCTCGGTGTGACCGGCATGGCATTCAGACTCCGAACAGTCTAGGAAGCCACAGGGAGATTGCCGGGACATAGGTGACCAGGATCAGGACTGCGAGCAGTATGCCGAAGAAGGGCCACATGGCCTGCAAGACCTGTTCGATGCGCAGCTTGGCGACCGCGCTGCCCACGAACAATACCGCACCTACCGGAGGCGTGATCAGGCCGATGCCCAGATTGACCATCATGATCATGCCAAAGTGCACCGGGTCCACACCGATGGCCTTGACCACCGGCAGCAGGATCGGGGTCAGGATCAGGATCAGCGGGGCCATGTCCATCAGCGTGCCCAGCGCCAGCAGCATGACGTTGATCAGCGCCAGGATCACATAGCGGTTGTCGCTCAGCGAGGTCATCGCCGCGGTGATCTTCACCGGGATCATCATCAGCGTCATGATGTAGCCAAAGGCGGCCGCAAAGCCGATCAGGATCATCACGATGCACACCGTCTTGACCGTGCGGTGCATCAGCTTGGGCAGGTCGTTCCACTTGTAGTCGCGGTACACGAACATGGTCACAAAAAACGCCCAGAGCACGGCGATGGATGCCGACTCGGTGGCCGTGAACACGCCCGACAGGATGCCCCCCAGAATGATGAACATGGTCATCAAGCCCCACAGTGCGTCCCCGCAGATACGCAGGGCTTCACCGATCGGGATGCGTCGGCCTTTGGGGAAATTGTTCTTGCGCGCCGCGTACAGGCAATACGTGCACAGGCTCGCGCCCAGCAGCAGGCCCGGCAGTACGCCGGCAATGAACAATGCCGCGACCGAGACCGAGCCTCCCGCGGCCATCGAATAGATCACTGCGTTGTGGCTCGGCGGGATCAGGATCGCCTGCACCGAACCGCTGACCGTCACCGCGGTCGAGAACGGGCGCGGATAGCCGTTCTTCTCCATCTCGGGGATCAGCACCGAACCGATCGAGGCGGTGTCGGCCACCGACGAACCGGAGATGGCGCCAAAGAAGGTCGAGGCCAGGATGTTGACCAGCGACAGACCCCCGCGCACGAAACCCACCAGCACCCCGGCAAAGGCCACTAGGCGCCGGGCCATGCCGCCCTCGGCCATGATGGCCCCGGCGAGCACGAAGCAGGGAATGGCCAGCAGCGAGAATTTGTTGACCCCGCTGGCGATCTGGATCATCACGCCGTCCAGCGGCAGGCCAATCCACAAGGCGCCCACCAGGGCCGCAAGGCCCAGTGCGAAGGCCACCGGCATGCCGATGAGCATCAGCAGCAAGAAGCTGCCCAGCAAGACGAATGCGTCCATGTCAGTTCGCTCCCGTTGCAGTCACCGCGTCGTCGTGGTCGTAGGTGACCACCGCACGATGCGCCTGCGAGCCCAGCAGCGCGTTCTCGAGCACGAACAACAGCGTCAGCAAGCTGCCAATGGGCAGCGGAAGGTAGGTGTAGCCCACGGGCAGCCAGGGCAGTTCGGCCAGGCCCTGGCGCATCATCTCCATGGACAGCTTCTCGCCCCAGACCATGACGAACAGGCAGATGCCCACCATCGCCACATCGACCAGCTTCTCGCACGCCCAGCGCAGCGGCTCGGGCAGGCGATCGGTGAGCATGCCCACCGCAATGTGTCCACCGGCGCGATAAGTGGCCGCAGCACCAAAGAAGGTGAACGTCACCATCAGCAGCACGGCCACCGGCTCGGGCCAGCTCGAGCCCGAACCGAGCACGTAGCGTGCAAAGATGCCCCACGGGATGATCAGGCTCATCAGCAAGATGGAGATGCCCGATATCCAGATGCACGCCAGATAGACGGCGTCCATCAAACGGTGAAATTTTTCAGTCATGGTGGTACTGGCAGCCGGCGGCTGCCCAAGGATGGCCAACAATTACGAGGAAAGACTCAGGTGCAGGCGCAGGCGGCCCTGTGGCCACCTCCCGCGCCCAACCCCGCAGGCTTACTTGACCGCTTCGATGCGTTTGATCAGGTCGGCAAACGGCGCACCATACTTGGCCCGGATCGGGGCGGTGGCGTCATAGAACGGCTTCTTGTCAAGCGTCACGAACTGGATGCCCGCGGCCTTGAGCTTGGTCACGTATTCGCCGACCGACTTGTCCCACAACGCGCGCTGTTCCATCTGCGCTTCGCGCGAGAGCTTCATCAAGACCGTCTGGTCTTCCTTGCTCATCTTGTCCCAGGTGATCTTGGACATCACGAAGATCTCGGGGATGATCAGGTGCGTGGTCTCCGAGTAGTACTTCGGGCCGGCCGTGTACTGGTTGCTGGCAAAGAAGGTCGGCGGGTTGTTTTCCGCACCATCGACCACGCCGGTCTGCAAGGCGCTGAAAGTGTCGTTATGGCCCATGCTGATGCCATTGCCGCCCATCGCGTTCATGGTTTCGACGAACATCGGGTTGCCCATCACGCGGATCTTCTGGCCCTTGAGGTCGGCCGGTGTCTTGATCGGGTTCTTGGTGTACATGCTGCGCGAGCCGCTGTCCATCCAGCCCAGCGCGACCAGCTTGGCGGTGCTGGCGGTGATCTTGTCCAGCAATTCCTTGCCGATGGGCCCGTCGATGACGGCGCGCATATGGGCCTCGTCGCGGAATACGAAGGGCATGTTGAACACATTGACGTCGGGCACGATCGGTCCCATCGGGCCCAGCGAGATGCGGGCAATCTGCAGTGCGCCAACCTGCGCCTGTTCGATCATCTCCTTCTCGCTGCCCAGCACGCCGCCGGGGAACATCTGCAGCTTGTAGCGCCCGTTGGTGGCCGCCTCGAGCTTCTTGCCCAGATTCTCCATCGCCACCACGTTTGGATATCCGGCCGGGTGCACGTCAGCGGCTTTGAGGATGGTTTGCGCGCTCGCCTGAAGCGATGCGCCAAGCGCCAGCGCAGCGATCGTCGCGGCAATTAGGGTTCTACGGATGGTCATGGGAGTCTCCTTGATGGATCAGGTGGGGAAATGGTGCGCTTGCAATGGAAGGTGTCAGGCACCGGCTGACGGAAAGCGGGAGAAGCGGGGCTCCGGACGCCCGCGGATACCGGCGTCGAGCGCGAACACGGCACCACAGAGGCCGCCGGACACGCCCGCCGGACAGATCGAGGTGACCAGCAGGGTATCGAGCTGCGGGCCACCGAACGCACACATCGAAGGCTTGGCCACCGGGACCTGCAGCGAGGACAGCCATTCGCCACCGGGGGCGATCCGGTGCACCAGGCCGGCATCGTTGCCGCAGATCCAGTAGCACCCTTCGCTGTCGACCGCGGCGCCGTCGGGGCGGCCGGGCATCTGGGTCATATCGAGAAACTCGCGCCCCTCACCGACCTGGCCCAGTGCCAGGTCGAAGTCGAAGGCCCAGATCTTCTGCACACTGGGATGGGAGTCGGAGAAATACATGGTGCGCTTGTCCGGGCTGAACGCCAGTCCGTTGGGCGTGATCAATCCATCGCAATGCGCCGGGCTCAGGCCGCGCTCGTCCAGGCAATACCACGCACCCACCGCAGCCGCCAGTGCCATGTCCATGCACATGGTGCTGATCCAGAACCGCCCGCTGGCATCGCAGCGACCGTCGTTGAAGCGCATGTTGCCCATGGGGTGATCAATCGCCGCGAGCCGTTCGCTGCTGACCTCTGGGGCAGCCCGCAGGCCCAGGGCGAACACGCCGGTTTCCATGGCCGCGATCACGCGGCCATCGGTGGCCAGCGCAATGCAACCTACACGCTCGGGCGTGTCCCAGGTCTGCTGGACCTTGCTGGCCCAATCGAGCCGATGAATATGGCGACCCTCGATATCGACCCAGTACAAGGCCTGGGCCTGGTCGTCCCATACCGGCGACTCGCCGACCTTGTCGCGGCCGGTCGAGACCACCCTGGCTTCGGGTTGCGTGATCGAGGTCATCCGCTGAACGGTCCCATCTTGACGAAAGCGCCACCCTGGCAAAGCACGGCCGGATCGCTCAGATCCGGCGTTGCAGTGCGCGCATAGACGGCGTCACGGAACACGTCGGAACTGTCCTGCGGCACGTAGCCGATGTGGCGCGCACCCGAGTTGTCCCACCAGGTGACGGCGTTGTTCGACATGCCATAGATGACGCTCCAACCCAGCACCGGGGTGGTCAGGCTGGCCGTGATCAGACGGTGCAGGTCGCCGAAGCTCAGCCATGTGGCGAGCATCCGGCGGTCCTTGGGTTCTGGAAACGAAGAACCGATGCGCACGCAGGCGGACTCGATGCCGTAGCGGTCGAAGTAGAAACGCGCGACATCTTCGCCGAAAGCCTTGCTCAGGCCGTAAAAGCCGTCGGGTCGCGGCGCGCAGTGGACGCCGAGGGTTTCCGATTGCCGGTAAAAGCCGGTGACGTGGTTGGAACTGGCAAACACGACGCGCGTGACACCATGCTGGCGCGCGGCTTCGTACAGATTGACGACGCCCACGATGTTGGCGTTGAGAATCGGGTTGAACGGGCCTTCGACCGATATGCCACCAAAGTGCACGATCGCGTTGGCACCCTTCACCGCACGCGATACCGCCTGGGCATCGCCAAGGTCGGCCAGCATGATTTCCTCGCCAGCCTGCGCCGCGCCATCGAAGGCGACCCGATCGGACAGGCGCAATACGCTGCAGTTGGCCTTCAGGCGTGCGCGCATTTCCTTGCCCAGATTGCCGGCAGCGCCGGTCATCAGGATTCGTTCATGGCTCTTGATCGTCATTCGGTAGACCTGTTTTCTTGCAGTTTCGGAATTCATGCCCTGCGTGCTGGACATTTGCAGCAGGTTTGCTACAGTCGCCTGATTGGCAGAGGTTGTCAGTCATACGTTGTCTGACAACTAAGATTGTCATGACCCCGTTTTTGCCTGTCAAGTTTTTTTTGATGGAATTCAGGAAAACCCTTATGTCCCGTCCACCCGCGCCTGAGCCACAGGATTCCGCCGGATCGGCGTCTCGTCGACGTCCGCGCGGGCTGGTACCGGAGATCGTCGGAACACTCGAGGGCGAGATCCGGGCCGGCACCCTCGCTGTAGGCCAGAAACTGCCGACCGAGGCAGAAATCATGGCCCGTTTCGATGTCAGCCGCACCGTGGTGCGCGAAGCCCTGTCCCGGCTGCAGGCCTCGGATCTGGTTGAAACGCGGCACGGCATCGGCACCTTCGTCAGCGCGCGCGATCGGGGCGGCAACTTCCGCATATCGCAACAGGATTTCGCCACGGTGGCCGATGTGATCGCGGTGCTCGAGCTGCGCATCAGCCTGGAAACCGAGGCGGCAGGCCTGGCGGCGCAGCGCCGCACCGATGCGCACCTGCTGGCCTTGCAGGCGGCCCTTGACGGATTCCAGAGTTCGATCGAACAGGACTCCGATGCGGTGCCCCCGGACTTCCAGTTCCACATGGAGATTGCCCGTGCGACCGGCAATCAGCACTTCGCCGACCTGATGACCTACCTGGGCGCGATGATCATTCCGCGCACCCGTGTCAACACGCCGCAGCACGCACCGGAAGGCCGCCTGAACTACCTGCAGCGGGTGCACGGCGAGCATGAAAACATCTTCGCGGCGATCCGCAACCGCGACGCCGATGCCGCACGCGCAGCAATGCGCACCCACCTGAGCAATAGCCGCGAGCGGCTGCGCCGGACCCAGGAACCGGTGCGCGTTGCAGCCCCGGTTCCGGGTTGAGCCAACCCGCATCCGCAGCTGCCTTGCCCTGTCAGTGGTACGACAACTGTTCTTTCAATCCTCTCCCACACTTTTCGCGCCACCATGACCTTGCCGGCTTCCCACGCTGCCGCCCAAAGCGGCAGCAGTACCCATCTGACACCCCGTGTCACCCACCTGACGGTGGTTCCGATTGCCGGACGCGATGGCATGCTGCTCAATCTGAGCGGCGCCCACGGCCCGTTCTTCACACGCAACCTGGTGATCCTGACCGACAGTGCCGGAAACACCGGCGTGGGCGAAGTGCCCGGCGGCGAGAAGATCCGCCAGACGCTGGAGGACGCGCGTGCCTTGGTTGTCGGCCAGAGCATCGGTGCCTGGAACCAGACGCTGAACCGCTTGCGCCAGGCATTCGCTGCACGCGACAGTGGCGGGCGCGGCAATCAGACCTTTGATCTGCGCATCGCCATCCATGCGGTCACTGCCGTGGAAAGCGCCTTGCTCGACCTGCTGGGCCAACACCTTCAGGTGCCTGTGGCCGCCTTACTGGGTGAGGGCCAGCAACGCGACAAGGTCGACGTGCTGGGTTACCTGTTTTATGTCGGCGACCGCAAACGCACCGACTTGCCGTACCGCAGCGAACCCGACAACCCGCACGACTGGCTGCGGCTGCGCCACGAGACCGCCTTGACGCCGCAGGCGGTGGTTCGGCTGGCCGAGGCGGCTTATGCCCGTTATGGATTTCGCGACTTCAAGCTCAAGGGCGGCGTGTTGCGTGGCGAAGAGGAGATCGAGGCGATCATCGCGTTGCACGAGCGGTTCCCGCAGGCCCGGATCACGCTGGATCCGAACGGCGGCTGGCTGCTCAAGGATGCGGTACGTCTTTGCCGGGACCGGCATGCCGAACTCGCCTATGCAGAAGATCCGTGTGGTGCTGAGGGCGTGTTCTCGGGCCGTGAGGTGATGGCCGAGTTCCGCCGCGCCACCGGGCTCCTGACCGCCACCAACATGATTGCCACCGACTGGCGCGAACTGGCCCACACGCTGGCGCTGCAATCGGTCGACATTCCGCTGGCCGATCCGCACTTCTGGACCCTGCAGGGTTCGGTGCGGGTGGCCCAGATGTGCCAGATGTGGGGCCTGACCTGGGGTTCGCATTCGAACAACCATTTCGACGTCTCACTGGCGATGTTCACCCATGTGGCCGCCGCCGCGCCGGGCAAGGTCACCGCCATCGACACCCACTGGATCTGGCAGGACGGCCAGCGCATCACGACCGACCCGTTGAAGATTGAAGGCGGCACCATCGCGGTGCCGACTGCGCCCGGCCTGGGTGTCACGCTCGACATGGCGGAGGTCGACAAGGCGCACCAGCTCTACCTGCAACACGGCCTGGGCGCACGCGACGATGCGCTGGCCATGCAGTACCTGGTGCCGGGCTGGAAGTTCGACCCCAAGATGCCCGCGCTGGTGCGCTGAAACCGTCGGCGGCGCCGCGGTGCTGCTGCCCCTGTTGCTTCAGGCGGCGGTCAGCGGGTGAACTTGAACACCGCCGTGCCTGCCAGCAGATTGGGCAGGGTGCGGATGGTGCGGCCGTCCTGCAGACCGAAGCTGTCCTGGATCTTCAGACCGTTGCGCAACGCCAGCACCTCGAAGTCGGCATAGGTGCCGACCCGGATGTTGGGCGTGTCGTACCACTGGTAGGGCAGGCGCCGGGTCACCGGCATGCGTCCGCGCGCAATGCTCAGCCGGTTCGGCCAATGGCCGAAGTTCGGAAATGCCACCACACCGATACGGCCGACCCTGGCCGTCTCCTGCAGCACGACCTCGGTATTGCGCAGATGCTGCAAGGTGTCGATATGCAGCACCACGTCGAAACTCGCGTCTTCGAAGATCGCCAGTCCTTCATCGAGATTGAGCTGGATCACGTTGACACCCCGGCGCACACAGGCCAGCACGTTGGCGTCGTCGATTTCGATGCCGTACCCGCTGCAGCCCTGGCGGGCCTGCAGATGGGCCAGCAGCGCGCCGTCGCCACAGCCGAGGTCGAGCACCCGCGAGCCCTGCGGCACCAGCCGCGCGACCGCCTCCATGGTGGCCAGATCACTCATGGGTCACCCCGCTTTCGATGTCGCTGGCGATCCGCTCGAAGCGCGAACGCACCAGATTCGTGTAACGCGGATCGTCGAGCAGGAACGCGTCGTGGCCATGCGGCGCATCAATCTCCGCGTAGCTGACGTCACGCCGGTTGTCAAGCAGGGCCTTGACCATCTCACGGCTGCGCGAGGGAGAGAAGCGCCAGTCGGTGGTGAAACTCACCAGCAGGAACCTGGCCGTCGCCCGGGCAAATGCCCGACTGAGATTGCCATCAAAAGCACGTGCCGGATCGAAGTAGTCCAGCGCCCGCGTGATCAGCAGATAGGTGTTGGCATCGAAATACTCAGCAAACTTGTCGCCCTGGTAACGCAGGTAACTCTCGATCTGGAATTCCACGTCCTGCGTCGTGTAGCGGTAGTCACTGGCAGTTAGGGTGCCGGCGCCGGTACCGGATATGGCATTGCCATCGTTCAACAATGCGCTGCGCAGATCCCGACCGAACTTCTCGTTCATCACGTCGTTGCTCAGGTACGTGATGTGGCCGATCATGCGGGCGATCCGCAGACCGCGTTTGGGCTTGGTTTCGGCGCGCCCGTCCTGCGCATAGAAATGGCCACCCTGGAAGTCGGGGTCGGTGACGATGGCGCGCCGTGCCACCTCGTTGAACGCTATGTTCTCGGCTGTCAGGTTCGGCGCACTGGCAATCACCAGCGCATGGCGCACCCGCTGCGGGTATTGCAGCGTCCAGCTCAAGGCCTGCATGCCGCCCAGGCTGCCACCCATCACGGCGGCCAGGCAATCGATCTGCAAAACATCGAGCAAACGCGCCTGCGCATCGACCCAGTCCTCGACCGTGACCACCGGGAAATCCGAGCCATAGATGCGGCCGGTATCGGGGTTGACATGCATCGGACCGGTCGAGCCAAAACAGGATCCCAGGTTATTGACGCCGATCACGAAGAAGCGATCGGTGTCCAGCGGTTTGCCGGGGCCGATCATGTTGTCCCACCAGCCGTCGGACTTCTGCTGTCCGGCGTACAGGCCCGCAAGGTGGTGCGATGCGTTCAGCGCATGCAGCACCAGGACCGCATTGGTCTTGTCGGCGTTGAGTGTGCCGTAGGTTTCGTAGCGCAGGTCGTAGGCGCGGATGGAGACGCCGCTGCGCAAGGGCAGGGGGTCTGCGAAATGCATCGTCGATGGTGTAACAAGCATAAAAAATCCCGGCAACGCTAAAAGCGGGGCCGGGATAGCTGTGCCGTCTTTAGCTGATTTTCGGAGTTCCAGGACTCCGGTGCCCGCAAGCTGTAGCAAATCGGCACTGGCGCCGAGTATAAGCCCTTGTCCCGGCGATGGGAACGCCTGCGCTCGCGCGACCCGCCATACGAAATTCTGGCCTCGCGCCAATATGGAACGCACGTTATTGGCGCAAAGCTCCTCGATTGGCGCAAATATTGCTTTAGTTTGGTGCGAATGTCGCTTTTCGACGCTCATTGCACCATTCAAACGCATTTTTTCATTGGGGATCTTATGGAAGCACTAAAACAGGGCGCAGATGCCTTGTTCATCCTGTTGGGCGGCGTCATGGTGCTGGCGATGCATGCAGGCTTCGCGTTTCTCGAACTCGGAACCGTGCGCAAGAAAAACCAGGTCAACGCCCTGGTGAAGATCCTGGTCGACTTCTCAGTGTCGACGGTGGTGTATTTCCTGCTGGGTTACACGGTCGCCTACGGTACCGGCTTCATGATTGGCGCCGAGCAGCTGGCCGAGCGCAACGGTTATGACCTGGTCAAATTCTTCTTTCTGCTGACTTTCGCAGCTGCCATTCCCGCCATCATTTCAGGCGGCATCGCGGAGCGCGCCAAGTTCTGGCCCCAGCTGATCGCCACGGCCATCATCGTGGGTTTTGTCTATCCGGTGTTCGAAGGGGTCGCCTGGAACCAGTTGCTGGGAATTCAGGGCTGGATCAAGGCGACCACCGGAGCCGAGTTCCATGATTTCGCCGGTTCGGTCGTGGTGCATGCGCTCGGTGGGTGGCTGGCGCTGCCCGCCGTCATCTTGCTGGGTGCGCGGGCAAACCGCTACCGCAAGGACGGTTCGATCAGCGCCCATCCGCCATCCAATATTCCGTTCCTGGCCCTGGGTGCGTGGATTCTGACTGTCGGCTGGTTCGGCTTCAACGTGATGAGTGCGCAGACACTGGACAAGATCTCCGGGCTGGTCGCTGTCAACTCCCTGATGGCCATGGTCGGCGGAACGCTGGCGGCCCTGATTCTGGGCAAGAACGATCCCGGGTTCATTCACAACGGTCCGCTGGCCGGACTGGTCGCAGTCTGTGCCGGCTCCGACCTGATGCACCCGATCGGCGCACTGGTCGTCGGATCCGTCGCAGGCGCGATCTTCGTGTCGATGTTCACGCTGACCCAGAACAAATGGAAAATCGACGATGTGCTGGGTGTATGGCCATTGCATGGCCTTTGCGGCACCTGGGGTGGACTGGCGGCCGGGATCTTCGGCAGCAAGGCCCTGGGCGGCATCGGCGGCGTTTCGTTCTCGGCCCAGTTGATCGGCACCCTGATTGGCGTCGGCTGGGCCGTGACCTGTGGCGTGGTGGTCTATGCAGGGCTGAAAGCCACGCTGGGCCTGCGCCTGAGCCAGGAAGAGGAATACGACGGCGCGGATCTCTCCATCCACCGCATCGGCGCCACGCCCGAGCGCGAAGTCAACTGGTAGCGACTGGTAACTTTGGCAGCCCAAGCACCGGCAGCAGCGATTGCGCGGCCGACGGCGGGGCCCAATCGGTTGCAATCGAACGCGATGACGGCAATGCCGACGACACGCAAAACCAGGGCTGAGCCTTTGAATACAAGGCTTTGCGACAACATGGGTCGCATTTGTCTTATTCAGAAATTAATTGCAATATTTTCCGGTTGGCGCATAATTCGCCCGGTATCGCCAAAAATGGCGGTACGAGTTTGCGGTGATTAGTCAGTTTTCGCGTCTGCTTTATTCTTCATTGGTTTGTTGATTGCGGTTATCGGACTCCATCGCGTTTTGAGTTATTTTCAGGAGTCCTTGATGGGCAACAAACTTTACGTGGGCAACCTGCCCTATTCCTTCCGCGACGAAGACCTCCAGCAAGCCTTTGCGGCCCATGGTGCAGTTTCCAGTGCCAAAGTCATGATGGAGCGCGATACCGGCCGCTCAAAAGGTTTTGGTTTCGTCGAAATGGGCAGCGAAGCTGAAGCGCAAGCCGCTATCAGCGCGATGAACGGCCAGCAGTATGGTGGTCGCGGTCTGGTTGTCAACGAAGCCCGTCCGATGGAGCCACGTCCTCCCCGTAGCGGTGGCGTCGGCGGCGGTGGTGGCGGTTACGGTGGTGGTGGTGGTGGCGGCGGCGGCGGCCGTAGCGGCGGCGGCGGCGGTTACGGTGG
>Ga0154020_10007985_pt1 | contig 12313 bp, 6 predicted proteins | sample Klosneuvirus_201_FD_109709 | JGI IMG/M metagenome (GOLD analysis project Ga0154020, IMG submission 109709) | Active sludge microbial communities from wastewater, Klosterneuburg, Austria - Klosneuvirus_20160825_MG | ecosystem: Engineered > WWTP > Aerobic digester > Activated sludge | place... | reverse complement strand
TCGATCCAGCGCGCCTCGCCGATGAAGGGGCTCGTCCCGAAGTCGACGTGTACGGTGAACAGGCCGTTGGTGATGGGCTGGGTCGGGATCGTATTGCTGTTGACGAAGCCGCCGCTCGAGGCGGCATCCCACAGCGAAAAGCTCAGATCGCACAGACCGTTGACGGGCTGTCCGCTTTTGACCAGGCGGCCCTGATAGGTGAAGCTGCTGCCGGCCGCGACCTGGGCGCTCTCCGGCCCGTTCTCCTGCGAGGCGGCCGGGCCGACCCGCCCGAGGCTGGCCACGGCGAGGATTGCGCCCATCGTCAAGGCTCGGGCAATCCATGGGTTTCGGTGGGTGGAAATCGACATTTGCTTTTCCTCCGGTATTTTGTTGAGCGTTTGGGTCGGGCGCATTGTTGCGCACCCCAGTTTTCGAGACGATATCCCCCGCCCCGGCGGACGCCGGGGCGGGGGATATCGTCTCGAAAACTGGGTCTGTATTAGCTGCGTGGATGAGAGGACGCTGAGCGCGCCGCGAGGAGGCGAACCCATCGACGATGAGATATTCCTACAATCAGCAATGATCACGTTCAGCCGATTGAGCGCGACCCTTCTGGCAATCGTGACTGGCGGCGGCGCCTTGGCGGCCGGATTATTGATAGCGGCCAGGGCGGCGCAGGCCGCTCCCCTGGCCGATGTGGCCTATCCCGGCAGCCCGCCGTGCAACACCTCACTCCAGGCCTGCATCGATGGCGCGCCCCTGCATTCGCGGATTGTGGTCGCGCCCGGAGTTTACGTTACAAGCGTGACCGTCAGCCGGGCTGTCAGCGTGGTCGGCGGCGGAAGCGGGGCGCTGAGCGTCACCCTCCGCGCGCTCAGCGGCCAACGGGTGATGACGGTCACCGGGTTTGGCCTCACGCGGACGACCGTGATCAGCGGGTTGTCGCTCACCGGCGGGTCGACGTCCGGCACGGGCGGCGGCATCCTGGTCGCGTCCAGCGCCGAGCCGCTGCTGGCCCGGCTCGTGATTACCAACAATACGGCCACGTTTGGGGGCGGCATTGGGGTTGATGCGGCCAAACTCAACCTGGTCGACAGCCAGGTGCTCAGCAACAGCGCCAGCCTGTATGGCGGTGGGTTATATTCGTTTGGCGCGGGACCCGCTGACATCAGCGGCACCGTGATCGCCACCAACCGATCCGCTCAGGACGGCGGGGGGGCGTATATCGGCGAGCGCGCCCAGATCACCGCCACAGCGATCATGAGCAACAGCGCGGGAACTTTCGGTTCGTTCTACAGCGGTGGCGGACTCCATGCGCGCGCGAGCGCCGTGCTGCGCGATGTGCGGATCATCAGCAACAGCGCGTTTGGCGACGGCGCGGGGGCGCATTTTTCGAATGCCGACAGCGTGAGCGTCGTCACAATCGCGGGCGGGAGCGTCGAGCGCAATACAAATCCGTATGGGGCCGCTTATAACGCGGGTGGGCTCTTGCTCGCCGCCAACACCACGATCAGCGGGACCCGCTTTCTGAGCAACACCGCCCAGAACATCGGCGGCGCGATCTACGCCCAACGATCTCTGACACTGACCAATGTCGACGTCATCAGCAATAGCAGTGGTTCCGACGGCGGGGGTGTGTATGTGGATGGATTCGCCGGATCGGTCACAGCCCGGATTCAGGGCTCCCTTGTGGAGCGAAATACGTCCGGGCGCGACGGCGGCGGGGTATGCCTGTGCGATTCAAATTCGATCGACCGGCTGTATATGACCGATACACGGGTGATCGCCAACACCGCGGCCGGGGATGGGGGCGGGGTGTTGGTCAAGAGCGCCGCGCCCGTCTCGCTGCTGCGGGGAGAGATTCGGGCCAACCGCACCGCGGCGACGTTATCGTCGCAAGGCGGCGGGTTGTATGCCGCCGCGGGGGGCAGAGTCGAGGCAACCATCGTCACGAGCAATACGAGCGGCGAACGGGGCGCCGGCGTCTATTCGGGGGCCGCCCTCACCCTGACGAATGCGAGCGTCATCAGCAACACCCTGATGGCGGGCGGTCCGACGGTGGACGGCGCGGGCGTCTTTGTAAATGGCCCGCTATTCGCCCTGTATGGCAGCATCAACGAGAACGTCATCCCCGGGACGAACGCCGGCAACGAGGGCGGCGGGGCGTATGTGCTCGGGTACGCGTCCATCGAGCAAACGGAATTTGGGAGCAATCGGGTGATCAGCGGCGCCGGGGGCGGGCTGTATCTGGCCCAGGGCGGGGTGATCACGAGCAACCTTTTGTTCCGCAACACCGCCCGGGCCGGCGCCGGCCTGTATGCCGTCGGCCCGCTCCGGCTGACCGGCGTGGCTCTGTTCTACAACATCGCCCGCGAGCACGGCGGCGGGGCGTATGCGGCTTCGACCGTTGTGCTGAGCCAGACCGAGTTCTACAGCAACACCGCGGTCGTCGGCGGCGGGCTGTTTGCCGGCGGCATGGTTGTGGGCGATGGGACGGCGTTCACCCTCAACCGCGCGAGCGATGCCGGTGGCTCTGGGGGCGGCCTGATGGCGGGCCAAAACGCGGCTCTGAACAACAGTTGGATCGACCAGAACAGCGCCTACCAGGGTGGCGGCGTGTACGTGGCCGGGACGCTCTGGCTGACCCATGCCGAAGTCCTTAGCAATACCGCGGTCGCGTTTGGGGGCGGCGCGATGTCGTCCCTGGTCGCCACCATCGACGCAAGCGTGTTCGCCGCCAACACGTCCGGCTCGGGCGGCGGGGCGGTGGCCGGCGGGCGGGCGCTGACCGTGACGGCGTCCCAGTTCTACGCCAACCGTTCGGGCCGGGGCGGCGCGCTGATGGGCGCGACGGAGTGGGCCAGCGGCACGCTCTACGCGCTGAACACGGCCTTTGGCGACAATATCGCCACGATCTCGGGCGCCAGCGTGTATGTGAGCGCCACCCGTCCGGCCACAATCCTGCACGCCAGCATCGCCGGAAGCGTCGCCATCACCCGCGAGGCGATCGTGTTTGTCCGGGGCGGCGGGCGGGTGGATGCGAGCATCATCGCCAGCCACACCGTCGCCATCAGCAGCGCCGGCGCGCTGGTGGACGCCGGCAATAACCTGTACTGGCGCAACGGCACGCTGGTCCAGGGCAACACGACCGACCCCATTTTCTGGGGCGGGATCGTGGGCGACCCGCGCTTCATCAACCCTGCCCAACGCAACTATCGGCTGGGCTGCGGATCGGCCGGCTTTGATGGCGCGTATCTGATCGATCCCATCCCAGTCGATTTTGAAGGCGATGCCCGGCCGCTGGGCCGGGGGCTCGACTACGGATTTGACGAGGCGCCCGCCTGCGTGCCCGCGCTAAACGTGTCAGATGGCGTTGCGCTGGAAGGCAACGCCGGTCTGCGCAATATGGTGTTCACCCTGACCTTGAGTTACGCCAGCGGCATGACGGTCGCGCTGGAGTACCGCACGGCGGGCCAGAGCGCCACCCGGGGCACCGACTACATTGATCCCAACTACTTTGAGTTCTTCGACACGAGCCCGCTCCAGGTGCCGCTTGGCATCGTCACCTGGCCGTTCACCCTGGGGGTGATCGGCGACACGGCGATCGAGGGCAACGAGACCCTCACCCTGGCGGTGTCCTTTGTTAGTCCGGGCGCGGTGATTGGCGATGGCAGCGCCCGCGGCACGATCATCGACGACGATGGCGGCCGGGTGATGCTGCCGCGCGTGCTGCGTTAGAACTGAAAACCATTGGCGAGACCACCCTCCCCGCGCTTCGCGCGGGGAGGGTGGTCTCGCCAATGGTTTTGTCAGGAGTTATTAGCGCGGGCATAATCAAAGCATGGCCACCTACTGCGACTATGTTCGGAATCTGCCGCCCGACAACGTCCACCGCCGCTATCACGATCAGGACTACGGCTTCCCCATCCACGACGACGCCGGTCTGTTCGAGCGCCTGATCCTCGAGATCAACCAGGCCGGGCTGTCCTGGGAGACCATCCTCAAGAAGGCTGACAACTTCCGGCGGGCCTATAGCGGCTTCGACATCGCGACGGTTGCCGCCTACAGCGAGCCCGAGCGCGCCCGCCTGCTGGCCGACGCCGGCATCATCCGCAACCGGCTCAAAGTGAATGCCGCGATTGAAAATGCCCGCCGCATCCAGGCGTTGCAGGCTGAGGCCGGCTCGTTTCAGGCCTGGCTGGATGCCCGGCATGCCGAACTGGGCAACGACCGCGCGGCCTGGACGAAGCTGTTCAAAAAGACCTTTGTCTTCACCGGCGGGGAGATCGTCAACGAGTTTCTGGTCAGCGCGGGCTATCTGCCCGGCGCGCACGCCGAGGATTGCCCGTGCTTTGCCGCCGCCGCAAAACGCAAGCCGGCCTGGATGCGCGCGCCCCGTCCCGCCCATCCAGCGCCATAATGGCGGCGTGGCAGATGAACTCGTCGTCCTTCAGCGCGGCGCCGAGTGGCGCTACGCCCTCAACACCGATTCGGTCACGCTCGGCCGCGGCGCCCACAATGACGTCATCATTGCGGGCGAGCTCGCTTCGCGCGCGCACGCCCGCCTGACCCGGGCCGACGGGGTCTGGCGGATCGAGGATCTCGGCAGCGCCAACGGAACTCGGGTGAACGGCGCCGAGGTGCGGGCCGCCTCGCTCGGCCCTGAAGACGAGATCGAGATCGGCGGCGCTCGGCTGCGCGTCCAACCCCGCCCGGATGACGAGCGGGGCGAGACCGTCCTGGGCGCCACCCTCATCGACGAGGCCGCCCAGCTCGAGGCCGGCGGCGCCAACGCCATCCCGCGCACGCTGACCGACACAACCGTCGCCCGCCTGACCATCCGTTTCGAGGGTCGGACATGGGAGACGCCCCTGCGCGGCCCCGTCACCACCATCGGCCGCGATCCGGACAACGACATCCAGCTAGACCATCCGCGCGTGTCGCGCCGGCACGCCCGGGTCGAGACGGGACCGGCCGGGGTCGCGCTCGCCGACATGGGCAGCAGCAACGGCACACGGGTTGATGGGGTAAAGATAGACCGGTATGCGTTGACCGGCGGCGAGGGCATCCGGATCGGCCCTGCCCGGCTCGTCTACACGCCGGTCTTTGACCCCGAGCAACTGCTCACGCCGCCCGCCGCGCCCGCCGGAGCCCCGCGCCGCCGGCCGATCGTCTTTATCCCCGGCTTCATGGGTTCGCAGCTCTGGCAGGGGGAGCGCCTGGTCTGGCCCAACCTGCGCCTGCTGATGACCCAGCCGGAGGTCTTCAAACTGCCTGAAACGGAGCCCCTGATCGTCCGCGGGCTGGTCGAAGAAGTCGTCGTCGTCCCGAACCTGTTCGCCCAGGAGCAGTACTCCCAGCTCACCGATTTCCTGCGCGAGAGCCTGGGTTACGAGGCCGGGGCCGACCTGCTCCCGTTCGCCTACGACTGGCGGCGCGACCTGCGCGCGGCGGCCGCCCGGCTGCGGGATGAGCTGGCCGCCTGGCGGGCGGCCCGGGGCGCCCCGGACGAGAAGGTCATCCTCATCGCCCACAGCATGGGCTGCCTGGTCGCCCGCTACTTCATCGATGTCCTCGGCGGCGACCGGATGGTCGCCCGGGCCATCCTGATGGGCGGCCCCCAGCTCGGCACGCCCAAGTCCCTGGTGGCCCTGCTGACGGGCAAGGGATTGCTGCCGTTCGGCCTGCTGGGCGACAAGCTGCGCGACGCGGTGGCCACCTTCCCGGGCGCCTATCAACTTCTGCCGATCTACCCGGCCGTCTTCGACACCCGCAACAACCCGGTCGACCTGTTTGGCGATCCGCGCTGGGCCGACGAGCCCTTCCGCGGCTATGTCGCCGACGCCCGCCGATTCCGGTCCGAGCTCAGCCCAAAGGCTCGAATTCCTACGTTGTGCATCGTCGGCTACGGGAGCCGGACCGTCAGCCGGGCGATCGTCACCCCCGGCCCCGGCGGGCGCTGGAGCGACATCCAGTTTGTCGAGAACCCCGACGGCGACAGCACCATCCCCGTTGACAGCGCGCTGTTGGAGGGGGCAGAGTTCCATCCCGTCCGCCAGACCCACGGCGCGCTGTTCGCCGACCAGGACGTCAAGTTCCGGCTGCGCCTCGAGTTGCTGCGCAGCCAGGGGGCGGGATGACAGAACCGCCCGCCCGCCGGATCGGCCGCTACGAGATCGCCGCTCTGCTTGGACGGGGCGGCATGGCGGAGGTGTATCGGGCCCGCGACCCGCAGCTCGGGCGGGAGGTGGCCGTCAAGCTCATCCTCCCGGCCCTGGCCGGCGAGGAGGATTTCGGGCGGCGTTTCGCATCCGAGGCGCGGGCGGTCGCCAAACTGGCCCACCCCAACATCGTCCAGATCTACGACATCGGGTCAGCCGAAGCCGGCCCGTATCTGGTGATGGAGTTTGTCCCGGGCGGCACGCTCAAGGAACGCCTCAAGGCGGCCGGCGGGCCGCTTCCTTACGACGAGGTCGCCCGCATCGCCCGGGCGATCGGCCTCGCCCTCGACGAGGCCCATGCCCGCGGCGTCATCCACCGCGACGTCAAGCCGGCCAACATCCTCTTCCGGGCCGACGGCGCGCCCGTGCTGACCGATTTCGGCATCGCCCGCATCGCCAACACCACTCAGATCACGGCCTCGTCGGCGCTGACCGGCACGCCTGCCTACATGGCCCCCGAGCAGGTCACCGGGCATCCGGTTCCGCAGAGCGACCTGTACTCCCTCGGCGTGGCGCTGTTCGAGATGCTGACCGGCCGGCTGCCGTTCACGGCGGAGACGGCGACCGAGATGGCGGTAAAACACCTCCAGGCCGAGCCGCCTTCGCCGTTGACGATCCGGCCCAGCCTGCCGCCGGCCATCGACGGCGTGCTTCGGATGGCGCTGGCCAAGGACCCCGCCCGGCGCTACCCGACCGGCGAGACGCTGGCGGCCGCGGTCGAGGCCGCGCTGGGAGTGGCGGCGGGCGCTCCGGCTGCGGCTCCCGCCGGCAACCCGCCGACCGTCCGCGGGTTGCCGGCGGCCGTTGCGGTTGTGCTGGCCGCGCTGGCCGGGCGGCGCTTCGAGCCGAGCGCGCGGCCTGGCCGGCTGGGGCGGATCGTGTCCGCCGCCGGGCTGGTCAGTCTTGTGATGGCGGCCGTCCAGACCGTGCTGTCATCCGTAGAGACCCTCAGCAACGCGCTGATCCTGGTCTCGCGCTCGATCGGGCTGATCGCGGCGGGCGGGCTAATGGCCGCCATCGCCATCGCCCTCCGCCTGGCCTGGGTATCGCCCCGTCACCGGGCCGGGGCGCTGGCCGCGGCCAGCCTGCTCGGCGCGCTGGGGATCGGCTGGGCAGGCTGGCAACTGGCGGGCCAGGCCCGCCCGCCGCGCGGTCCGGTCGTCGTCGTCGCCGAGTTCAAGCAGTGCCCGGGCTGCCCCTATGACGCCTCCGACGACGCCATTTACAACGATCTGTTGCGATATGCCGACGCGCGCAGGGTTCCGGTCGAGGTCCGCCGCGCCCGGACCGTCGACCACCCCCAGGTCGCCGACACCCGGGCGGCCCGGGCCCTGGGCGCGGCCGAGCAGGCCGCGGTCGTGATCTGGGGCTTTCATACGGCCGGGGCCGTCTCGCCGCAGTTCGAGGCGATGGCGGGGGCGCCCGCCGACGCGAATGAGCTCCGCTCGTTTGGCTATCGCCTGGAGTCGGCCGACGCCGGCCTCCCCCACGTGGCCCTGTTCGCCCTCGCCCTCACCCGCCACCAGCTCGGCGACGACGCGGGCGCGCTGCCGCTGTTCAACGCCGCGGTCGACAGCCTGCCCGCGAAACAGGCCGGACTGCAGGCCGGGTATCTGTATTTCTTTCGCGCCGCCGCCCGGCAGCGGACCGGGCAGCCGGCCGCCGACGTCGTCGCCGACCTCGAAAAGGCCCGCGCGATGAACCCCGGCGTGGTTGAAATCCGGGAGAGCCTGGCGGCCGCCTACATCGGCGCCTGCAAACCCGACGGCTCGACCGCCCTCGACCTGGCCCTGGCCGAGATCGCGCCCGTCCTGCAGGCCGGGCAGACCGGCCCGCGGCCGTATGAGCTCGACGGCGCCGTCCTGTTCCTGCTGGGCCGCCTGGATGAAGCCGCCGACGTCTACGAGGAGGCCCTTCGGCGCGGCAGCGCCAGCGAGCAGGTCCGGTCTGACCTCGAGGCCGCTTACCGGCGCCTCGGGCGGACCAACGACGCCGACCGGGTGGCGGCCCTGGCCGTGGCGGCCGCGCCCGTAACGCCGACCCTGCCTGTGTCGGCAACGATCGCCCAGGCCGATCAGGCCTGGTATGCCGGCCGCTACCCCGACGCGGCCCGGCTGTATCGGGCCGCCATCACCCAGGCAGGCGCGCTGAGCGGCACGACCGGGCTGGTCGCCCGGCTGTATCGCGATGCGGGTTGGGCGGAGTTCTCGGGCGGGGCGTGGGCGGCGGCCGTCCCGCTGCTCGAGCAGTCCATCGCCCTCGCCCCGCGCGTCTTTGGCCTGCGCCCGCAGAACCTCGATCTGAACTACACCCTGCTGGCCAACAGCTATCTCAAACTCGGCCAGGCCGACCAGGCCGCGGCGGCCTTCAACCGGGCCCTGGCGGCTCGGCCGTGCGAGAGCTTCGCCCTGAACGGGCTGGCCCGCGTGTACACCGTTCAAAATCGACCCGCTGACGCGTTGCCCATCCTCCAGCGCCTGGCCCGGACCGAGCCGGACACCGGGCTGGCCGAGATCCAGATCGCGGCGACGCTGGCCTCCCTGAACCGCCCCGACGCCGAAATCAACGCCGCGTTGCGGACCGGCTACGACAAGTTGAAGGCCTGGGCCCGGCGCGAGCCCGGAAACGCCGAGGCGCAACAGGCGCTCCGGGCTGTCGAACCGATGTTCAAGTAGAAATCATTCTGAAGCAGAATGGGGGCATTCGAGCGCATACAGGAGAAAGTGATATGGCAATACTTAAGGTCGATTACCCGGCCGTGCTGACGCGAGCCGCGTGGGACAAGAAAAAAGGGCTGGCCGCGAAACTCGCGGTGGGCAAGACCGACGTGGGCGCCTATCTGCTGGCCGTTGAAGTTGCCTTCAAATCCGGGGGCCTGGCCGATGTCAGTGAGTTCGCCGGGCTCGACCCGATCGAATACAAGGCCTACGAAACGGAACTCATCAAGAAGTTGACCAAAGGCGCCAAGGCGGTCGCCACGGCCCTTGGCAACCTCAAGGTCGTCGCGACCGCCGCGCACAGCACTTTCGCCGCCAGCAAGGTGGTTCCCAAGTCGTCGACCGCGTATGTCAAGAGCATCCTCGATCAGATTGAACCCTTCAAGAATCTGGTCGCCCAGTACCCCGCTGGCCTGGTTCCGAGTCTGCTGAAGGCCTACCGGACAAAGCTGCGGGCCAGTTCGGCTTACATTGCATTCAAGGCCACGGCCGTTTCCGCGCCCGGGCTCACCCTCAAGATCGTGAATATGGTCAAAAAGGTCGAGGCGAAGCCCACCACGGCCAATGTGAACGCGGTCTTCGGCGGGGATGGCCCGCATCGCATGCTGACGACCACCTTTCAGACCTGGGATCAACTCGCCAAGGCCAAACTCCCGACACTCGCCGCAAAACATTGGGCCGGCACGGCCATGAAGGACCTGTTCGAACTGCCGCATCTCAAGGAGATTGGCAACGAGGCCAATGGAGATGCCTCCGGGAAGCTCGCGGCGCTGGTGCAGGCTGGCCAGGACGAGAAGCGCGTGGTACGCAAGTTCTGCCTGGAATACAGCGGGTCGGTCTTGAAGACCGACGCCTTCCTCAAGGCCGTCGTGGCGCTCGCGACGGATTTGGAGAAGGCCTAGGGGCGGGGCGATAATGCCCGTGATACATGACCGAGCCCCAACGCAACACCTTTGACGCCGCCCTGCAGGATGGCGAGACGTCCCTCCGCAACGGCGAGCCGCGCCTGACGGTCGCGCGCTGCTCCGAGGTTTTGGCGTCGTATCCAGATTCGGTCCGAGCCCTGCGCCTGCGCGGGCGGGCCTTCGACGCGCTGTCCAATTTCCAGCGCGCCGCCGCCGACTACTTGCGCGTGCTCGACATCGCCCCGCTCGACATCGAGAGCATGGTCAGCCTGGCCCTGTGCCAGCAGGACCTGCGCAAAGGCGCCGATGCGTTGACGATGGCGCGCCAGGCGCTCGAGCACGAGCCGATGAACGACGACGCGTTGCGGCTGTTGCGCGAGAGCGGCGAGGAGGCCCCGGACCGCGGCCGGCTGGCGATGCTGCGCCAGAAATTCGACGCCGGCGCGATGCGTAAGGTGATCGTCGAAATGCGCCGGCTGGTCGAGGTATTGCCAGACCGGCCGGATGTCCAGACCCTGCTGGCCGAGATGCACTTTCGCAGCGGCGCGCCGATCGCCGCGGCCGAGGCCTGCCAGCGCCTGCTCGACGATCAGCCCGACTGCCTGCCCGCCCACGCCCTGCTCGCGCTGGTCTGGCAGAAGGCGGGCGCCGAGGCGGTGGCGGCCGCGCACCTGCGCGAGGTCGAGCGGCTTGATCCGGATTTCCGCGAGATCGGGCTTTGGCTCAAAGCCGATGCGCCGGCCGCCCCGCGGGATGTGCCGGCCTGGGTGGAGACGCAGGCCGCAGCCGCCCGGGAGCCCGACGAGGCCGAGCACGCCGCCTATGTGGACAGCCTGATCGCGCCTGTTCCATTGCCGGCCCCGGAGAAACTTATTTTTCAGCGGGCGGAGGATGACGACGCGTCCGAGATCGTCTCGACCGAACCCCTGGCCTGGGAGAACGCCGCCGGCGAAGGGCCCGAAGCACCCGAGGACGCCGATGAGCCGCTGCCCGACTGGCTGCGCGACTTGCGCGAGATGCGGCCCGAGGGCGAAACCGCAGATGCCGAGCCCTTTGATATCGAGCCGCCCCCGTATTCGATCGAGCGCGCGCTGGGCGGCGGGATTGAGGAGATCGGTGAGGGCGACGGCGAGCCCGGGGTCACCCTGGAGGCCTCGACCGATGCCGCGGCGGTTCCGCCCGATCTGCCCGCCCCGCCCAGGCCGCGCAAAGGGCGCAAGCCCAGGGCGGCCGCCCGCACTGCCGCGGACGAGAATGCGATCGAAGTGAGCCCGCCCCAGGCCGTGGCAGATGATGGGGCCCCAGCGTTGGGCGACACGGCGCCGGAAGCGGGCCCGATCGAGCCGACGACGACGCCAGAACCCGTCGTCGCATCCGAGCCGGAACCCGAGCCAACGACGACGCCGGATCCCGCCAGCGCGGTCGAGCCTGAACCCGAGCCTTTTGACGACGACGATGGCGGGCTTAATATCCCCGAGATCGTGACCGCCCCCGCGCATGGCGAGATCGCCCCGCTGGAGTGGGTGCCGGCCGGGGACGCGCCGCCGCCCTCGGCCACGCCAGCCGCCCCGTCAAAGCGCCCAACGGTCAAACGCAGCATGCCGCTCCCGACCCCGCCCAAGGGGAAGCCCGCGCCAGCGCCCGCTCCGGCCGAGCCCGAGCCGATTGCCCCGGCCGAGCCCGAGCCCGAAGCCGTGGCTGCGCCCAAGCGCGCCAAGAAGGACAAGAAGGGGAAGAGCAAAAGCAAGGGCAAGGGCAAAAGGGACGTTGTCGAATTGGATGACGATGGGCTGCTGGAACTTGCCCGCATTTCAGTCGTCGAGCAGGACTTCGACCGGGCCGAGCGCTATTTCGCCGATTTCATCATCCGCGGGCGGCGGGTGGACCGGGCCCTGGCCGATCTCGAGGAGATCACCCAGACCCGCCCGCAGCTCTGGCGCTATTTCGAATTACTGGGCAAGCTGCACACCCGCAAAGGGCGGGTGGCCGAGGCCCTGGCCGCCTACCAGCGCGCGCTCGAGCGCATGCGTTAATGATCATGAAAGGCGGCGCGGGATGTAGCCCGCGCAACGGAGAAAATGTAGCCGCGGGCTTCAGCCCGCGCGACGGACACAGCGGTGAAAGTATCCCTGCGACCTTGTGTTTTCGCCCGCTATATCCTGCCCGCGGGCTGAAGCCCGCGGCTACATCTTGGCATTCAACGTCTCGAGATGCTCCTGATGATGGTCATACGTACCCAGCAGGAAGACCGTGATGGCGTGTCCCTTCAGCCAGGGATAACGGTCTGAATTTAGCAAGTCGCGCTCGGAAATCCCTTCGGCGGTTTCCAGCACGCGCCGAAAGCAATCCCTCCAGTTCTGATGGGCCGTTGACCAGGGCAGGTTTCGGTTGGTCTCGTAAATCCAGGTGTTGATCCGCTCGGTGCCCTCCTCCGATTCGTCATTCGGATCGAAGGGCCAGGCCGGGAACTCCGGCGCGCGGTCGAGCC
>Ga0154020_10007980_pt1 | contig 12317 bp, 13 predicted proteins | sample Klosneuvirus_201_FD_109709 | JGI IMG/M metagenome (GOLD analysis project Ga0154020, IMG submission 109709) | Active sludge microbial communities from wastewater, Klosterneuburg, Austria - Klosneuvirus_20160825_MG | ecosystem: Engineered > WWTP > Aerobic digester > Activated sludge | place... | reverse complement strand
TTCGACGCCATCGTCGCGAGCACGATCACCGTCGCCGCGCTCGACGTGCCCACGCCGTACGACGCCATCACCATCGTGTCCGCGTGCGCGAGCGAGAGCGGCGGCACCTCGCCCGGCAACGATCCGAGCGCGACGTCCCCCGCGACGAGTTGCGTGACCACCGCGCCGACGACCGGGTTCGCCCGCAGGCGCGCGAGGTCGACCTCGACGATCACCTGCGCCCCGTCGGGGAGCAGGGGCAGGATGCGATCCGCGGTCGAGGTGAACGTGGGCTGCTCGGGCTCGCTCGTCGTCTTCGCCGTGCCTCCGCCGCACGCGGCGATCGTGACGAACGCGATGCCCGCGCACCGCGCGATGCCCGCGCGCCGAGCGATACACGTGCGGCCGATGACCGTCATGGAAGCCGAGTACCCGCGGGCATCAGCCTGCGAGTACCTCGTTCAGCGCGCCGATGACGCGCGGCATCTCGTCGTCGCGCGCGACCGAGACACGGATCGCTTCGGGCAAGCCCCATGCGGCCATCGGGCGAACGATGACGCCCTTGCGCAGGAGCGCGTCGTAGATCGGTCCGGACGGGCGACCGCACTCGATCAGCACGAAGTTCGTGAGCGACGGCAAGAGGCGCACGTTCGGACCGTGGACCTCGGCGCGCAAGCGCTCGATGCAGCGGCGGGCGTGCGCCGCGCTCGCGCGGAGGTGCGCTTCGTCGCCGAGTGCGGCGATCGCGGCGACCTGTGCGAGCGAGGACACGTGAAACGTGCGGCCCACGCGGCCGAGGACGTCGAGGACATCTTTGTCACCAGCGGCGTAGCCGATGCGAATGCCCGCGAGGCCATAGATCTTCGAGAACGTGCGCAGGACGATCACGCGGCGATCGGCGCGCAGCAGCGTGAAGCCGTCGGCGTGATCGACCTCGGGCCACGCGGCGGCGTACTCGGCGTAGGCCTCGTCGATCACGAGGAGCGCTCGCGCGGGAAGCGCGGCGAGGATCTTGTCCGCGCCCGCGCGCGTGATGACGGATCCCGTCGGGTTGTTCGGTGTGCCGAGGACAACGAGCTTCGTGCGCGGCGTGATCGCGGCGATCAGCGCGTCGACATCGCACGCGAGGTCCGGGGTGGTCGGCGCGGCGACGAACGGCCGGCCCGCGACGTGCGCGGCGAGGCGATACGACAAGAACGCGTAGCGGTGCGAGAGGACCTCGTCCTCGGGATCGCAGGTCGCGAGCACGAGCTGGTAGAGAAGGTCGTTCGAGCCGTTCCCCAGCGCGAACTGACCGTTGCCCAATCCGAGATGCTCGGCGAGGGCACGACGGAGCGCGAACCCGCCCGCGTCGGGATAGAGGTGAAGCGACGACAACGCCCCCGGGAGCGCCGCGAGCGCTTTCGGGGATGGACCGAGGGGATTCTCGTTGGAAGCTACTTTGATAGCCCCCGAGATCCCGAGCTCGCGCTCGAGCTCTTCGATGGGTTTGCCGGGCTGGTAGACGTCCAGGTTCTGGACGTGGCGCGGAATGTACTGGGTATACCAGCTCTCGGACGAGCTCACGGGCGGACCCTACCGCGCCAGGTCAGCTAGTGGAATGCCCACGATGGCGGGTCCGGTCTATAGTGAGGCCCGATGTCACCGCGAAGCCGTACCACCACGATCGTCATCGCGCTGACGGTGATCCTTCTCCCGGGTGTGGCATTCGCGGGCGGTGGCGGTGACTTCACCGAGTACCAGTCGAAGGGCTGGTTGTGGATGTACCTCGGCTCGTTCGGGGCGGGCTTTCTCACCTCGCTGACACCGTGCGTGTATCCGATGATCCCGATCACGCTCGGCATCTTCGGTGCGCGCGGCGCGGACGTGACCAAAGCACGGCGGCTCGCCCTCGCGACCTCGTACGTCGTGGGCATGGGCGTCACGTATGCGGTGCTCGGCGTCACGTTCGCGATGCTCGGTGGGAGTGCCGGCACGCTGCTCGCGAATCCGTTCGTCGTGATTCCGATCGTCGTGTTGTTCGTCGCGATGGCGGCGTCGCTGTTCGGTGCGTTCGAGCTGAACCTGCCCGCGTCGTGGCAAGCGAAGCTGAACCAAGTCGGCGGCAAGGGCTTCGGCGGTGCGTTCGCGATGGGCCTCGTCGGAGGATTCATCGCGGCGCCGTGCACCGGTCCGTTCCTCGCCGGTCTGCTCGCATTCACGGCGAGCACCAAGAGCGTGTTCGGTGGTGGCTCGCTGTTGTTCGTCTACGCGCTCGGCATGGGCGTTCTGTTCTGGGTGCTCGCCGCGGCGGCGATGTCACTGCCCAAGAGCGGTCGCTGGATGGACGTCGTGAAGTCGATCGGCGGCGTGCTGCTGCTGTTCGGCGCGATCTACTTCCTGCGCCCGTTGATCCCGGCGATGCGCACGGTCGCGTCTCCAGAGAAGTGGTTCCTGATCGCATCGATCGGTCTCGTCGGTCTCGGCATGTCGATCGGCGCACTCCACATGTCGTTCTCGGGACCGTTCGCCGACAAGGGGCGCAAGCTCCTCGGGATCCTGTTCGTGATCGGCGGTCTGTTCGGCATCTACGCGTGGACGCTCACCCCGAAGAAGCACTTGCCGTTCGAGCGCGACGAGAAGGTCGCGTTCGACAAAGCGCGCGTCACCAACAAGGGCGTGATGGTCGACTTCGCGGCCACGTGGTGTGGACCGTGCGAGAAGTTCGAGCTGACGTTCGGCGACGACGACGTCTACAAAGCGATCATGGACGACTTCGTCCCGCTGCGCTTCGACGTGTCCGACGACACCGCCGAGAACAACGCACTCAAGGAGCGCTATGGCGCTCAGACGTTGCCTGCCGTGATCTTCATGGATGCGCAGGGCAACGTCGTGAAGCGGCTCAAGGACTTCGTCGACGTCGACGAAATGCTCGAGGTGCTCGGTCCCGCGAAGAAGCAGGTCCGCGGGTCCAATCTCGAGTCCAAGAACTAGCTAGAACAGCCGGATGTTCGCGCGCAGCGTGAGCAGCGCCGAGATCTGAGCGCTCTGGTAGTGCGTGGACAGATCGTTGACCGCCGCGCCGCCGCCGTTCTTGAAGTAGTACCCGTACTGCACGGGCACCATCACGCCGATATCGAAGATGGTGTTCAGGTGCTTGCCGAAACCGATGCGGCCTTCGGCGAAGAAGCCCTTGTCCGTGAGCTCGTCGTTCGACAGCGGCGGCATCACCTGCGCGCCCGTGCCGATGCCGCCGCCGATGTTGATGCCGACCTCGACGAACGTGCCCTTGCCGCTCTTCTTGTCTTGCTCGGTCTGCGTACCGACCGGGATCTCGAACCGCATGCCGAGCTGCAGCGTCGTCCACGTCGCGAGAGAGGGCTTCTGCGAATCGTCGGAGAAGCCTTTGTACTGCGTGTGCGAGATATGCCCTTCGAGGAACAGGAACTGCGCGCCGAAGTTCAAGCCGTACGCGAGCGGACCTGCGTTCTCGAAGAACGCTTCGTCGAACATGTTCGTGCTGTTGTTGACGAGGTCGCCACCGGTTCCCTTACCGACCATGCCGCCGCCGTACACTTCCCCGAACAGCTTGAACACGCCAGCGTCCGCGGTCGAACCGACGGCGGCGATCGTTGCGAAGGCACAGACGACAGAGGATGCGCGCATGACGACGATTGTGCCCGTGTGGCGTATGCTGCGCTAGGTATCGATGTCCGCGCGTGCCGTTCTCGCTGTGCTGTGGATCGCATCGGCGATCGGATGCCACGAGGACGAGGTGAAGAAGCTCGAGGTTTTGCGCGACGAGCTGTGCAAGTGCAAGACGGTCGAGTGCGGCGAAGCCGTGATGGCGCGCGTTCCGGTGATCGCCGGCGCGGGGAATCGCCGCTCGCAGACCGTCGCACGCGCGATGCTCGGCTGCATGGCGAAGCTCTACGACAACGCGCGCCCGCAGGCCGGCCCCGACGTCGAGCTACCACCTGCCGGCAGCGACACGGGAAGCAGCGACACCGGCAGCGCTAGCGTCCCTTGAACGCCGGCGGACGGCGCTGGACGAATGCCGCCATCGCTTCGCCGAGATCCTGCGATGGCAGGAACGCGGCATTCCACAGCGCGACCGTGCGCAGGCTCTCCTCGGCGATCCGCTCCGAGCGCGCGTTGAGCACTTGCTTCACGCCGCGCACCACGAGCGGTGGATTCGCCGCGATCCGCGTCGCCATCGCCCGCGCGTGCACGAGCAGCGCGTCCGGCGTCTCGAGCACGTCGTTGACGAGGCCCAAGCGCAACGCGCGCGCCGCGTCGATATCGTCGCCGGTGAACGCGAGCTCGCGGGTCGCGCCTTCGCCGATGATCGCGGGCAGCCGCGCGAGCGTGCCGACATCGGCGACCATCGCGAGCTTCACTTCGCGCACCGAGAACTTCGCGTCGGCGGAGCACACGCGCACGTCGCACGCGGTCGCGAGATCGACGCCACCGCCGATGCACCAGCCGTGGATCGCCGCGATCACCGGCACGCGACACGACGCCACGCACGTGATCGCTCGCTGCATGCGCGTGATCACATCGTGGAGTCGCGTGCGCTCGTGCGCCGCGCCGCCGGGCGCCATCAGCGCACCGAGGTCGGCTCCCATCCCCGCGAGATCGAGGCCGTAGCTGAACGCCTCGCCCTGCCCGCGCAGCACGATCGCGCGCACGTCGTCGTTGGCGTCGAGGGACGCGAACAGCGCCGGCATCTCCTGCCAGAACGCGGGCCCCATACGGGGCGCTTTGCCGGTCGCCGACATGACGACCTCGGCGACGTGGTTCTCGATCGAGACGGAAGCCCAACTCAGCGACGATTCACTCATCGCCGGTCACGCTAGCACTTAACGCTTCGTCGGATCTGGCAGGTCCGGCTCGGGCAGATCGGGATCGAGCGCCGAGCCTTCGATCGGACCCGCGCGAGTCTCCATCTCTCTTTCGATCAGCGTTGGTTGCGCCGCCTCCGGCGCCGCGAGGGTGATGGTTCCGTTGCTGCGTTTGATGCCGGGCATGATCAGCGCCATCGCCGGCGTGATCACGACATCGGCATCCGATTCACGACCGAAGAACGCCGTGTGCTCGTAGTAGCGAACGGCGTAGCGGACGAGGACCGCGAACGTCGCGGCGAGCGGCACCGCGAGCACCACACCGACGAAGCCGAGCAGCTTGCCACCCGCGACGACCGCGAGGAGCGCACCGGACTCCGAGAGTCCGACCCGATGGCCGACGATCTTCGGCGTGAGGAAGGCGGCCTCGAGCAAGTGCAGTACGACGATGACGCCGCCGACGGCGCCGAGCGTCTGCAGGCTCGCGCCATCGGCGAGCGTGACGATGCCCGCGATCGCCGCGCCCACGAACGTGCCGACGAACGGAATCACGGTCAGCGCACCGACGAGCAACCCGATCGGCACCGAGAGCGGCATCCCGACGATCGAGAACGCGATCGCGTAGAGCACCGCGAGGATCGTCGTGACGATCGCCTGTCCGCGCACCCAACCGGCGACCACGCGATCGACTTCGCGCGCGACCTCGCGGATCTCGGAGCGCCTGCGCGGCGGGATCATGTGCTCGATGCGCTCGAGCAGGTTCGGCCAATCGACGAGGAAGTAGAACGCGAACACCGGCACGAGCAGCATCTCGGCGAGGAGGCCGAGCACGGTGAACACGCCGCCGAGCGCTGCCTTCGCGAAGGCGCCGATCGGCCCCGACGATGCCTTCAGCGTCTCCTGCAGGTGATCGCCCTTGACCGCGTCTTTCCATTCGTGCGGGACCTCGATGCCGAAGCGATGTTCGGCCCAGTCACTCAGGTTGCCGACCATGCGCGGCAGGTCCTGCACGAACTGCGTGAGCTGCTCGGCGATGCGAGGTGCCGCGAGCGTGATCGCGGTCGCCACGAGGCCGATGAACGCGATGAGCAAGATGCCCGCGCCCATCGCACGGCTGATGCGGAGTCGGCGGACCATGAGGTCGAGCACCGGGTTCAGGAGGTACGCGATGCCGAGCGCCGCGAGGATCGGCCCGAGCACCCCCGCGAGGTAGGACAGGACGACATATCCCATCACGATGAAGATCGCGACCAGGAGCCAGCGCAGGAGCACCAGGACCTGAGGAAGATGCGGAGGATACTGGCCGTTCACCCGGCAACGGGCGTACCACAAGATCACCCCTCTATAGGTTTCCGAACCTGGCCGATACACCTACGTGATGCTCGGCTGGCTCACGCGGATCTTTCGACGACAGGCACCGCCCGTCCGGTCGCGCGTCCCCAAGACGGTCACGGCCGAGGGCTCGGGCCCGGTCAAGCCGGTGACGACGAGCTCGCTGATCCAGGAGCTCGTCGAGAGCCTCGGCGGTCCGCTCGGCGAGGTCGACACCACGTTCTGGCACCGGATGGCGACCAACATCGTCGCGCGCGGCGAGACGATCTCGCGGCCCCCGTCGTCGTTCCCGCTCGTCGCGTCGCAGATGATGGCGATGCTGCGCGATCCCGCGCTCGATCTGAATCGTCTCGTCGGCGCCGTTCAGCGCGATGCAGGCATCGCCGCCGCGCTCCTGAAGCTCGCGAACTCGCCCGTGTTCGCACCGGCGAGCCCGATCAAGTCGCTCCGCGGCGCGGTGTCGTCGCTCGGGGTGCAGCAGGTCGGTCAGCTCGTGATCGCGAACGCCGGTCGCACACTGTACGAAGTTCCGAAGAAGTCCGCGCTCGAGATGTATCCCGAGCTGTGGAAGGTGATGTTCCACGATGCGATGGCCAACGCGTTCACCGCGGGGCGCCTCGCGCTCGAGGTTCAGGGCGCGAACAGCGAGATCTCGCTGATCGCGGGACTGCTCGTGGATGCGGGACGTCCCGTCGGGCTCCAGATCTTGTGCGAGATGGTCGAGGATGGCATGGCGCGTCCCGACGACGTCGAAGCGATGGCGATCCTCGACGAGGTCACGCCGACGCTCGGCGGCATCGCCGTCAAGAAGCTCGAGCTCCCGCCGGACCTCGCCGCCGCGTGTACGCCCGACATCGTCGAGCCCACGGTCGATGGTCACATCGCACGCATGGTCTCCGCGATCGGCGCGGTCCAGCGCCGCACGCCGCGCATCTGGTCCGCCGCGAGCGAGATCGTTCGCCACGCGGACAAGGTCGCGCTGCAGCCGTATCAAGTGCGCGCGCAGTTCGGCTCGCGCGAGTCGTATCTCGCGCAAGCGCGCGAGTTTCACTAGCGACAGCTACGGGAGAACGGGCGCCATCTCGAGCGCCACCTGCTTCCGCTCCGCGCGCGCGAGCGTCAGCTCGAGATAGCTCGAGAAGTAGTCGTCGTGGCGCAACTCGAAGCGATGCGTGCCCGGCTCTACCGCCACGCCGCCGCGCAGCGCCCCGAGAGGACCGATGAACCGACCGTCGACATAGAGCTGCGCATCGCTGACATTCGATGCGAGCTTCACGATCGCGTCGTCACCGTCGACACCATTCGGGTTCTGCTTGCCGCCGCACGCGGCGAGCGCCAGGGCGATCGCGACCGCGCGAATCACGGCGAAACTCCGAGCGCGACGTCGATGACATCGCCCGCGACCTTCACCTTCACGTTCGTGTCGGCGGTCGGCGCCTTCTTCACGATCTGCGAGACGCGATCGACCGACTCCGACGTCGCGACGCCGATCACCCAGCCACCCGGCGATAACCGGCGCAGCACGGCGCTCTTCACTCCCTTCGCTCCCTGCAGGTACTTGAGCTCCGCCGCGACCAACCCCCACGGCGTCTTCGACGACAACCGCACGAGCACCACGCCCGCCTCCGCGATCGGCGTGTCGTTGCCGGTGAACTGTCCACCGCCCGTCAGCACCTGGCGCTGCGGCGGCAGCACATCGCTCGACGCCGCTACGAGCGCGTGCTCCACGGTCTTGCCGATCACGCTCGGCTCGATGCCCTTCGTCGCGAGCATCGCGGTGCCCTGCCCGACCACCTTCTTCCCGCGGCGCTCGATCATGCGCACCGTCGCTGTCACCGCGACCCCATCCACCGGGAGCCCACGTACCGCGACGGGCTGGCCGATCGTCACGCCGGCGATCGTCGCGACATCCGCCTTCACGCTGTCCGCGATCGCGAGCGCTTCATCGTCGTCGAGCGGCAATGCACCCCCGACCTTCGCCGCCGCGCCGCTCGCGGGCGCGCGCTTGGGCAACATTCCCGCGGCGCGCAACGCGCTCGTCAACGCGGCGGATCCGGGGACGTCCTTTTCGCCGCCCGAGCCATACGTCGCGCGCGGGCCCGCCGGATCGTCGATGCGCAAGAGCACCGTCGCGAGCTTCGTTGCCACGTCGAGCTCTGCGAGTCGCGCCAACATCTTGTCTCGATCGACACGCACCGTGACCGCGAGTTGCCGGCGCTCGCCGACGGTCGTGTCCTTGTTGACCGTGAACTTCGCGACCCACAGCCGCGCGCGGCCGACGATCTCTTTGTCGAGATCCGCTTTCCGCGCGGTCCGCACGTCTTGCGACACGAGCTCCGCGAGCGCCATGTTGATCGCGCTCGCGAACGCTTCGTCGAGCGCCGCGACACGCGGATCGCCGCCGCTCGTCTCCGCGTCGCCCTCGGCCTCGTACGCGACGACGTCCTCGGCGCGAGCCATCGGAGTCGCAGCGAGGAGAACAGCTAGTACGAGGGACGCGCGAACCACGCCTGGAGCCTAGCAAACCCGGCGCGGCTTCGTCGCCTGGCGGGCGCGAACACCTACGGATCGCAACTTGTTCCACTCTTGTCGGCGTCGTCGGGCGAGGAATCGCCGACCACGAGCGTCCACTCGCGGTTGTCGTCGTGCATCCATCCCGTCAGCTCGCCCTCGCGCGCACCGAGCCTGCCGGTACTCGCGACGGGCGGTGGCGGGAACGTCGGCAAGCCATCCGCGGTCGGCACCTCGATCTGCTCGCTCGTGGCACCGCTCGATGCACCGCTCGATGCACCGCTCGACACTCCGATCGCGTAGCGATCGACCGCGACCGTCCCGAGCACCGCACCGCCCAGCACCACGAACCCGCCGAGCCGCGGCCATGCCGCCACCATGCGTGATGCCATCACGCGAGTGTGACAGCTCGCGAACCTGCAGGTTGCAACACGCCGGGCTGCGCGCCGTTTCAGCGTGCACGCCGAAACAGCGTTCGCCAAACGAGCGATTCGATGGCGCGGCACGACGGCACGCCAGGTGCTCTTGCGCACCTGCATGCGGATCTCCTCGAGCTCTCTGGTTCTCGTCGCTTGTTTGGCCGCGGGCTCGCGAACGTCGTCGGCTGCGGTCTGCGACTCGATCCATGCCGCGAAGATCGCGTACGACGCTCGTCTGCCCGACTGCACCACGCCGATCCCGTGGACGCACCGACAACCGTCGAGTGGGAGCCTGCTCCCGACGGCCGCGTGCCACGGCCTCACGGCGGATGCGTGCGCGACGTATTTTCGCGAGCACCCCGATGAAGGGCTGATCCGCAACGCTCCAACGGGCGGGGACTACATGGCCCACCACGTCGGCATGGCGCTCGACCTGAGGCTCCCGGACGGAACGCGCCCGATGGTCTACTACAAGCCCGCGCCCGGGACGCTCGCGTCCAATCCGCACTTCAACAGTTGGCTGTTCTTCTTCTATGGAGGAGCCGGCATGTGCGCGCAGGACGTGGTTCAAGCCGAAGGTAGAGCCGGCGTCAGCTCTCTCGCCTCGCAAGGCGGCTCGTGCTTCGACAAGCTCGACTACGGGAGCCAAGCAGAAGCACACACCGGCACCGGCTTCAGTCGCGACCTGTTTGCCGACTTCTCGCGGTCGGGGATCCTCGGCGATCATCCCAGCAACGCGGTGTTCGCGAACTACAACCGCGTGATCATCACGAAGTCGAACGACTACTACATCGGTGACGTCACCAAGAAGAACGTCGACGTGGGTCACGGCTTCACCGTGAAGACGATGCCGCTGCAGGGCAACGCGATCGTGAAGGCCACGTTCGCCTTCTTCACCACGCCCGTCCAAGGCGGGGCCGACTTCAACGCCGCCTCGCGTGTCTTGTTCGTGACCAGCTCCAGCGGGACCAACAGCGTCCACCGCGTCGACGAGTGGCGGATGGAAGTGCTCGCGCGCGCCCCGAATGCCTACGTCGGGTTGATGGCGAACTCGTCCGGCGTCACGCCGGACAGCTTCACTCTCGAGGAGTACGACGACGCACCGTGCGGCAGCATCTACATCGGGAACTGCGGCGCGACGTTCGATAGCCCACCGCATGGCACGACCCCGTCGACCGGGTTGCTCACGACGGATCCCACGCCCCAGCGCCTCGCGTTCTCCCACGCCACGTTCCTCGACTACGTGCCGACGACGTGGGACGGCGTCAGCGCGGACCAGATCGCTCCGGGCATGGAGGCACACAACCTCGCGAGCGTGAGCGCGGCTCCTGACAGCGTCCTCGATGCGAGCTGCGTGGGCTCGGAGACGCGGGCCGATCGCTGGAGGTGCAGGTCCCCGCTCTACGTGATGTTCAACCACCTGCGAACCCCGCTCTTCATCGCGCACAGCTTGCGCGACGAGAGCAACATCAAGGGCGCGATCAAAGGAATCGCGAGCCGCGACGCACGCGGATTCCTCCCCACCTGGCTCACCGTGGCGTGGCCCGCCGGCCACCCCTTCGAGGGACAATCGCCGATGGAGAGCCTCGCGCGGTTTCAGTTCTCGAGTTGGGTGAACGATCGAAACGACGCGGGTGGTGCGGTCGGCGACAGCAGGTTCGCCGGTCCGATCGGTGTGTGGGCACCGAACTGCAACCACCACGAACCGGAGAAGTCCGACGAGACGTTCGTCGGGACCACCGAGCAGCAGGTCTTGATCGGCTCTCCCGCCGACAACGCGAACGGACGCATCACGCTTCAGAGCACGCTCGTTCAATGGTTCGTAGGCAACGTGTCCATCGTGCGCATCGATGGCTACGACGACAGCAAGACCGTCTACGAGCACCACCGTCCCGACGGCTGCATCTAGACTCGGGCCGCGACCGTGAGCGGTCGCCTACTTCGCAGCGCACATCGGCGGCGGACCGCCGGTGCCACCGCACGCGCATCCCTGCGGCCCGCTCATGTCGTCGTCGACCGCGGTCTTGCCCGCGCCGGGACACGCGCAATATCCATCGCCCGGCTTCCACGCGCAGCCCTTCTGCGCTTCACACACCTTCTGATCCGTCTGCTGGATTCCGACTTCGCACGGACCGTTATCCGCGCGGCACTCGTACGTTCCCTTGCCGACGAGATGCAGCGTGCACCGCCGCGACTCGAGGCACTGCGAGCGCGTCAGCTTCGCGCAGCCGTCGGCGATCGTCGCCTTCTCGATGCACATCGCCGGCGCACCGCCGCCGCACGCACACGCGCAGCCACTCTGTGGCTCGTCGACGGTCAGCGTGCGCGCGGCGCCTTCGCACGGGCAGTAGCACGTGCCCGAATCGAACGCGCACTCGGCCTTCGCTTCGCACGCGCGCTTGTCGCCCTGCCGCATGCCGACCTCGCACGGCCCCTGATCCGGACGGCAGCGATAGACGTTGTTGCCGGCGAGCTCGAGCGTGCAGCCATCGGAGGCGAGACACTTGCTGCGCGAGAGCGCGTCGCAGCTCGGCGTCGCCGCATCGGCGGGCGCGGGTTGCACGCCCGGCTCGGTCGGCGTCGTTGGCGTCGGCGTCGTTGGCGTCGGCGTCGTTGGCGTCGGCGTCGTTGGCGTCGTTGGCGTCGGCGTCGTTGGCGTCGGCGTCGTTGGCGTCGTTGGCGTCGGCGTCGGCGGCGGCGGCTCGGCGGGCGCGGCCTTCTTGCAGCTCGTGACTGCGACGAGCGCGATCAGCGCGAGGCGCACGAGCGCGGGGATCATCATCGGGCGACGATAGTCGAAGTCGAGTGGATGGGGAAATCGCCTCCTCGTCCGCGGAGGCGATGCCGTCATCGGATCAGCGTCGCGTACCGCGACCAGAACGATGTGATTCACAGGGTCAGGAGTCGGAATCGGCGTTCGCAACGGCTATGGCTTCGCGCGAGATCGAACGATCTCGACCGTCGCCATCGTTCCGTCGATGCGCGGTCACCTCGATCGAGAACGTGACGTTCACATCGTGATTCTGCGGCGGGCCTTCATCGGTCGCCGCTTCGATGTCTTCGAGCGCTTCGATGTCTTCGACCTCTTCGATGTCTTCGACCTCTTCGATGTCTTCGAGCTCTTCGCTGGCTTCGACTTCGCCTGCGCGTAGAGCGCGATCACGGCAGCACGGTCGAGCGGCCGATACGCGGGCTCGTCGTCGTAGTTCTCGAGAACGTTCCTCGCGTAGATGCCGTAGTAGTGGCGCTCGAG
>Ga0154020_10007979_pt1 | contig 12317 bp, 13 predicted proteins | sample Klosneuvirus_201_FD_109709 | JGI IMG/M metagenome (GOLD analysis project Ga0154020, IMG submission 109709) | Active sludge microbial communities from wastewater, Klosterneuburg, Austria - Klosneuvirus_20160825_MG | ecosystem: Engineered > WWTP > Aerobic digester > Activated sludge | place... | reverse complement strand
ATGATAGATGCAAGAGTTTCCTTTATTGATCTGAGGGAAATAACTACTTACACAATGATTCATTTTTACAGATTCAGTTACCAATCTTTTACTGTCAGATATTTTTTCTATATTCCAATTAAATTCATGTAATAAATCTGCGGCTGTTATTTGTAATTCCGGAAAATCTTTATGAACTTGGATTTTAGGAATACCTTTACTACGTTGTTTAATTGCAACCTGGTCATGTAAAAACCTTAATCGTTTTGTAGAGGTTATATTTAAATTAATTTTTTCTTTAAGAATATAACAAGTGTTAATATAATCAATAAGAAATTGTTCTTCTCTATGTGTTCCTTTAATTTCAGCAAAAATGGCACATTCTCCGCAGGAAGATATTAATTTTTCGGTTAATTTTAATTTTAATGCCATTAACTCTCCAATGATTTTTAAAAATGGTTTATGAAAATGGCTATTATTAAAAATAGGTAAGGCTTTTATTTTTTTCTTATGATCTCCGTATACATCCTTATGTTCACGAACATGATTTATAATTTTACATAAATCATTTTCCGGAATCACGGAGTATAAATTATATAAGGTATAATGATCAAATTTATCAGTTAATACCTTTGGTATAGGTTTTCGTGCTACTTTTTTAACAATATCTAAAATGCAACTCTGTCCTCGTGATAAACTATTTGGTATATTAAATATTATTTTATCATATTGATGTAATTCATCAAATTTAAAATTACCTTTTATATGATTGTTCAATAATTCTACAGATAATATTTTATTAAACTCTACACTGTTAAAGTTTTTTAATGAAATATATCTTTTACCTCCGGCAATTAAACAGTGTCCATTTGGTCGGACCTTATAGATCACATTTTTCTTATGAACAACAGTTTTTAGTCCTTCGTCTTTTCGTTTTTTAAAATGAGAAAAATAAGTTCTGGTATTATAATATTCAATGTTTCCATAAGTTTTAGAAAAACGGAGAATATATTCTTCCTTATATGATTCCTTATATAAATGCGAATAATAATTAGTCTTATTTATAAAATCATGGACAATTAAATCCATGGTAGCTCCGGCCTGAGAGATTAAATTTTGATCATAAAAATTTTCCCGGTATTCTGGTATGTATTCAAGTACAAGAATGTAATAATCAAAATGATGATTTTGATCAGTGACATAATTAATTATGTAATCATCACTATGGTGCTTTTTGCTATATATCTTAAGTCGATTTTTAAATTCATATTCTATATGAGCTTTGATAATTCGTTGTTGTTCCGGAGAAGGTGTTAACATATCACTTGTTTCTTAAAGCGATATTACAAAAAATTCTAATTAGAAATACAAAGTATAATTAGAATTTATTAACAAGTTATTTACCATCTTCTTTATCCATTTCATCTTCTTCGCTAATTTCGTCATCTTCATCTTCAATATGAAAGCGATCTGCGCAAACACAATCACATTGAACATTAATTGATGGAAGAAAAATCAATGCTACCAGGCACCCAGGATGATGGGTATAATAAATGGCAAAACCAATTAAAACAAAAAAAGTTATATATATTAAACTTACTGAAATGTGTTTCATTCGTCTAAGTAATCTTCCCGTAGTGAATCTACGGATTGTAATTTTGTAAAACTCTTATCACATTTGGTACACATGATTCGAATACTACCATCCAAAAGAGGGAACCTTATAAAGTGATGTTTGATCACCAGACATTTTATTTTACGCCATAACTTAGGAAATAATACCATTTATCTTTATCCTTTTAATAATATATTTACTTTAAGTAAAAGGTGTTTTCCAAAAGTACAAATGAAATGAAACATTTCATTTAGAGGCGTAAAATTTACAAACAGGTTCAAAAGGTCTAAGTGCGAGTTGGTATCCGGGCAAACACCTAATATGTGTTGAATGATTTCCACTGTAAATTATTTTTTTGTTTTAATGTATGTTTTTAACCATTCAATAAAACATGTTAAACGTTGTTGAGAAGATGTTTTGCTCATTATAATTAGAATTTAATTGGTAAATATAAAAAATATAAAAACCAATTCAAAGAGTTGAATTGGTTTTTATATAAAAATATTTTTATTTTTTAAAAAGTGATCGATCCCACCAAATGCACCGGACCATTTCCAACACCTGGAAGATCAACTACATTTTCATAATTTGGATTTGCCACCACACTAACTTTTAATAATGAAGTTTGATGACAAACATTTAATTTTTTAGAGATAGAGGCACCAATTGCATTCCAACCACCTTTATTTGTAAACATCAGATCATTTCGATCTGTAAGATAGCCGGCAAAAATATTTAGTGATTCACTAAGATCATAACCAGCTTCGAAATAAATACCGTCCACTTTAGCATTTTTATTTGCTAAATAAACATAATCTACACCAAAATCGAATCGAGCATCATATTTTAAACGGGCTTCAACAAAGTGTAGTGTTTTTTCTGTGCTCCAGGCAAAATATCCATTATTATTCCCGGATACGTTGTAATAGTAATAATCATCTGAAGTTAAAGAAATGTTTTTTAATTCTGATTTTGAACTTGCAAATGGTTTAAGTGTAATATAGGCATTAATTTGATTCCCATAACCAGCTCTTTCACCAGTAAAAGTTGTAAATCCATATACACCTAATTCGGCATATTTGCAGGGCATCCATTTCATCATTGGTTGAATAGATGGCGACTCAGAGTAGCTCACTCCTCTGAATACATTCCGGCTTGCCAAAGTTAATTCTGCATAAAGTTTATCCGATGAAAACATCGAATGATTTGAAGTGTCCACTACAGTAGCGGTAGAATCTGTTACGCTTGCGAACGAGGAAAGTGTTAATCCTGCCACAAATAACAATACTGTTAAAATTTTTCTCATAGGTTAATTTTTTTTTAGTTAAATTTTATGATTAAGAAACAAATATAAAACATTCTAATTAGAATTTCAAGTATTTAAATTAGAATGAATATAAGAAGCTGATTATTAATTTTTTATGAATTTTTATTTTTGGCAATAAGTTTAAGTTCTTCCATTTTATCTTCAATCTTATAAACAAACTCATTGAACTTAAGGCTACGTTTAGTTTCCTTTCTTCTGGGTCCAAGATCAATTTTATATTGCTCTACAATTTTTCCAGGATTTGTACTCATTACATAGACATAATCTGAAACATATACAGCTTCTGCAATGTCATGAGTGATAAGTACAATAGTTGGATGAAGTGTTTCCCAGAGAGATAATAACAAGTCCTGCATTGCCGAACGAGTACTTATATCTAAAGCCCCAAAAGGTTCATCCATCATTAGAATACGTGGATTTGCAACCAAACTTCTTGCAATTGCTACACGTTGTAATTGACCACCCGAAAGTACTGGATAGCGTGCGTATTTATTTTCGTGGCCTTCTAATCCCATTAATTGAATCATTGCCATTACTTTTTCTTTCCGATTTTTTTGTGGCTCTCCTTTTAATTTTAAACCGAATTCAATATTTTCATATACTGTCAACCATGGGAGTGAATTATACTGTTGAAATACCATTCCTGCACGATCTGATGGTGCAAGTGGCTTCTCATTCATAAGTACTTCACCGGAACTTGGGTGTTGTAATCCGCAGATATATCGAAGTAGTGTACTCTTACCGCAGCCAGATGGCCCAAGAATAGAAATAAATTGTCCGTGATTTGGCTCATCTTCGATCAATAGACTCAGGTTATCAATAACTGGTTTACTTGAATTTTTGTAATATTGAGATACATTACGTAATTCAATAACATCAACCTGATCTGGATTATTTTTTATTATTATATTATCCATTTTGGTTTTTCTGTTTTATATTTTGAAGGGTAAATAAGCATATCAATAAGTCGTAAAACTTTATCCTGGGCGAATCCTACAGTTATAATAAAAAATAATGCTGCAAAAGCTTGATCAAGTAAAGCTAATCTTTGAGTTTCATAAATCAAAGCACCTATTCCGGCAGTTTTATTTACAAGTTCTGCGATAATTATATATGTCCATGAAATAGCAACCAGATTAATAATATCGGATGACAAACGCATTAATACATCAGGAATGTATATTTTGTAAATAATTTGCCATTTAGAGGCTCCCATTGTATAAGCTGTTTGCTCATATTCTTCTTTGGTTTCCATAATTCTAACAATAACTGTTGGAATTAAATAAACCATGATGGCAAAAGTTAAAAATTGTATTTTCATTGGTACACCTATTCCAAAATATGTAATAAATAATCCGATCAATGCACCTAAAGGAAGGTATCTCAATGCATCAATATAGCTTCGGGATGAATATTTGAAAATAGGAAATAACCCTATAACAAATCCTATCGGAATTGAAATCATAATAGCTTCAAATAATCCGATGAAGTTTAATTTTAAAGAAAACCATGTATTTGGTAAAAGACCTTTTTGTAATAACAATGGCTTATATGCTTGTAAAACTTCCAATGGAGAAGGAATGATGGCCGGATTATTTACACGAATAGCTGCAAATTGCCATATTCCAATAAACAATATAAAGCCTGCAATGCTTATTAATTTTTCTGTTGAAGAATTGAATTGACCTCGTAGCTTAAAGCTATTTTCTTTTAAATCCTGCCAAATTTTTGTCATTTTTATTTTTATTGAGCATAAAAAATGCAGTGAGCAATTTACTCACTGCATTTTTTGCACTTGTTAAATTACATTGAAGATATCAATTCAAAATCTGTTCTTCGATTAGCATCTCGTCCTTCTTTTGAGTTTGCATCAAGTCCTGAAACTGGTTTATCAGAGCCATTACCTAAAATCACAAATCGATTTGGGTCGAAATTGTATTCTGAAGTAAGATAATCAGCAACTGCCTTTGCACGAAGTTTTGATAATCTTTTATTTTGAACATTATCACCTGTATTATCAGTGTTTCCTTCTATCCGGAATCTGGCATGTTGAAAGGATTTAGCAATGTCACTTAATTGAAGATCAATCAGTCGTTTTGCATTTTCATCCAAAACATAAGAATTAGTTGGAAATGTAATGGAAGCTTTTACAGAAGCTACAGCTGCAGATGAATAATCCTGTTTAGTAGGAGCGGAAAACTTTATGCTTCCTTCTGCCATATGTTCTTCTCCTGGTAATGATATTTCATTTACAAACTTTGGATATATGATTGCTCTGAAATTAGGAACTCTACTTGCAATATAAGCAGTTCTACTAACTGGACTGATTGCTGCAGAATATTCATTTACCATTTTATTATAAATATCTTCACCACTAACACCTTTAAAATTTCCGGAAACATTAAATAAATTAACATTATCTCCATATGTGCATAGACGTACTTTTGCCAATCCATTCCTACAGAATTCTTCTGGTTGTTTAAGTCCGGCTGCAAGAATTTTAACTGCTTTTTCTGAATTGCCATTATTTATTTCACTATTCCCTTTTAACCAACCTTCAACCAAACCCTTTAATCTTGTTTGGTTTTGATCAATAAAATCTTGTTTAGCGATAAATACATCAGATATAATATCTGTAGCAGTAGCAGTACTAATTAATATTTTAGAACCTTCAACTTTTGTTATACAATCTTCATCATCCGGTGACCATACCACAGCGGCATCACATTGATTCTTACGGAACAGATCAGCAGCTTCAATAGCAGATGGCATTTCAATAATTGTAACATCAGAAGGTTTAATTTCTCCTGCACGGAACAAGTTAAGCAATAGTGTATGAGAAGGAGTCATTGGAGCTACTGCAATCTTTCTTCCTTTTAGATCGGAAACTTTATTAATACCTCTTACTGCAACAATAGCATCAGCGCCTCAACTTTTATCAACAAAGAATAATACTTTAGGATTCATTCTACTCATTCCTGTAATTTCAGTTGGAAATGCATCAATAGTTGACCAAAGAATATCAATTTCGCCTGATTTAAATGCTTCACGGGATGCATTAAAATCATCAATTACTTTAAACTCCACGTAGAACCCATAGTCTTTAAAATAACGTGAATTTCGATTAGCTTCGAACCCTTCGTTAAAATATTCTCCGCCTGCATATCCAGGCCATGTAACTACTCCAACGTTGATAATACTATCACGAGGAACCCCGGATAAACTCTCTCCAGTACTCTCAGTTTTGTTATTCTGAGACATTTGTTTTATTGTTGAATTGTTAAGGATTTTGTCTTTGAAAAAAACAAATCCTACTACCACGAGCAGTAACACTACTACTCCTATAATTCGTGGCCATTTGATTCTTGTCTGTGTGACGTTGTCTTCCATTTTGATTATTTGTTTGTGATTTAAGATTATTTATGATTGTTTGTGAATTACTTATTTAGGAAATCGTTGTATTTATTCTCTGTTTTGGAAGCATATTTTGCAGCTTCCAAAATATTTGGGGGAACGACTTGCAGTTCAATTTTGTTTTGTTCGAAGTTCTTCACCATTGTGTTGAATTCTCCGGTTTTGATCTTTTCGATCAACTCACGTACTTTGCTGTCATTTACTTTTTCAGCAATTGAAGCCTTGCGAACGATAGGTTTAATCATTTCCATGAAGCTATCAATCTTAGCAGCTTTCTGAGAAGTACTTCTTTGAATCTCTTTCATTGCAAGTTCAAACTCATTTCTTTGACCTGGATTACCGCCAAATAAACCTTGTGCTTTAAAAATCGCTCCCCATGTTACAGCGATAGATTTATATTTTTGTTCATTAATATCCAATCGTGCCTTTTGCTCACGCAACTGGAGATCACCAGCATTAAAAGCTGCTTTCAAACCATCTCTCATAGCAAGCATAGTATCTCGAAGGGGTAATAATTCTTCATTCCATTTTCTTAATTCTTCTGCCTCTGCTACAAGAACTTGCACATCCTGTTTATCGTCTTCTGGAATTCGTGTATCATTGGTAATACGTTTGGCATCGTCAATATTTTTATCAATTTTAGATTGATTGGTTTGTAGTGTTGTATTGGTATCTAAAAGTTGACCGGTCAAATCAGTTACCGCTTCTTTTAAAATCATTAATTTTCTCCAAGCACGTGAAAGTTGAACTCGTGCATTTGTGATCGGGTCAATCTTAATGAAGAAGTCTGCCAATTTATATGACAACACTTCAAAAGCAGTGATTACATGTTTGTAAAAGAAAAACACTAATCCTATGGTTAAACCACATGCAATAAGACCCCACATTGCTCCAAATAAACCAAAAATTCCGTACATTAATTTTTGTCCAAAGAAATATGAAAAGGTCAGAACGGCTGTAAGCACCATAATTCTGCCGGGCATATGTGGTTGTTTCCACCACGATTGTTCACCGCTATTTAAATTTAATCCTGAGTTCATTGTAGTTTAGTTATATTTAGTTTAGATGATTACTTAAGATTTGAAGTATTGTTATATACTTCTCTGAAAGATTCAATGAAGAAATTTAAAGTAAAAGAATAATCTTTTTTCTTTGATTCCAGTTTTGCTGTGGAAGAAGTAATTTCTTGATTCGTTGCTTGTATTTGATTTAAATTTTGTTCTTTTTTTGTTTGTAATTCTTTGATCTTTCGATCAATTTCCTGGTTCTCACTTTCAAATAATTGAATTTTTTTCTTTGGCTCATTGATCAGCTGACTGATAGCACCGCCATATGCTCCTTCAAATTCATTTTTTTCCCGGTCAATTACATTTAAGTAAAAAGCGAAACTTTCATCAATGACTTTTTTGGTAATCTTGTTAGCGTTGGTGGTTTTCAGAGTTATATAGGCTGACTTTATAGCGTCAGTCATGGTAATTCCTTCATCTACCATTTGGCGTACTGCTTTAAAAAGCTCAAGGAAGTCAGGACCAGGTATATCTTCCTGATCAAGGCGTTGAACAATCTGAGCCAACACCTCTTGATCAACATTACCGGCAGATGAATCATTATAGGTCGGTTTAGAATAATCTGGAGAGGTATGATGGTTTTGCCCTCCTAATATGGTTGCAATATTTTTTGCATTAGAAGATGGCTCAGTGGGACGTACAGGTTCTTTTTCTTTTGTAACAGTTTCTGTAAAGAATCCGGTAAGAAAATTACCTAAGCCTGATTTTTTGTTTGTTTCATTCATGTTTTTTAGCTTACTTTAAAAGGTTAATTGCAAGCGATGTCATTTTAACGATTATTTCTTAAAATGTTACACATTGCCAGAAGAAATATATTTAATGCTTAAAAATACTCAAAATTTAGAACTTTTATTGTTTATTTAGTAGCCACGAATCACTCTCGTTTACCACTATAAGGCCGGCCTCAGTATTGAATAATTTAGTGTTTGCCGATAGTTGTGAGCAGCCAATGTCTGCTATTTTATATAGGTCAAGAGCCCTTCTTACTTCAATTATATTGTCTTTAGGAATAAACAATAAACCATCTTGGATATTATTTCCACGGTATGCAAAAGATGAAAGAATATCAGTTTCTTCATATAGAAATAACTTTCCACTTTGAATATTGAAATATTTAAATTTTATCTTTTGATTTTCCTGAAATTGTAGAATGCCTGTATCTTTACGTTGGATAACTGCTCTTAGATTCATAGGTGATTGAATTGGTGATAAATTTCCAGAAGTATTCATATAGTGAATATAATGCATTCCTCCAATATTTTGTATCATACCATTATGCGTCATAAATGCTGCTCCATAGATTGGTGTCTTCACATATTTAATATGCTTATATTTTATTTCATCCAAATCTAATACATACATATTTTCATCTTCTAACATCACCAGAAGATTTTCTATGTGAATAAATCGAGCTGCAGTATTTATTTTAAAGTTTACAATTTCTTCAGTTGTTCCAAATGACTTGTCATAAAGAAAAAGTTTTTGATCTTTTGTAACTACAATATTTCTTTTTCCAACAAAGACATCCTGCCATTCCTGCCTGTCTAATTTACCTTTTTGATAAACTGTTTTGCGAGTGGAGGTATCATAGATAATAAAATGATCTTTTGTTCTCAACATTCCTTGGGTGTCGTTGAAAAAAGCATATTCTATATTTTCTCCGGTCAACATATTTTGAAGTGTAACTTCTGCTTCAGAAATGACTTGTGGCTGTACTTTTTTACCAACTTGTGGTTGAGCAAAGTGATCAACTGAAAGTAAAAATCGATCACCTTGAAGATATAATTTTTCAAATTGATCTTGTAAATATTGATCAGTTATTGATTGATAACATTTAGGCACAATTAAATCCGGGTCTTTAACAAATACCGGAAGTTTCTTTATCATTCTATTTTGTAAAGTTGGTATTTTTCGATGAACACCTTTAAATGGATGAAGATATGTAAGATAATTAAAAACAATGACTGATAAGGAAAAAAAATCTGAACTTTCACAAACATGACCACCATGAAAATAATCTCTGATGTCTTCAAGTAATTTGTCTGTATGAGGTATACCAGGTACAGCATATGAGTCTACATCAATTAGTTTAACTGTACCTTGGTTATTAATCATTACATTTAATGCACTCAGATCACCAATGTTTATTTTATTAAGATGAGCATTTTTAACAGCTAAAATTAATTGTTTTGATATTTTTTCTTTTATTAAATTGGAAATATTGTTTTGAAGGCAAAAGTTTTTATTAAAAATGGAGTCCAATGGATAAAAATCCTTTGGTAAATATTCCATCACTATACCTATAATGGAGTGGGATTTATCATATAACAATTCAGTCGGTCGAATAAATAAATTAGCATCCAATTTAGAAAGAAATGAAAATTTTTTTTCATTTAAATTTACACATCCTGGTAAATAAATTTTTGCTATTTGTTTTTTATTGGCTGGAATAGGTAAAAGAAATCCTTCTCCGCCACGGGCGATTTCTTTAGTGTCATCTAAGTCAAACAAAGGACTACCATCCTTTTTAAATGTTTTAATTTTTGCCATAGATCACTAACCTTTTTTGCTGAGTTTTTTAAATTTTAGAATTTCTTTTACAATCTCAATTCCATCTGGAGAATTATATTCTGTTAAAAAGTTTCTCCATTTACCTTTTCCGGTTCTGACTCCAGATTTATAATCAGATTGAACATATTCATCAAGCAATATTTTATTTTTTTTACTCAGCTTACGAATAAATTGAAATATTGTTCTTGGTTTATTATTTCCATTTTTCATTGTGTATTCTGTTCAACTAAACTTGTGTCAATTAAATTATTTTCTTTTTCATCTCCTTTAAAAATACGAATCATACTAATATCATCTCCATTATGCCAGCCATTAAGTATTAGTTGATTATATTTCCTGGCTAACATTTTATTAAAGCTTTTCAATTGAGTATCTGTAGCTAAGAATTCTTCCGGAGTAAATGAAAATTCAGGTTTAGAATTAAAATTTTTCCATTGTTTATTAATACCATCAGTAGCAATAACTACATCTTCTATATTTTCAAATGACCATTGATCAGGGTTGGTAAAAATGAAAGCTTCAAATGTTTTATCATTTAATAAAATATTATCTAAATATTGGATTGGATACAATACTCCACCTTCTTTATTTGCAGGTGTAATTTTACCGTTTTCAATATCTTTAGTCTCACCGTTGATTTTAACGAACCCATCTCCTAAAGCCACGATATGTCCAAGTCCATTTTTTTCATTATAAACAAGTAAGATCATTGTGGTCAACATTTCATCCTCTGTTAAATTTAATTTATCTCGAAACTCTTTCAAGTAATTAAAATAAACCTTAATAATATCATATGATAATATGGCTGGGTCTTTTCGATTCATATCAGATACAATTAAGGCCGGAGCAATTCGATTAATTATTTTAGCAGATAAATTGGAAATAAACTGTGATTCGTTTTCCATTTCTTCATTATCTCGTTGTGAACATCCATCGAAAACTGCAGCTATTAGCCATCCTCCAATTTGCCGGTGATATAAAAAATCCTGGCAAAAAATCTTATGTTCTTCCCCTTTTCGTAGTAATGTTTTAATTAGCATGGCTTACGGTTTATTAAAAAAGGAGAATGTTAAAGATTACTTTAATCTCAACAATTCTCCTTTTATATTGATTAACTATGTGATCAAATGACCAATGGGCCTTTTTTTGTTGAAGCTGACTTAACAGAAGCAGAAAGAATTCCAAATACTTTTTTGAAAGCTGCTTTTTTCTGATCTGGAGCCATATTAGCATCAATTGTATGAAGCTCATGAAGACCCATTTCTTGTTGAGCATTTTCAAAAATTGATGGACTTCCAATTCCAACAAGGAAAGAATAGAATGAACCACGTAATGCTTCATTGTGTTTGATATAATCAATCAAATCATGAACTGCCTTTGCAGAACCCGGTTTGGAAGAATTATCTGCACCATCAGTAATAACAAAGAATATATTCTTTGTTAAGATTCCGGCTTGCATTGCTTTCTCTTGTTGAGTAAGCATATTTTTCAAAAACTCATGACATGCTTCATATAATTTTGTGGAGCCTTCATTAGGATTTAACACAGGGGCAGTAACATTATTGATCTGTTGGTAGCCGGTGAGAACGTGAATATCTGAACCGAATGAACCTTGCGCCAAATAAATTTTTGGAGCCTGTGAAAAGTTCTGCATATCATTTATGCAACCTTTTACTGTTTCATTTAATTCATCCTTGTGTTCATCCATTGAACCGGATATATCACCAAGCATGGTAACATTAACTACTTCTTCCACATCAAGATTTGTTGGGTCGAAGTTTCCAAAGTTCAAATGAGTATTGAGATTGGGGATTGATTGACTAAATGTATTTTCCATAGAGAATATTTTTATGTTAATTAATTAAACAGCCATTGCATTGGATGTTGAAAGTGAAATATTTGTACTTTTTTCAGTACGAATGCCCATTTTCTGAGCTTCATCATAGATAGGTTGAGACATTGCAGCAAAATCCGGTCCTCCTGGCACAACTACATTACTCATACAATCTTCAAGAATGATGAATTTTTTTGCCAGTGATGGTGCTTCGTGCATAGCTTGTTTTAAAGTCGTTGCTACACAGTGTGATTTTGCTTGTCCGGCAAAATATACATTTTCAAAACGTTCAACTAAGTTGATAAAACGCATATTCAATTCAGTTTCTGGCGCACCTTGGATTGGAAGTTGAGCACGAAAAGCTCCAAAGTGTTCAGTATAAGGATTTGTTCCTTTAGTTTCGCAATTATAAAAGCGTCCAGTGGTTGATGACCAGAATTTCAAAGCTTCCATAATGTTTTCATCCAAAGCTGCGCCACGTGAACCAATCAAACAATGGTATGGCCAGAT
>Ga0154020_10007978_pt1 | contig 12319 bp, 1 predicted proteins | sample Klosneuvirus_201_FD_109709 | JGI IMG/M metagenome (GOLD analysis project Ga0154020, IMG submission 109709) | Active sludge microbial communities from wastewater, Klosterneuburg, Austria - Klosneuvirus_20160825_MG | ecosystem: Engineered > WWTP > Aerobic digester > Activated sludge | place... | reverse complement strand
CATCGGCGATGGTGTGATGCAAGGTCAGCAGCAGGACGTGGGCGGAGGGGTTTAGGCGGAGCAGCGCGGCGCGCCACAGGGGCCCGGTGGCCAGGTCAAAGCGAAAGCGGGCATGCTGGCGCGCGTGCTGTGCAACCGCGGCCTCCTGGTCGGAGGCGGAGAGGGGAGAGATGTCGACAAGGTCCAGAGAGAAGCGGGGCGGGTGAAGCTTCTGAACGGGCTGGCCGTTGGCGAGTGTGAAGGAGGTACGCAAGATGTCATGGCGAGCTTCGAGGAGGGTAAAGGCTTGGGCGAGGGCCTGGGAATCGAGAGGACCAAGCAAGCGGAGAGCGGAGGGGATGTTGTAGAGGCTGGAGTCTGCTTCGAGCTGCGCCAGAAACCAGAGCCGCTGCTGTGCGAACGAGAGCGGGATGGGCGTATTCGCGTCCCGAAAAACCGGATGAAACGCTTGCGCGGTCGATTGGCTGGCGTGCACCAGAGAGGCAATGATCGCGTGCTTCCGTGCCGCAAGCTCCGCGCGGAGGTCGTTGGTCAGGACGTTTTTTGGTGCCTGATAGCGCAGCTGGCCTTGGTCAAGCCAGAGGCGGATACCCATCTCTTTGATTCGCGTGATGAACTGATCAATCGGCATAGGATATTTTCCCCAAAGCTCGTAATCGCTGCGCTAGGGCATCTGGATGCAGGGAACTGCTCCCCTCATACAAGTAGGAGCTGTGGAGCCGGCGCAGGCAACGTCTAGCGTAGAGTAATGAACCTTGCGCAGGGTGTACAGCTCTTTGTCCTGTTGATGAGAGTGCACCGAATCTTCATTTGTTCTCTAGAGATTATTACGAGCGCATAATATGATGAGAACGAACGGTAACATCATGGTCGCATCCCGTCGCCTCCGCCTCTTTCTGATCTTCGTACTTGGGATGACTGAGTACATGCCGCTGACTTTTCAAGCGGCGGCAGTGCCTGTGCTTTATCGTCGCGCCGGAGCGTCGATGCGCGACATGGGCTTCCTCTCGCTCGTCATGATCCCGTGGGCGCTTAAAGCCCTGTGGGCTCCTGTGGTCGACCGGATCGGTGCACATTCCCGCTTTGGTCGATACCGGGGCTGGCTGTTTTGCACCCATCCGCTCTTGATGCTGACTCTGATCGGCGGTGCGTTCACGGATCTTCCGGCGCTGCTGATGACATCGCGCGGGGTGGGACTGCTGGCGCTACTTTGGCTAAGTATCGTCTCTGCTACTGCGGATACCGCATCGCATGGACTCGCCGTCAACATGCTGGACATTGAAGAGAGGAGCCTTGGTAGCGGAGCCCTTACCGTCGGGATGGCCACCGGGTCGCTTATCGGTGGTGGCTTGATGATCATGCTGGTGGACAAGCTAGGCTGGCGCATTCCGATCTTGCTCATGGCGGGGTGCGTGATGGTTCCTCTCATCGGAATCGCGATGTATCGCGAGCCGCCCACGAGCCCAGCGCAGACTCTGAGTCTGCGTGAGGTGCTGCGGTGGTTCGCCCTTCCGCGCATCGGCCGCTGGATCCTGGTCCTGGCTCTGTTGTCTCTGTTCACGGCGCTGCCGGCTGTTCCGTTTCAGGCTCTGTTCGTGGACCATGGCTTGAGCCTCTCCGAGATCGGCATGCTTGTCGGGATCATCGGGGCCCTGGTAGGAATCGCGGCGGGAATCCTGGGAGGCCTGGCGGTTCGTACGCTCGAGCGGCGGTGGTCCTTTTATGTGCTTCATATCCTCTGCGGCCTGTGTATGGCCGGTGGTTCGTTCATCATCACCCGCGCGTCGCCAAGTCACCCGATGCTCTATGCATCAATGGCTCTGCTCAACTTCGGAGTAGGGCTTGGCACGACAGTGCTCCGGGTAATGCTCATGGATCGATGCCGGAGCCATCTAGCCAGCACGGACTTTACAATCCAGACCTGCACGATGGGACTGTTCAGCTTTCTTGGCTATGGAGTCAGTGGCATCTTGGCAAGCCGTTTCGGCGTAAAAAGTGTGCTTACGGCAGCGCCACTGTGCGTGTTTGTCCTGCTGATATCGGTTCCTCGCTTGCTTGCAAGAAGCGACTTCGAGCAGTCGTTGACGAAGCCTCATTCTCCAAACAAGTAATTGCCCTAGGAACACATGTCGCACGACCTAACGAATTTTCCGGCCCAGCCTCAGCTTGGGCTGGACATCGCAGACATCCTTCTGACAAAGGGATGGGTGGAGCGTGTGGATGGCGGGCTGCGGCTCCTCAATGAAGCGACCTTTTGGAGTTCGCTGTCCGCCGTCATCCGCGACCTGGCGACAGTTGGCTGCTTTCCATCGCAGGCCTGGTTTCGCCAGGTCGTCATGCACGGCCGCGCGAGCGGGGATCCCGCGACGTGGTTTGAAGTCAGGGACTACCGAGTCCGTACGCCTACGCTGCTGGATCTGCCCGCATTGTTGCGCCTTGAGGAGGAGTGCTGGATCGAACCGTTGCGGGCCTCCGAAGCTGCGCTGCGACAGCGGCTCGAGAATAACCCGCTCGGCCATCTCGTGGCGGAACTCCATGGCCAAACCGCGGGCGTCATTTATTCCCAACGGATCGTCGATGTAGACGCGCTTTTTCTCACCGACTTCCGTGCCGCCGCAGCGCTACATCGCCAAGGCGGACCCATCGTGCAGCCGCTGGCGGTCAACGTGCTGCCGGCAATGCAGCACTACGGAATCGGCGATCAGCTCTTGGAGTTCCTCCTGCAGCTTGTGACCTTGCAGCCAGACGTCGATCGGGTCGTGGCGGTGACGCTCTGCAAGCTCTACAAGCAGCACCAAGATCGGCCGATGGAGGAATACATCCACCTGCGCAATGAGCAGGGGCAGCTCATTGATCCGATCTTGAATTTCCATGCATCGCATGGTGCGAAGATTCGCGCTGTCATAAGCGGCTATCGTCCAGCGGATCAGGACAACCAGGGAAAAGGCGTCCTCGTCGAGTACGACCTGCGCAACCGCTGGATGCCGAGATCGTTGACATCGGAAAAAGAAGACCGAGGAGTCCGATCTATCTCTGCCTTGATCGAGGAAGCGGTACTCGCGGTTCTTGGAGAACAAGGCCGTGCCGCCTTCTCGCGCCATCGCCCCCTGAAAGAGCTGGGCTTCGACTCGTTCCAACTCCTGGAGTTGCGCACCCTGCTCGGTCAGCGGCTGGGTGTGGAGTTCGAGCCGTCGATCTTCTTCCGCCACAACACGGTGGAAGCGATAACTGAGTACTTTCAGTCGCGGGAGCACCCACCGAGTCGGGAGGGAGACGCCCGAAATGAGGCCGCTTCGGACCTCCCGAACATGCCCATCGCCATCATCGGCATGGCCTGTCGCTTCCCGGGCGGGGTGACGACTCCGGCAGAGCTCTGGTCGCTGCTCGAAAAGGGGAGCGATGCGATTAGCGAGGTGCCTCCCGAACGCTGGGACATCGATTCCTATCACGGTGAGGAACCGGGCCAGATGCGGTCCCGCTATGGCGGCTTTCTCGACGATGTGGCGGGCTTTGATGCCTCCTTTTTCCGCATTGCGCCCACCGAAGCAAAGACGATGGATCCACAGCAGCGCCTGCTCCTTGAGACCCATGTGGAGGCGCTCGAATCGGCTGGCATCAACCTTTCGGTCCTCAAAGGCAGCAAGACCGGGATCTTCGTCGGCATCTTTTCCGATGACTATAAGCTGCTGCAGGTCAAGCAGTCCGTAGCACTTAGCCCCTACTTCGGGACTGGCACCTCAATCTCCATTGCTGCGGGACGAGTCGCCTATTTTCTTGGCACCGAAGGCCCGGCGCTGGCCGTCGATACCGCATGCTCTTCATCGCTGGTCGCTGTGCACCTGGCCTGTCAGAGTCTGCGCACTGGGGAAACGTCCCTGGCCATGGCCTCGGGTGTGAACCTCTTGCTATCACCCGAGCTGAGTGTGTCCTTTTCGCAAGCCAACATGCTGGCCCCCGATGGACGCTGCAAGACCTTCGATGCCGCGGCCAACGGCTATGTACGCAGTGAGGGCTGTGGGGTCGTGGTGCTCAAGCGGCTCCACGATGCGCAGGCCGCCGGCGATCCGATCCTGGCCGTGATCCGCGGTACGGCGGTGAACCAGGATGGTGCCAGCAATGGCCTTACGGCACCGAACGGCCTTGCACAGCAAGCGCTGTTACGCCAGGCCTTGCGCGCGGCCAGGCTCACTCCAGCGGAGGTTGGCTATGTCGAGGCGCACGGCACCGGGACACCGCTCGGCGATCCGGTGGAGATCGAAGCGCTGGAAGCGGTCTACGGCCAAGGCCGCACGGCGGACCAGCCGCTCTTTGTAGGCTCGGTGAAGACCAATATCGGCCACGCCGAAGCAGCAGCCGGCATCGCGGGCTTGATCAAAGCGGTGCTGGTACTCAGGAATCGTTATCTGCCGCCGCATCTGCACTTCCGCACGATCAGCCCATACCTCGTGCGAAGCCAGGTCAAGATTCCCGTTCGCGGCCAGCCTTTCCTGCCGACAGGCAACCTGCTGCGCGTTGGGGTCAGCTCGTTCGGCTTCAGCGGTACAAATGCCCATGTCATCGTCGAAGAAGCGGCTCCGCCACCACGACCGAGGGCAGAGGAAGGACTGCGGCGTTCCTATCACCTGTTGACATTGAGCGCGCAGACAGGCGAAGCGCTGCGCGATCTGGCGGAGCGGTATGCGGCGGCTCTGCCCGCGCATCCCGACAGCGAACTGCCGAACATCGCCTACACGACTCATTGTGGGCGCAGCCATTTTCGGCATCGCTTGGCGGTCGTGGCGGCGACGGTTCGAGAGGCCCAGGCCATGCTGGCCGCGTTCGTTGATGGCCAGCTCGTACCGGGGCTTTGCCTTGGCGAGGTGGACGGAGGGAAGGCGGCTCCGAGAGTCGCCTTTCTCTTTACCGGGCAAGGTTCCCAATACCTCGGCATGGGGCGGGAGCTATACGAAACCCAGCCGCTCTTCCGTGAGCGCCTCGATCGCTGCGACGCCGTGCTGCGCGAGTGTCTTGGGCGTTCTCTCATCGAGCTCTTCTACCCAGTCAAGCCGCCCAGCCACAACGACCTGATCGATTCCCATCCATGCGGCCAGGCGGCCAACTTCGCGATCGAGTGTGCCCTGTCCGATCTGTTTCGCTCCTTCGGCATAAGCCCCGCTGCGGTGCTGGGGCACAGCCTGGGTGATTTTGCCGCCGCCTACACCGCCGGTGTGTTCTCCCTGGAGGATGGACTGCGGCTCGTGATCGAGCGTGGGCGGCTCATGGAACGGGCACCAGGCAGCATGGTCTCGGTACTTTGTTCCGAGAAGGAGGCGCTGCACTTCCTGCCGGCTTTTCCTGAAGTGGGAATTGCCGCCATCAACGCGCCGACGAGCGTAGTCCTGTCCGGGGCTCATGCCAGCGTCGCCGCGCTGACGGCGCAGCTCGCGGCGGCTGGCTATAAGACGCGCAAGCTCGACATTCCCATCGCAGCTCACTCCGCGCTGCTCGATCCGGTGCTCGATGCATTTGCAGATGCGGTATGCGGAGTAACCCTCGCGCCGCCGCGCATCCCGGTCGTTTCCAGCATGACCGGCGGGCGTGTCCACGGCGAGCTGACCGATCCTGCCTATTGGCGCCAGCAGTTACGCAATACCGTGCGCTTTGCCGACGGGGTAGCCGGCCTGTATGCGCACGGCTGCACGGTCTTTCTCGAGATCGGGCCCAAGCCGACGCTGCTGAGTATGGCAGAGCAGTGCATCGGTGGTGAGCATGCCTCTTGTCCACGGCTGTTTTTGCCCAGCCTGAGTGACAAACACCACGACTGGCAGCAGCTCCTTTTGAGCCTCGGCGCTCTCTATGCGCATGGGATCGAGCCGGACTGGCAGAGCCTTCATGAGGCACCCCCTCCGCGCCGCGTATCTTTGCCGACCTATCCCTTCCAGCGCAAGCCTTACTGGATCGATCCGGCTCCTGCCGAAAGGACAGCGCGCAAGCGGGAGGGGCTCACAAAAGAGGAGGGGGCACACGTCCAGTCACTGCTCTACGAACCGACCTGGGAGCGGCAGATCCTGCCTTTCGCGATGCGGCGGACGGAGCCGCCTGGCCGTTGGCTGATCCTCGCGGATACGCGCGGCATCGGTACTGTCCTGGCCAATCGATTGCGTGCAGTTGGCGAGACGGTTCTTGTGACCACCGATGCCAGAGAGCTCGGTGGACGGATCGTCCAGCTAGCGGCGGCGGACGATGGCTTGCCGCTGCGCGGGATCGTTCATCTGCAAGCGATCGATGCCGCGATCGATGCCGCGTCCGATGACGATGCCGCCTGCGATCTTCCGCTCTTCATGCAGTTGCAGGAACGCAACCTGGGAAGCGTCTTTCACATCGTGCAGAGTCTGGCGTCCGTTACGGTTGCACCGCCCCAGCTCTTTTTGGTCACGCAGAATGCGCAGCAGGTGAGCGGCAGTGAAGCCCTGACGGTGGAACAGTCGCCGCTCTGGGGGCTCGGTCGTGTCATCGCCTTGGAGCAAGGTCAATGCTGGGGCGGTTTGATTGATCTCGAACGGACTGCCGGCGTAGACGCGCAGGTGCAGAACCTTTTTGACGAGCTGTGGAAATCGCAGCCCGGACCGGGCGAGCAGCGCGAGACGCAGGTGGCCTACCGCAATGGATTCCGCTACGTCGCGCGGCTTGCTCGTAGCAAGGCGAGGGCCAGCGAATCTCCCATTGCCGTCCGCGCTGACGCGCACTATCTCGTAACCGGAGGGCTCGGGGCGCTCGGGTTGCTCGCGGCCAACTGGCTGGCTGAGCGCGGCGCGCGGCACATCACCCTCACCGGACGGAGCGGCATCACCAGCGAGAACCAGCGGGCGACGCTCAAGCAACTCGAAGACCGAGGCGTCCACGTGCAGGTGGCCGAGGTCGATGTAGCAGACGAAGCAGCGATGCGGCGGCTCTTTGCCGAGATGTCGACTGAGGTCATTCCACTCAAGGGAGTGTTTCACGCTGCGGGTGTGCTCGACGACGGCATTCTGATCAATCAGTCCTGGCCCCGCGTTGCTGCGGTGCTCGCCGCGAAGGTTGCCGGTGGCTGGCTGCTGCACCAGCTCACGCGAGCCCTGGATCTGGACTTCCTGGTCCTGTATTCCTCCGCAGTCTCTCTTCTTGGCAACGCGGGACAAGGGAGCTATGCGGCGGCCAATGCGTTTCTCGACGGACTGGCCCGCCATCGTCGGCAGCAGGGCTTGCCGGGGCTTAGCATCAACTGGGGAATCTGGGCGGATGTCGGCATGGCGACCCGCAAGGAGCGCGTCAGGTTTGACGGATTCCTGCCGATGGCTCCGGAGCTAGCCATGCAGGCGCTGACGCAGCTCCTCACCCATACGCCTCTGGCCGGCCAGGTGGGCGTTCTGGCCGTTGATTGGTCTCGATTCGCGAGCGCTGATTCGCCACCGCAGCCATTTCTGTCGCACTTCGTGAAAAAATCAGCGCAGGCCAGAAAGCCGATTGGGCAGGCTGCGCTGTTTAGCGAGCTACAGGCGCGTCCCCAGACCAGCCGGCTCTCACATCTGCGTGGGTATCTACAGCAAGTAGTGAGCCTGCTGCTTGGCATGAGCGAGTCGCCGGGGCTCACCACAGGCTTTGCCGCCATGGGCATGGATTCGCTCATGGCGATGAAGCTGCGCCGCCAACTGGAAGGCGCACTCGCCTGTCCCCTGCCGGCGACGATCGCACTCGAATATCCGACGGTCGAGGCCCTGGCGACACACCTTCTTGAGCACGTGCTAAAGTTCGATGCGCCATCGGCTGCGGCGGGCAGCGCAGCGAGCTCGCAGCCAAGCCACGCGCTGGCGCAGCCATCAGAGCCAATAGCGGTCCTCAGCATGGCTTGCCGATTTCCCGGCGCGGATACACCGGAAGCTTTCTGGCACGTGCTAACAAACGGCGTGGATCGGGTCACGGAGATCCCGCCTTCGCGCTGGAACGTGGACGCGTATTACGACAAGCGACGCCCGACGCCAGGCAAGATGTATGTACGCGAGGCCGGCTTTGTCGAACATGCCGAGGACTTCGACCCGCTGTTCTTCGGCATCGCTCCGCGCGAAGTCGCCAGCATGGACCCGCAGCACTGGCTGCTCCTCGAAGTCAGCTGGGAGGCGCTCGAGCGCGCCGGGTTGGCCCAGAGCACGCTCATCGAAAGTCAGACCGGCGTCTTCGTCGGCATAGGAGTCAGTCAGTACGGTAGCCTGAGCGACCCGCAGAACCTGGGCGCACTCGACAACCATGCCATCACCAGCGGCGCGCACAGCGTGGCCGCAGGCCGCCTGGCCTATACGCTGGGCCTCCAGGGACCGACGATGGCCGTCGATACAGCCTGCTCCTCGTCTCTGGTCACGCTGCACCTGGCCTGTCAGAGCTTGCGGAACGGCGAGTGCGATCTGGCCCTGGCCGGCGGCGTAAACCTGATGCTGTCGCCGCTTGTGCATGTGGCGCTATCCCAGATGCAGGTGCTTGCGCCCGATGGACGCTGCAAAGCCTTCGATGCCGCCGCAGACGGCTATGGTCGCGGCGAGGGCGGCGCGATGGTGGTCCTCAAGCGGCTGCGGGACGCCGAGCGAGACGGCGATCCCGTGCTTGCCGTCATCCGCGGGAGCGCGATCAACCACGATGGCCCGAGCAGCGGACTGACGGTTCCCAACCGCCACGCCCAGGAGAAGCTCGTACGGAAGGCGCTGGCCGCCGCGCGGGTCGTACCGGACGAGATCTGCTACGTCGAAGCGCACGGCACCGGTACGCCACTCGGCGATCCCATCGAGCTCCACGCCCTTGGCTCCGTATTCGGGAACCATCGACCGCATCCGCTCCTTGTCGGCACGGTCAAGAGCAACATCGGTCACCTCGAGGCTGCCGCCGGCATCGCCGGCTTCGTCAAGACCGTGCTGGCGCTACAGCATGGGCAGATTCCGCCGCAGCTTCACTTTCGCACGCCGAGTCCCTACATCGAATGGGACGCTTTTTCCATTGAAGTCCCCACGACCTGCCAGCCGTGGCCGCGCGCCTTCAAGGAGTCAATCGCCGGCATCAGCTCCTTTGGCATCAGCGGTACCAATGCCCATCTCATCGTGGCGGCAGCGCCGCCGCGGCCTGGCGAGATCAATTCGCCGCCGCCAAGTCGCAAAGCGCACCTGCTCACACTATCCGCCAAGAGCGATGCGGCCCTGTCCGCGCTGGCGGCACGCTACCAGGAATACCTGAAAGCCAATCCGGATATGGACCTCGGCGCGATCTGCCGCACGGCCGCGCTCGGGCGCAACCACTTCATGCAGCGCCTGGCCGTTGTGGCGACGAGTCCTGACGATCTCGCGCGCGACCTAGCGGTCTGGCAACGGGGCGACAAAGACGCGGAAGTGTTGCGCGGGCATTCGGCCCCCTCGCCACCTGGCGTCGCATTCCTGTTTACCGGCCAGGGGTCGCAGTACGTCGGCATGGGCCGTGAGCTCTATGAGACCGAGCCGACGTTCCGCGCGACGCTTGACCGCTGCGCTGCTCTGCTGCACGGACATCTTGGTGTGCCGCTCTTGACTCTGCTCTATCCGGAGTCCTCGGGGCGTGACTCCCTCTTATCAGACACCCGCTATACCCAGCCGGCGCTGTTCGCCATCGAATATGCGCTGGCGACGCTGTGGCAATCCTTTGGCGTGAAGCCAGCGGCGCTCTTGGGACACAGCGTTGGCGAGCTTGTTGCGGCGTGTGTGGCCGGCGTCTTCTCACTGGAAGATGGGCTCAAGCTGATTGCTGCGCGGGGTCGCCTGATGAGCGCGCTGCCGCAGGGCGGAGAAATGATCTCGCTGCGGGCGGACGGCCGCAGCGGTCGCGCGCTCACTGCGCAGGTCGAACACGCCATTAGCCAGGGACCTGGGACTGCGGTGTCCATCGCCGCGCTCAACAGCCCGACAAGCGTCGTGATCTCTGGAGAGCGGAATGCGGTGCGGGCAGTCGCCGCCGAGCTTGCTGGAAACGGCGTGAAGGGACCACGGCTGGCGGTTTCCCATGCTTTCCACTCGTCGCTCATGGAGCCGATGCTGGCCGAGTTTGCAGAGATCGCCAAGACCATCGCCTATCACCCGCCGCAGATTCCGCTGATCTCGAACCTGACCGGAACGCTCGCGACTGAAGCGGAGGGCAGTGTGACCGACTGGCGCTACTGGGTGCGTCATGTCCGCGAAGCTGTCCGCTTTGCCGACGGCGTGGCGGCGCTTCATGCGCAAGGCATGCGCATCTTCTTGGAAGTGGGGCCGAAGCCCGTGCTGCTGGGACTGGCCAAGGAGTACACCGAGAACGCAACCGGTGCTTCGCCGCCGCAGGCCCCGCGCATTTCTCGACTGTTCTTGCCCACTCTGCGCGAGCAAGGGAACGACGGCCAAGAGCTGCTACGGAGTCTGGGGGCTCTCTATGTGCAAGGGGTCGAGATCGACTGGAGGGCGGTGCAAAAGGAATCGACGCGAAACCAAGTCCCGCTCCCGACGTATCCCTTCCAGCGTCAGCGTTCCTGGGTGCCTCGACAAAAGTCCCGACACGCGGACGGGCTTTCACCGCTTATCGACAAGCGGACCTATCTGCCGCTGCAGCGCCAGACTGCGTTCGAGACCGAGCTTGGTGGCGAGCGGTTCCCATTTTTGACCGAGCACCGGGTCTACGGCGCGATCGTCTCGCCGGCCGCCTGCCAGCTCACCATTGCGTGCAGCGCCGCCGCACTCTTCTTTGGCCCCGACCGATCGATCGGCCTTTCGGATGTCGTTCTGCCACAGGCGCTGGTGCTCCCGGAAGGAGCCACGCGCAGCGTGCAGACGGTGGTTGGAGCGGAAGCGGCGTTTTCGCTTATCAGCTTCGCTTCCGAGAGTCCGCAGGAAGCAGGCGCCGATTTCAGAACCCATGCCACGGGGCGGGTGCTCGTTCTGACCCCGCCTGAATCCCGAACACGGGATCTTGCGGCGCTACGGCAGCACTGCCTCCACGCGGACGACATCGCGGCGCACTATGCGCGGGCGGCGGCGGCCCAGATCGAGCTGGGTCCAAGCTTCCGCTGGCTGGCCAAGCTGTGGCAAGGATCCGCCGGTCCGCAAGCCGAGGCGCTCGGCAAGCTGGTCGTGCCCGATACCATTTCTACACCGTGGGGCGACATGCTCCACCCCGGCTTGCTTGATGCGTGTTTCCAAGTGGCCAGCACGGCCCGCCGCGATCGCGATCATGGTGAGACACTGCTGCCATTTGCCGTGGGCAGGCTCCACCTTCTGCAACCAGCGGAGGGAGAGACGTTCTTTTGCCATGCCATACAGTGCGGCAAGAACACCTGGAACATCGAGCTCCTCGATGAACATGGCACGCTGCTGGCCGCGATCGACGGCTTTGTCATGCGGCCAGCCACCGCTTTAGCCGTACGGGGGCACGAGGCCTATCGTGACTGGCTCTACGAGGTTGCCTGGCAGCCGCGCCCCACGTTCGGCCTCTTGCCGGAGTATCTGCTGACCTCGGCCACTCCGCGGATCCTGGCCGAGCCGCTGCGCACGGCAGCAGCAGCGCTTTGGCAGGATGCGGGCGGTGAAGCATACGAGCGGTTTATCGAAGAGATTGAAAAGAAGAGTGTCGACTATGTCTGCGCGGCCTTGGCGAAGTCTGGCTTCACCTTCCGTCCGGGGACCCGCCTCCGAACGGCCCAGATTGCGCAGCAAGTGGGGGTGATTCCGTCGTACCATCGACTTCTCCAGCGCTTGCTCTCGACGCTGGCCGATGCGGGGATCCTGCGCCGGGAAGGAGAGGTCTGGCATGTCTTGCAGTCGCCGCCAAAAGCGAACTCGCGCCCTCTTGAGCTCTCATCTCACGCCGGCTACTCGGCACCGGAGTGGCTGCTGCTTTCGCGCTGCGGGGAAGCGCTGAGCGAAGTCCTGCGTGGTGTGCAGGAGCCGCTGGAGCTGCTCTTCCCCGGCGGGGACAGCACAATCGCCAATCGACTCTATTCAGAGTCGCTGCGACATCGGGTGATGAACGGCCTGATCCAGCAGGCAGTTTCGGCCGTTGTCTCGTGTCTGCCGGAGGGTCGCGGGCTGCGGATCGTCGAAGTCGGCGCCGGCACGGGCGGTACCACTGCGGGCCTGCTGCCGCTCTTGCCCCCAGCGCGGACGGACTATGTCTTCACCGACCTGGGTTTGTCCTTCTTGAGCCAGGCGCAAGCGCGTTTTGTCGAGTATCCGTTCATCCGTTATCAGACGCTCGATATCGAGCAGGCGCCGGCCACGCAGGGCGTCAGGGAAGGTCAGGCTGATCTGGTAATTGCCGCCAACGTTCT
>Ga0154020_10007977_pt1 | contig 12319 bp, 13 predicted proteins | sample Klosneuvirus_201_FD_109709 | JGI IMG/M metagenome (GOLD analysis project Ga0154020, IMG submission 109709) | Active sludge microbial communities from wastewater, Klosterneuburg, Austria - Klosneuvirus_20160825_MG | ecosystem: Engineered > WWTP > Aerobic digester > Activated sludge | place... | reverse complement strand
GTCAATCTTGATGCCGCCACCCAGGGAGTACAGGTTGCCGTTACAAACGTTGTTCTGTTCGTTAAAGCCGGCGCCTGCGTTTGCCTTGTCGACCGTACCGACGGCGGTGAATGCCGAAAGAGGAATTGGTGTGACAACCGTAGCGACGTCATAACAAACACGAATCGGACCGGTGCCGGTGGGGCCGAAGGAAGCGTTAACCACACCAGTCGGAACGGTCAGGGTGATCGGGCCGGCTGCATTGAGAGCGGTAATTGCAACGTTCGAGCCCGGGATTGCGGCGGCGCAGTTGGACGTAGTGGAGAGGAAAACGTTACTGAGCGGAGCAAAGCCGTTCGAGGCCGTAACGACCACATCGACCTTCTCAACTTCAACGTTACCGTTGATCTGCGTTGCGGTAGCGGCTTGGAGCAAGCCGGTAGCCGGCAACGTGCCAGCCAGCATGTACTGGTTGGTCAGGTTAACGTCGTAACCGGTAGCGTTTTGCTTGAGGTTTAGCGTGCCCAGATTGGCCAGGGTGGTGCTGATGAAAGCAGGTTCAGCGCCGGTCGCGACGCCGGCAAATTTCAGGTTGGCATTGGAAACGTCAACCTTGGTCGTGCCTGTCGAGGTAGCGAGTTGAACCAGGATGTTGGTCGGGAAGTTGATGATACCTGCACGGTTGGTGGCAGCAGCACGTTCATGCTCGTCGGCCACACCGTTGCCAGCGCCGGCGATTGCGTTCGGGTCGGAGAGCAGCTTGAAGTGCTTGAAGTTGACAAACAGGCTCTTGTTGTCGGCGCACTTGCCGGCGGTGGTGAAGTCGCTAACCAGGTCGCCAACCAGGGTCTTCAGCTTTTTGACAGTGGCCGGGGTCGTGGCAGTACCAGCATTCAGCGTGATAATTGGCTGGTCGAGAAGGGAGTCGGCCCAAGCGCCAACGGGTGCGGTCGGGACACGGATGGTCGCGAACAGAACTGTAGGTGCCAAGGCATTATCAAAGTTCTTGGCGACGACGGTGAAGTCGACTCCGCCAATGCCAGGCACGCCAGCATCGGTACCGGCGGTCGGCGTGATGGTGAATGCGTTGTCACTCGGCAGGATTGCACCCCAGTTGGCGCCGTCTTCCAGCGTAAATTGAACCTGGAATTCCTGGTCTTGCACGGTGGCGTCGATGTCACCAGCGAAACGATAGGAAATGGTAGGCGAATTGATGGTTTGAATATCAGTGGTGATGACTTCACGTGCCACATTGGTGGACGATGCAGTGATCTGACCCGCTTGAGCGACGCCGATAGCGGCGACGCCAGCAAAGGCACCCAGGATCAGGCGGGTAAGCAGCTTTTGTTTCATATTAAAGTTCCCTTTTAACAAAAAAATCAACCTAGACCAAGAGTTGTGTCAGGCAAAGCTATAAGACCTGCGCACATGGCCGCGAAATGCAGCGGGTACAACTAATTTACAACACACCTCTTGAGTCACGACAGTAGTTGCACGACGCAGGCATTAAAATTGTGCACAGCGTTTCCGGAAGTCTGGCACAGCTTGGGAAGTTAGGCAAGAGTCTATGCCTCATTCCCCTTGCATTTCTTTTGCTGTTTGTACTTTTCGTCACTTTTGCCCACTACCGCCTGAGGGAGTCGAGCAGCTCCCGTTTTAACGCGTCGTCAACCACTGGTTTGGCTCCTTCCGGCGGTTTACCCGATGTCACAGGAGCGGAATTTACCACGGGCGCGGGGATGGGTTTTACTTCTGGCCCATTGATTTCCGGGGCTAGTGCGGGTTGTTGCGTCGGCGCAACAGGCCGGCTGATGCGCAGGCTGTTGCTATCATCTGGCGGCAGCATATAGGGGGTCGATCGATAGCCCGGCGGGGTTGGCGCTCCGGGCGTTGTTTCTACCTTTTCAACTGGAGCTGGCGTGGAAACTTCTTGCGAAGGGGGGGGCTGTACTGGCGCTTCCTTAGAGATGCTTTCGGGCTTGCCTGAAAACAAATTCGTTCCCGGGAAATTGCCAAATGTGGAATCCGGTTTCACGGTCGAGGCCCAGGAGTACTGATTGCGGAAGGCCTCGGTAATCGAGCGGGCATCGAAATCATCTTCCACCACATAGGGGGTCAGCAGTATGACCAGTTCAGTGCGTTCGGTATTGTCGCTGATTGACGTGCGAAAAATATTGCCCACGTATGGAATGTCCTTCAGCCAGGGAATGCCTGAATTGCCCGCGGTACGCTGCTCCTGCATCAAGCCACCGAGCAGCAGGGTGTTGCCGTCAGTAACTGAAAGTTTGGTGGAAACCTTGCGGGAAAGGATGATCGGTGATGAATTTACACCGGTTTCGTTGACCTGGGCCGCACTGACTTCCTGGCTAACGTCCAGATCAATTCGCCCCCCCGAGTGGATAACCGGCTTGACCTTGAGTATCACCCCGGTATTGCGGTACTGAATGGTCTGCAATAAACCTTGGCCTGTTGTTGAGCCGGTGTTGGCGTTGCTGACCTGACTGGTCAGGATAGGAACTTCCTGCCCGACCTGGATGGTTGCGTCCTGGCCGTTGCGGGCCATGATGCTGGGGTTGGAGAGAATGCGAATCTTGTTACTGCTGGCCAAGGCGGTCAGCAGGGCTCGGGGATCACCTGCCATGTTGGCAACGCTGATCCTGAATGTGCCGGGAGCTGCTGTGGTGGAGACCGTATTGGTGGTTCCCAGATTGATCAGGTGGCCGTGCGAGGTGAACTGATTGAGCATCCACTGGAAACCGAATTGCTCGTTGTCGGTCAGGCGGACCTCGGCGACGGTCGCCATGATCAGGGCGCTACGGGCGGGGCGATCAAGTTCCTGCAAGAGACCATACCATTGCTGGAATTCGGTGGTGGTCGTCTGAATGATCAGGCTGTTGGCGGCAGGGTTCACCACCACCTTGCTGGTATTGGCGCGGGCGGGAGCCGCTGTGGCGGTTGCGCCGCCGGTTGCAGTGGCGCTGGTGGAGGACATGCCCATCACCTCTCTTAGCGTTTTGGCCAGTTCCTCGGCATCGGTATTGCGTACATGATAATTGATGAAATTGCCGTTACGCCCCTGGGGCGTCTGGTCCAGGTCCTTGGCCCAGCGCAGTACATGGTTGACGCTTTGCTCGTTGCTGGCAAAAACAATGATGGAATTTACCGGCGCAATGGGCATGATCAGGATAGGTGCTGTTGAGCTGGCTTGAGAGCTCACCGAGTAGCCTTCGGCCTGCAACAATTCCACGAGGCGCTTGGCCATTTCGTCAGCAGACCAGAAAACGGGAACGATGCGTGCACTCAGGCGGCCGCGCATCAGGGGCTGGTCCAGCATCTGGATGGCCTCCATGGCGGCACTGACCGTATCGGATTGACCGCTCAGCAACAGCGCATTGCGTTGCTGGTCGTCCTGAATCACCAGCTTTTCCTTGAATAGCGTTCTCAGCCAAGTGGAAACTTGCATTGCCGGCACGTGTTCCATTTCGGCCAGGAAGAAGACCGGCCTTAGCGTTGCCGGTATGTCGGGCGAGGCTCTGCCTCGACGAATTTCGGGCATTGAGCCGCCCTGGCTGCTCTCGGCAACGACGCGGATGGTGCCACTGTAATCATTGACGGCTATTCCGTAAGAGCGGAGCAGTGCCTGAGCAGCAGCAAATATCTGGCTGGTAGATTGTGGCTTGCCGGTGCGGAAGGTGATCATTTCGGTGCGCTGTGCAACCTGAGCGTCAATGGCGACATTGCGCTTGAGTATGGCCCCAAAAATGGCGTTGACGAATTGCGGCAGGGGCATGTTTTCAAGATTTACGGTCGCCACGGTGGTGTCGCCTGCGTCTGCTACCGGTGGCGGGGGTGGTCTTCCAACAGTAGTGCGAACCGGTGGTGGAGGCTTGGGTGTCTGATAGAAGGAAGTGTCGCGCCTCGCTATTCCTCCTTCGGTAACCTGACTTGTGGTATTGATGTCGCTCCGGGTGGCTTTTACCATGGGTGCCGGAATGAAAGGGTCATCAATGGAGGCGCAGCCTGCAATCAGCAGAGCAAGCAGCAGAGAGGGGGCGCTGGACAATAGTCGTGGTAAGCAAGGGCGGCTGGCCTCAAATATCGAGAATGCGATGGTGCTGGATTTCATAGATGGTTTCTAATAACTGAGAATGATGGTGTGTTGCTGGCCTGCTGCATCCTGATGGACAACCTGTTTAGTCTGCACGGAAATTAGTTTGCTGCCGTTAGGAAGCTCTTCTCCCTCCTTGATCGCCTTGGGGGCTTCCTTTTCAATCATTACCAGTGCGTAGCGCTCGTTCTTGCGTACGACGGTACTGACAATGGTCCAGAAGACCGGCGTAATTTCTTCCTTGGGTTTCGGCGGTGGCAATGGTTTGCCATCGCGTGCCACTCCCCAGATTGGATGGCTTTCCAGCACTGATAAGGATCTACCAAGATCCGGGCGATCCAGGGCACTGCCTTCCACAAGTGGGGGGGCGCTACGTTTTATCCCGACTAGAGCGGGGGGAGGGGAGATTGATAACCAGGCAGTGATGCCAGCGAGCAACCAAATCAGCAGCACCAGGAAACCCAGACGCACAATTTTGCTCATGCTCAGTTTCCCTTGTTCGAAGCGGGTGCTACGACGGTGTTTTCCCGGGGGGTGATGGCTTTTTTCATCGTCGCCACTTCAACCGCCTCATTGTCGATTTGTGGCGACTCTACTCTTGCTTTTGCTCGCTGTAATGCGCGCTCCTTATCGACGTCCATCAGCATGCGCAAAGTTAACTCGGTGCGACGCTCGCGACGATTGGCGTTGAGCGTTTCTATCTGGACAAAAGGTTCGCCACCTTCCAGCGCGGACAGTACCTTTTCCAAGCCGACTGGTGTAAATGGGAAAAGGACCGTTGCCCGAAATTCGCGGACCCCTTTGGTTTCTGGCTCTTTTTTTTCTTGGGGCACGCTGGCAGGCGACACTCCGCCAGTTACTTCAGCCTTGGCGTAGCTCCTGGGGGAGGCCAGAGTAATACTTCGGGGAACTACCTCGCACTCCTTGAAGACAGCTTGTAGCCAGTCCTTTTGTTGGGCTTGTCCCACTGCTTCAGAGGGTACGACCCACATACGTGTCTCGGCGGTCTGGCGTGCCGATTTGTATTGCTGGAGCAGGCGACTTAGGCCAACCTCGTCACGTGACTGTCCTTGGAGAGCCAATTTCTTGTTGCGTAATTCGTCAAGTAATACTTCCCGTTGCCCTAAATGATCCAGCCAGCGCATACTGCCTTCTGCTGCCACGATTGATAGAATGGCGAGAATGCCGAATTGCAAGCGGCGATTACGACGAAAGTCTTGCCAGTGAGTGATGAGTTGTGGCGGAATCTTGATCATGGTCGCTATTGCTGCTCTGTTGATAAGTCAGCTTGTGGATCAACATTCGATTCGGTTTCCGGGGCTGGTCGTGGTTTGACTTGGCGGGGGGCGAGAACGGTCTGTACCCCAAGCGTGCGTGGCGGCGTGTCCGGAAGCAGGCGTATTTCCTTGAACATGGGTAGCGCTTCCAGCCTGGTCAGGAAGTCGCCCAATGCAAATCCTTCCGCAGGGATGCCAAACATCAGACGCAACTGGTTGTTACGGTACTCCCATTCAAGCAGGCTTATTTTTCCACTTACGTCGATTAGCCCGGAACCAATTAATTCCTCCATAAGTTCCAATTGCAGAACTTTGGGCGTAGCTTGACGAAGCAGGTCAATGTAAGCGGCGTGTTTATCGATCTGCTGCTGCAAGGCGATGGTGCTGGCGTTTTCTCCAGAAATACGGTTCACTTCATTGCGTACCTGATCAATTGCAAGTTCAAGCTTAAGTTGATATAGACCGGCAACTAAAGTAACGCTTCCGAGTAGTGCGACTGCGCCCATTATTGCCCAAGCCTTGAAACCAATGGGCGTCTGCAGGGTTGTGTAAAGTTTCCAGCCTTTGGGTGGCGCCTGAAGGGGGGTAAGGCGACACGGCAGGGGAAGTGGAGCCGACGGAAGGAGCCCGGCATCTCGAACAAAACTTGCCCAAGTAGTTTCATCCGGCAATGTAGGAAACCAGCGAGTGCGATACACCTGCCGCTCTTTGATGGCCAGCGCTTCGTATCCCAAGTCCAGTTGCCAGAGATGAAGGCCATCATCTTGAGGCTGGTGGAGAATGCTTTCCGGCCACGGTGCGAACCCCTCTGCTCCATCGTGCAGTTTTCCGGCAGTCAGTGCATCAAGATCAAGGCGATTTTCGTCCCAGTACCAGACGCGGGCGCGCCCATCGGTGACTTGAAACGCAAATCCGAGCCGGGGTACTCCGGTAAGCTGTATCAGTTGCAGGCGTATGGAACCCATGATTGCGCGGGTCGGCACGCCGCGGACTTCAAGGTTGATGTAATGACATTCCCTGCGGGGTAAGCGAAGCATCAGGGGCCGCCAATCTACAAACTTTCGCAACCACCCGGGAAGGCGGCGGAGGGCCTGAAGTATCTGGCTGCCACCAAAAGAAAGGGGGAGCGTCGGTAACTTTAGCATGTGCAGCCAACTAAAACGGCAATTGTACCTGATTCGGCTTTGACGCATCCCGGAGTTGGCGAAGGTCTGGTAAGGGGGGGGTATCCTCCCAGTTTTTCGATACTGCACTCACCGCAATCCTTTCTGTATATTGAATACGCCACGGGCACCTTTCCGACTCGGGTGTATGGTTTACGGCAATGCGTTGTCCTAGGTGCCCTTCTCTTGGCAAGAACGTAATCAGCAAGGAGTCGGAGGGGGTCTTGATGATCACCGGCCCGCCGGCAAATGGATCACCGCTCAGGCCAGGAGCCACGAGTGAGGTAATGTCGGTAATTTCGCCTCGGCGCCGGCTCTGCAGCAAGTCCTTGGCCATCTCCGGTGCTATTCCGCCGAGAGCGACGAGCACCCGCCAGTCAGCCGCGTTGGGATTGAGGACCGGGCGGGGATGTACGCTGATGTGGTTGGTAATCGGATCGTCACCCCACAGGGCTGCTATTTCCGCCCAGCCATGGATGCGAGCCAATTCTGTTGGCACCAGCAGATCTGCATTTCGCAGAAGATGGGATGTGCCTGCTGCGGCATATTCTTCTTGTTCCGCTCCGTTGATCCTCCTCAGGTTGTCCCCATCACGGTAGTCGAGCAGGGTATCGACTAGCCGTGCCGTGGTGTCGGAATCAAGGCCATAGGTTCCCAGCAGGCGTTCCATGATTTGCCTCCCTGCCCCCCCGATACCCAGTCCATTGACGCTGACAAGGCCACGAATATCCTGAATCTGTACGGCGATCCGGTCATCCAGGCGGTAAGTGCGTCCGTCGGGCACGATAGAGTTTTGACCGATCCCCAAACCCGCGGAGGTTCTGGGGAGGCTGGATAAGAGAAACAATAGTTTGGCTTTGGCATCCGAAATGTCTTGCTCATTCTGGACGGCTTGCTGCTCGGCTCGAGCCATCACTAGGGCGGTACTCATTTGTTTCCCCATGTAGGTGGCCCCCAGTAGCATTAGGGCCAGGACTCCTATGTTGAGGATTAGAATGTATCCGCTCTGCGTTCTGCGGTTCAAACCGCTTGGTATCATTTGAACATATCCAAAGTAAAGCCTGGGGGCAAATTCGGCGTTTCGGGCATCCAGGGGTCTGCTCCCAGGCTGGCCAACCAGACGATTTCATCATTCTGCCCAGTTTTGACTACGAGCTTGATCATCCGCGGCAGCGCCTCATAGTTCGTTTTTGGTACCGGCCAGGAGTTCAGTTCTGCTCCTTCCGTGTCTACATACTTGAACTTTGCATCACGAACCGGCCAGTTATTGAGGATCAACCCAGCTTTGTCGTTGCCTCGTGTTTCCTTATACTGGAGGGTGACTCCTCCGCCTTCAGCGTCTACCAAAGTAAACGTGATACGAACCGGCATGGGGAGGTGGCCAGGAATGATAGCCCCTGTGCTTTCGCAAATAATCTCGCGATTTGACCCGGTAAAAGCCAATGGGGTTTTCTCTTCCATGGGCATGCAACCAGCAAGGGCCTCGCGGAACCAGGCTTTGCCACGTAGATCCATCTCCCGAACCACAACTTCGCCACGGAGTGCTTCTTGAACGCGAAACATATAGAACAGCGCACTCATTAGTACGGAGACTAGCAGGCCGGTTATGGCCAAAGCTACCAGAACTTCGACGAGGGTAAAGCCCTTCAAAGATGGGGGGGGCGGGGTGTTAACCATCCATCAAACCGCGCCGGGTGCGGGCTTTGCGGTAACCAACTCGCGTTAGCTGCTCTTTGAACCACGGGGTGCCAAGTTGCTGCTGATATGCAGTCACCTGTACTTTGTACAAGGCTATATCGTAAAGCCCTGTTCCCATAGGGTAGCCGGACTGCATGGTGATGTCACCTTCCTGTTCGGCGCTCCATTGCAGACGTATTTCCCCGAGCGCAGTTTCGCCTGTTGGCGTCTGCATGGGGTTGAGCGACGAAGACCAGTCCAGAATTATCCGTCGCGCTGCCAATTCGTGGTAATGGCCGCGCAGTCGCTGTACTGCGTCCAGGTTCTGCTGTATCCAAGCCAGCAGCGCAAAACCAATACTTGAAATTAGCACCAAGGCGACGAGCGCCTCCAGTAGGCCAAAGCCGGACTGGTACGGTCTGCCCTTGTCAGTTATCGACCAATTCACAGGTAAGCTCCATCACTTTGTATTTCCTCAGCCCTTGTGAATTCTCTGGCACAATTTCGATTGCTGCCTCGGCGCATGCGCCCAGCGGTGAAATTCTCATGCTTGGGCTTATCTTAATTTGCCAGCCGGCTGGAATAGAAAGGGCGGGCTTCCCATCGCCCAAGTCTGTGAGTTTGATGTCCCTTGGTAATTCCAGGGAACGTCCGAGTAATCTTGCTCTCCGGGGAAGCTGACGCAAGCTATCTTCAATCTCCCGGTGCTGATAGGCTCGTTCATAAGCATCGATTCGCGCACCAAATCGTGGTCCGACAATGGCAATCATTAGTCCACTGACGAATAGAACGAAAAGTATCTCCAAAAGAGTAAAGCCATTTTGGAGGCGGGTGCTACCCATAGTGCCGGTGTTCTGCCAACTGCCTAGTTGCTTGCAGGTAAGGTATCTTGTCCTATATCCGCATCAGTGCCAGTGCCCCCTGGTTTTCCATCGGCCCCAAAGGATATCAATTGGAACATCTGGCCGCTACTCGCAGGCGGCTGATATTGGTAGGGATTTCCCCAAGGATCTAGCGGGACTGCTCCTTCCAGATAGGGGCCTTTCCAACGTTCTCGCGCGGCCGGATCTGCGGGAGCTTCGACGAGTAGTTTGAGGCCCTGATCTTGATTTGGGTAAACGTTGATATCCAGGCGCATGGTTTCAATAGCACCACGCAATAACTTGATTTGTGCTGCGGCAGTTTGTACTTTTGCTGTGTCTACCTTTGAGAAAAGACGTGGCCCGACCATGCTAACCAGCAAGCCGACAATGACCAGTACCACGAGCATTTCCAGCAATGTGAAGCCCGAGATGCGAGTTCTATTCTTTCGATTCATAGTATTCCTCATAGTTTGACGTCCGTGAGACTGGTCATCGCCAGGACCACGCCTACCATAATTACTCCTAGCACGGAGCCGATTACCAAAATGCTGATGGGTTCTATCAATGAAACCAAGCGTCGTTGCAATGTCTTGTGATGTTCCGCTGCGTGAGCGGAAACGAAGCCCAGCATCGTTCCCAACTCTCCAGACTTCTCGCCAACTTTCAACATGGTGAGCGGCGTCCCTTCAAGCAGGCGTCGCTCTTCTATTACAGCAGACAGTCGTTTGCCCAGTTTTACGTCATCGGCAACGCTGCGCAGGCGGTCAGCATTGTCAGGCAATCGAACCGCGGTTGAGGCAAGTTCAAGGGCCATCAAAATGGGTACCCTGCTTTGTACCAATACGGCCAGAATGGATGTCCAGCGTGCTGTTTCCCCACCCATGATCCATGTGGACAAAAGTGGTAACCGCCCCATGGCTGCGACAGCTTTTACTCGGAAGCGCGGGTTTTGGAGTACTAGAGATGCTCCAGTCACCGTCGCTGCAATGATCATTATGATGAGAAGCCAGTTGGCATTGACAAAAACCCCCGTTCGCAAAACCCATTCTGACAATAGAGGTAGATCTACATTTCGTCCGCTGAGAATGCCGGCAAAGCGGGGGACCACAAAAGAAAAAATAAAAATAATAGCCCCGATTCCCGTCAGAATCAAAATGATGGGGTAAGTTAGCGCTTCCTTGGCCTCACCTCTCATCCGCTCTTCAAACTCAAGTTGCTCCGCGGAGCGGCTGAGAGACCCGGCCAAATCTCCCGTTGCTTCACCCGCTCTGGCAAGAGCGTGCACATACTCTGGAAGCTTCAGGTCGGATTTCTTTAATGCGCTAGCAAAGCCTTCGCCGCCGTGCACCGCCGCTATTAATTGTCCTAGAGTATTTCTTAGGCCAAGGTGATGGGTTGCTTCCTGCAAGGTACTGAATGTTTCGGACAGGCCAACACCGGATGCGAGCAGCGTTGCCATTTCCCGGATCAGAGCAATTACTTCAGCATGCTTAATTGCCAAGTTTGTGGAGCGAATCGGTCGAAGTTCTGATAATTTCTCTTCTAGCAGATCTATAGGCGTATAGCCGCGCTCGAAGAGTTGCTTTAGCGCCTCTGCTTCGGAGGCGGCGTCCAACGTGCCCTTTTGGAAAAACCCTGCTCCATCAAGCGCTTTGAAGGAAAACCGCATAAACCCTTTCGTTTCTCACCATTTTTACCTACCGTCCACCTTTGCAAAAGGAGGAGATTGTAGGGCATGCGAAGATATCATTTTGAAAATGGAGGGTTACTTTATGTTTCCCATTTCTTTGCGCAAAGCTTGAATGTTTCGTTCATGCTGGGCTACTTTGTCCTTGAATGGTTGCATGTGCTCAGCGAAATCTTTGCGATAGCGTTCCTCTGCAGGCGCCTTGGCTTCTTGCTGGACTAACTCTTTTTTGGCGCGTTCAAGGCTTTTTTGTTCTGTCGCCATCTCTTGTTCCAAGATGTTCTTTCGATCTGCATCGCGTGCTTTTTGAGTAGTTTCGCTGACTTTTGGAAAAGAGGTTGGCGTCTGAGCTGTTGGAGCGGATGAGGGCGTTTGGATTGGGGGGCGGGAATGGCTCAGCACGACTCCCTTGCACTTATTGTTTAGTTTGGTATTTGTATAGACCTGCTGACCAGATTCTTTGCAAGAATAGAGTGTGTTTGGCTGCGGAGGAGGAGGTTGCAGCTTTTCAGGTTCGGCGCCACAAACTTCAGAGGTAATAAAAATGCAAGGGAATAGTATGCAAAAATAATACCGCATTGACGAAAATTTCCTGGCTTTGGTGGTTGTTTGGCTGAAGTTCGATCCGGGTCTAAAATGGGCTAACCAATTGTTGGATCGACCCGAACACCTTGCGTGAAACCACATTGTAAATTTTACGGGTGCGACTATCTCTTTCCGGAGATATTCAGTCCAAGTGGTATATGAACGGACGTTCAAATTTTATTTCTTCCCAAGAATAGCTTCGCGTAGCTCTCGGTTGCAAGATGCAAAATCCGTAGGAGTCTCTGCTGTTTTGGCACAGTCATGAGCAGTCTGGAGTATGGCAATCTTGGATGCTGTATCCTTGATCATGAAAGCCTTTTGGAGTTTAAACTCTTGCTCGTCGAAAACTGGTGCGGGTTCGTCCTTGGTGGCTGGGGCGGGCGCTAATTGGTCGGCTGCTCCTGCTGCAGTGGATAGAGTCACCATGCTGGCAAGCATCAGGTTGGGGAACCAGTTTGTCATTGCATTTCCTTGAAGTAAAATTTCGACTAACTTCGAATTTTACTTCAATCCTAAGCTGAGTGAGCCGGAACCAAAGAGGTTAAAGTAGAAGCACGTCTGTAACGTGAAGTGGAGGTTGCCATAAATGCACCGCATCTTGAGCGCTACCGTGCCGGATAGCAAGGGTGTCACGGCAATCGCACACGCAAATGTCATGATGCGTGATCTTGGTTCATTGCGGAAGTTTGATTCCGAGGATCGTTGCCCGATATTCAGGATGACGGTCGGCGAGTTTGCGTCGGCGGCGTAAGCTGAGTGCTGGATGAAGGGTATCAGTGCGCAAAGCCGAGAGCGCAAATTTACGGATGACCGAGAGGTTGCGGGCGGCGTGGCCTTTGCGCACGCGACAGTCGTCTTCGCGGAAGGTCACATCAAGCACCCAGTGCATGGCTTCAACGCCCCAGTGGGCGCGTGCGGCGTCGGCAAACTGCTCGACTGTCTTGACCCCGGCGCTGACGATAAAGTAGCGTCGCTCGACG
>Ga0154020_10007976_pt1 | contig 12320 bp, 11 predicted proteins | sample Klosneuvirus_201_FD_109709 | JGI IMG/M metagenome (GOLD analysis project Ga0154020, IMG submission 109709) | Active sludge microbial communities from wastewater, Klosterneuburg, Austria - Klosneuvirus_20160825_MG | ecosystem: Engineered > WWTP > Aerobic digester > Activated sludge | place... | reverse complement strand
GGAGGTGCGGGCGGTGGAGATTGGGCGGATGATGGGGGGCGTGTAGGGGAGCGGGCGCTGTCTCGGGGCCCGGGCGCCTGGTGAAGGACACTGGGAAGGAGGAACGGATCCAGGTGGTCAGGAAGCAGCAACCTGCCTCCTGATTCCTGGATCCGTTCCTCCCTCCCAATGTCCTTCGCCAGGTCCCAGCCCCAGAATAGATGCAGTTCAACCATCCCTCCATCCGCCGCATGCGCCCTCGCCATCTCCTCCCCCTCCTCGCGCTCCTCAGCCCCTCCCCGCCCCAACCCTCCACCGACTCCCCCCTCATTCGCCGCACCGAGTACGGCGTCGTGCACGTCACCGCGAGCGACTTTCGCGGCATCGGGATTGGGCTCGGCTACGCACAAACCGAAGACTACGGCGAACGCGTGGTGCGCGGCTTGCTGCGCGACAAGGGTTGGATGGGTCGGACGTTCGGCAAGGACAGCATCGCCTCGGACTTCGGTGCACAACTCGTGCAGCAGCGGGTGCAGGAGACGTATCATCTGCTCGACGCCGATACGCGGGCGATGTACGAAGGATTTGCTGAAGGCGTGAATCGCTACATTCGTGCGCACGGGGAAAAACTGCCGGCCTGGGCTCGACCGGTCTTCACCGGCCATGATGTCGCGGCCGGTGATATCGGCACGGCCGGCATCGCAGCGGCACAACGCTTGGTCACGCGACGCCTGCAGGCCGACTCCCTGCGCCGGAATGGCACCCGCGACAACGGCATCGAACCAGAGCCCGCCTACAACGAAGACGGCTCCAATGCGTGGGCCTTTGCGCCCAGTCGCACCAAGTCCGGTCGTGCGATTCTGCTGCGCAATCCGCATCTCGCGTGGACCGCCGGATACTGGGAAGCCCACGTCACCGTTCCCGGCCGACTCGATTTCTACGGCGACTTCCGCATCGGGAGTGCCTTCGCTGTCGTCGCGGGCTTCAACAAGGACCTTGGCTGGGCCACCACCAACAACGCGCCCGACCTCGACGAGGTGTACGCACTCGAGGTCGATCCTTCGGCGAAAGACCGCTATCTGTTCGATGGCGTCTCGGTGCCGCTTCGCACGCAGTCGTCGACGGTCGAATTCACCACCCCAGCGGGCATCGAAACACAAACGCGGCAATTCTGGACCACGCCGCTGGGCCCCGTCGTGCACCGCACGGCCGATCGCATCTACATCGTGCGCGCCGGACCCGATGGTGAGTACCGCGCTGGCGCACAGTTTCTGGCGATGATGCGGGCGCGCAACCTCGCCGAATGGAAGCAGGCACTCGCGATGCGTGCACGCGCGACGTCCAACCTCACGTACGCCGATCGTGCCGGCAACATCCTCACGATCTGGATGGCCAGTCTGCCGAAGATTCCGCATGCGGCCACCAGGGACTCGCTCTTCACCGTCGCGCGCACATCAGCCGACATCTGGACCTCGCTGCTGCCGCTCGAGCAGTTGCCGCAGACGCTCAATCCGAAAGGCGGTTACGTGCACAACGAAAACGATGCGCCGTACTACGCCAACCTGAATGAGGTGCTCGACAGCGTGCGATATCCCGCCAATGTGGAGCGCGGCGAACTGCGTCTGCGCAGTCAGCATGCGTTGCAGCTCATCGGCGGATCGCGGAAGCTCTCGCTCGAAGACGTGATCGTACGCAAACACAGTATGCGCATGCTGCTGGCCGATCGAGTCAAACCGGATCTCGTGGCGGCCGTCAAGAACGCACCCGCGTCGCCGAGACTCGACAGCGCGGCGCGCATTCTCATGCGCTGGGACAACACCGTGGCGCCCGCCAGCCGCGGCGCGTTGCTCTTCGAAACGTGGTGGCGGCGCTACAGCAGCCTGACGCGCGACTCGGCGTACGCCGAGCGATGGAGTCTGTCGAAACTGACCAGCACCCCCCGCGGACTTGGCAAACCAACGATTGCGGTTGAGGCGCTTACCTGGGCCATGGGCGACATGCAGACACGGTATGGCGCTGCCGACGTGGCGTGGGGCGACGTCCATCGTGTGCGACGCGGCAACGTCGACGTGCCCGTCGGGGGCTGCAGCGGCGCACTCGGCTGTTTCCGCGTGCTGGCGTACGAGCAACTGCCCGACGGTAAACGCGTGGCGAACTCCGGTGATGGATGGGTGCTGGCCGTGGAGTTCGGGGCGGTCCGCCCGCGCGCCTATTCGATACTCGCGTACGGGCAGAGTGCAGACAGCACGTCACCCCACTATGCCGACCAGGCCGAGATGTTTGCGAAGGGGGTCTTCAAGCCGGTCTGGTGGACCGCAGCCGACGTGAAGAAACATGCGGTGCGCGAGTACCGACCGTAGGCATCCACCTCGCCGTCAGCTCACTCGCGCCGTATTGTCACTCTGACCTCTTCAGGAGCCCGCGTGTCGCGCATTCAGGTGCAGGGCGTGCATCACATCACGCTCGTCGGATCCACTCGGCAATCGGCGATCGATTTCTGGCAGGGTGTGCTTGGCATGCCGTTCATCTTTGAACAGCCCAATCTCGGACGCCCCGACGAAAATCACGTCTATTTCGATCCGGGTGACGGCCGTCTGTTGACCGTGTTCACCAACGAATCGCGCACGGACGCGGGTCGTCCGGCACCGCGGGACATCGGCTGCGTGGAACACATCGCGTTCAACGTGTCACGCGCGACCTTCACACAGGCGCCGGCGCGTCTGACCGAGCGCGGCATTGCTTTCATTCAGCGTGACCGTGGGTTCATGGATTCCATTTATCTGCAGGATCCGAATGGCCTCAAGGTGGAACTCGCGTGCTACAAGTTTCAGACCCCTGAAGGCTTCCGTGATGCCGATGTGTTGATTCTTGCACACCGGTTGCGCGTTGCACGCAATGATCATCACATCGACGATACCCATGTTGCCGATGCGATCGAACAACTCATGTCGACGCGGGATCGGCTTCCGGAATCGCCGGTCGCAGGGTGAGTGCACCCATCCGGCATCTCGTGCCATGAGTCGGGTGCGCTTCGGCATCGATCGCGTCTGCACGGATCCCACGCTGCTCGGTGCGGTGGCGCGCGTTGGATTGGTCACCAACAACGCCGCCACCTGCGCGCCCGACGCGACGCAGCCCGGACGCCTCGCACTGCGCGGGGCGCTCGACCGACATGGGATCACACTGGTGCGGCTGTTCGGTCCTGAGCACGGGTTGTCGGGCCACGCGGCCGATGGAGCTGCCGTCGCCGATGATGTCGACGCGCGCACCGGACTGCCCACAATCTCACTCTATGGCGACCGCATGCGACCGGCGCCGGAGCATGTGCGCGATCTCGACGCCGTGCTCTTCGACATCCCCGACGTTGGCGCGCGCTTTTACACGTATACCTGGACGCTGTATCACCTGCTCGCCGAAAGTCACGCCACAGGAATTCCCATCGTGGTGCTCGACCGGCCCAATCCGCTCGGCGGCATGATAGGACTCGCGGAGGGCCCGATGCTCGATCGCGCGTCCCGCTCTTTCGTTGGCGAGGACGCCATCCCCATTCGGCATCAGCTCACGCTTGGCGAGCTGGCGCGACTCTGGCACGTCGAGCGATTTCCGCACGCCGCGCTGCGCGTCATTCCGTGTCAGGGATGGTCACGCGCTATGACGTGGTCAACAACAGGGCTCCCGTGGGTGCCCACCTCGCCGGCGATGCCCTCGTTCGCGAGTGTGGCCTGTTATCCGGCCACGTGTCTCTTCGAGGCCACCAATCTGAGTGTCGGTCGCGGTACGGACATGCCGTTCCAGATGGTCGGCGCCCCGTGGCTCGATCCATCGCGCGTCATCGCCGACGTGCGCGATCGGCTGACATCGGCGCTTTCGACGTGCGTCTTTACTCCCACACACGCACCGTACACCGGTGAGCGGTGCCACGCCGTGCGCCTCACCTGCGAGGCCGCCGCCGGCGGCGTGGTCGCAGACGGCCTGCACCTGCTCGCGTCGATCATGCGCACCCATGGTGATTCATTCCTGTGGAGCCGATATCCCACCGCGGCCAATCCATCAGGCGGCGGGCACTTTGAGCGGCTCATTGGAAGAGCCGGCATCCGCGAGGCGCTCGAACGGGCGACTGACGCCCCGGCGGCATCGACGATTGCCGAATGGACGAGCGTTGATGACTGGGCGGATCGTGTGCACCGCAGTGGGGCGGTGCTGTACACCACGCCGTAGTCGCGCTATCGACGACCGTCGCTCAATCGTCGTGCGAGTTCGTCGGCCAGTGCGCTGAGTTTGGCGGACATGGCGCGCGCCGAACGATTGAACCACGCGCGTGCGACCACGAACGCCGGGATTGCCGTCCCGACCGCGGTGATCACCGCAGCCGACGGCGAGGCATGTCCGGCCATCATCACGAATCCCGCAAAGAGCGCTGCCGCACCCGCGCCAAAGTAGAGCACAAACTGCCGCCCGTCGGCCCGCGCATCGACTCGCACCACCGTGCGTTCCCCGTCGGGGAGCACGGATATCGTCGCGCCGCTGTATCCGGAGTCATAGAACCATTCGACGGCCCGTCCAACCTGCCGGGTTTGCCCCGTGACGCCCAGTCGCTGCCTGATCAATGACAGCGCTTCAAGAATCTCGGCCTCCGACGCTGCCCGGTCGACGTGGCGCACCAGCTGCACCGACGTGGGAGCGGTTCGGATCTCGTGGGGCGCGACCGGGTCGCGCGCGGGCAGCGACGCGGCCGCATCCCGGACGAGTGCGGCAGGAATTCCCACCTCCGAGGCGATACGCTCGATGTCCGCGAGTGAATGACGGGCGTCGTCATCGGTCGACCGCTCCGCCGCGTCGCGGAGGATCGCCCGCATCTCCTCGTCCGAGTACTTGGGTTCAGTCATGGCGTATCAAAGTTGTCGGCAGCGCAGTAACTCTCCAGTACTTCGGCACGTACGGGCAACGAGTTTCGCGCCGGTTCCCCGCGTCGATCGGCACCGCTTTCCAACCCCGCTGCGAATGATCATCACCAGCCTGCCGGCGCTGCGCGCCCTGTACGCGGAGCCTAACGAGCGCGCGCGTCGCAAGGAAATCACCACGCTCGACGTGCATTGCCAGCGCTTCATCGGGCTGTCGCCGTTTGTACTGCTGGCCACGTCGGACGCGCACCACCAGTTGGACGCCTCGCCCCGCGGCGGATCGCCCGGTTTCGTGAAGATCGCGGCGTCCGGCGACCTGCTCATCCCCGACGCGCCCGGCAACAACCGACTCGATTCGCTCGAGAATATCGTCACCACGGGATCGGTGGGCCTGCTGTTTCTGATCCCCGGGGTGGACGAAACGCTGCGCGTGAACGGGGATGCGGTCCTGTCACAAGACCCCGAGGACATCGCCGCCTGCACCGACGAGCGCCGGGCGCCCAAGCTGGTCATCCGTGTGGCCGTGCGCGCCGCCTACGTGCACTGCGCGAAAGCGCTCATGCGGTCGCAGCTCTGGTCGGCCAGCAGTCAGATCGATCGCCGCACCCTGCCCACCATCGGCGAGATGTTGAACGATCAGACCGGCATCTCTACACCACCGGAAACACGCGAAGCCATGGTGGCGCGGTATACACCGGAGCTGTAGCCGACCGCAGCTAACGCCTTCTGGGACTACGGTTTACCTGCCACGAAACGCACCTCTTTCAACGCGTCCGATTCCTTGGACAGTTCGGCCGCGCCAGCCGGATACCCGTTAAATTGCAGCATATAGGCGATCACGTCGGCGACCTGTTGGCGGCCATAGACGCCCGGCGTATCGGTCGGCATCGAGGTGCGAATGCGCTCGTGCAGATCGCCCAAGGTCTGCCCGTTCCACGCGCTCATGAACGCGCTGCCGGTCAAGGCCGGGGCTTCGTCGGCACCCGCCATCGATTCTCGGTGGCAGCGCGCGCAAGCGTCCTTGTACGCGCTTTGGCCCCGCTCCGCCTGGGCAGCGCTGAAGACGCTGTCCCAAGTCGTACGCTCGGCCGCGTCTGCCGCTCGACGCACCTCCACGTCGTTGGCGGCGGCGCCGGACGCTAACAGCGGAATCGCCACCAACGCCGGCAGCAGCGTGAAGGCCCGCCTCCGAACACGCTGGCGAAGCTGACCGCGATACGACTCAGGCATCATCGGCTGTTCGCGTTTGGCAGCCGGAACGCGATATACTCGCCCGAATACGGACCTCCACTGACGGCCACGACGATGTATTGCTTGCCGTTCACGGCATACGTCATCGGCGACCCGCTTTGTGGCGCCGGAATGGTCACGCCGCCCACTTCCTTCCCGGTGGCCTTGTCGTAGGCGCGCAGAACGGCGCTGCGCGCACGCGGCGCCAGCGTGGTGACTTCCGGATCACCCGCAATCACCAGCGTTTTTGTCACCAGCGTACCCGAGTAGCCCGCTTGCCCCGTGCGCGGAATCGTGAGTCCCTTCAGCGCCTCGTGATTGCGAATGGCATCGGGCGTTTCGCCGTGCGGCACCTGCCAGACAAACTCGCCGTTGTCGAGGTTGATTGCCGTGATCGTGCCATAGGGAGGCTTGAGCAAGGGCAAGCCTTGCACCGACATGCTCGCGCCGCCGCGTCCGCCGCCGGGCGGTGGCGCGAAGCCGCGCACGTAATTCATGTCGGACACACCTTTGGCGGGCACCACGAGGCCCAACGGCGAGGGTGACGCATTCGTCGCCGCGAGATAGACGATGTGCGTCTCCGGATCGAACGAGCCGCCAGGCCAATTGGAACCACCGTTGGTGGGTCCGTTGGAGAGTGTGGCAAGTGGGCCGTCCGCTTTGCTCAACACCGGGGGCGTGAAGATCGGCCCGAGCTTGAAGCGTGACGCCACCGCAAGGCCTGCCTCTTTGAGCGCCGGCGTGAAGTCGATGAGATCGTTCAGCGTGACACCGTTTCGTGCGTACGCCGCCGGCTTGGTGGGGATTGGTTGAGTTGGGGCGTACCACTCACCGGGCACCTCACCCTTCTCCACCGCACGTTCTTCAAAGGGCCAGACGGGAACGCCGGTCACACGATCGAACACATAGAGAATGCCTTGCTTGGTCGGCAGCGCGACGGCTTTGACGGCCTTCCCGCCCACGGTGATGTCGGCAAGGATCGGCGCCGAGGCGAGATCGAAATCCCAGATGGGATGACGCACGATCTGATAGTGCCATTTGCGGACGCCCGTCCGCAGATCGACGCACACCAGACTCTCGCCGTAGAGGTTGTTGCCGGGACGGTGACCTCCGAAGTAGTCGCCAGTCGGAGACTCCACCGGCAGGTAGACCAGTCCGAGCTCTTCGTCGACGGTGATCTGCGTCCACACGCCCGTGTTGCCCGCGTCGTCCGCCGAGTTGTTGAGCCACGAGTCGTAGCCGTATTCACCTTTGCGCGGAATCGTGTGAAACGTCCACAACTTCTTTCCGGTGCGCACATCAAAGCCGCGGATGTCACCCTTGTTGTTGCGGTACGACTTGGGAGATCCGCCTTCGCGAAACGCCGCGCCGATGATTACGACGTCACGACCGATCACCGGCGCGCCCTGATAGCCGATCTCTCCCGTCGTCAGATCCGGCAGCACTGGTGTATCCATCTGCTTCTTGAGATCCACGGCGCCGCTATCACCAAACGTGCGAATGCGCACACCGGTTTTGGCGTCGAGCGCGATGAGCTGATAGCCTGGCGTGATGTACAGGATTCTCGCGCTCTTGCCATCGGTCCAGTAGGACAGGCCGCGTCCCGAGAGCGGACGGGGCGCCGCCGCGCCGCGTTCGCCTTCGTTTTCGCTGTGCATCCACAACAGCTCACCGGTTACCGCATCCAGCGCCACGACGGCGCGCCGCGTGCCGGCCGTGGTGTAGAGCACGCCGCCCACCATCAGCGGAGTGCCTTCCAGTTTGTATTCAGGACGCGGTCCCAATTGATCCGTCTTGAAACGCCACGCCACTTCGAGTGAACTGAAGTTGGCGGCATTGATCTGGTCGAGTGGCGAGTAGCGGGTTCCCTTGGTGTCACCTGTGTGACTGGGCCACTCGCCCTGCGCCGTGGTGAATGGTGTGCCCGCCGCGCGTTGGGCATGCAACAACGACGGGGCGGCGAGCAGAACGCCTGCCAGCAGCGTGCAACGACTGCGCGACGTGAACGAGTGCGAGATCACAGGGAATCGGGAGAGAGTTCGGGAAACACGCGTCTACGGAACTGGCTTCTTGGCTGCTTTCGCCTTGCGCTCGGCCACCAGCTTGTCGAATTCAGCCTGCTCGAGGTACGTCACATCGATCCAGTTGTGCGCCATCTCATCAACGGTCCGGTCACCCCAACCAACCCATTGCGCCGGATCGGGATTGTTGGGATTGCCCGCGGTGTTGTCATGCCACGCAGTGAATGACAGCATCGTGCCCTTGGGCAGCAGCGGCGCGACATCGGTGGCGTAGACATAGTTGATGTGCCAATTCCACTGGAAGTTGCTGACCGCGCTCAGCACTTCCTTGCGCCCATCAGGATACACCGCTTCGAGTGACATCGCCTTGCCGCGCATATGCATGTGCGGCTGGAAGTTCTCGAGTCGCGCCGGGGCCGGAAGCACGTAGAAATTCTGCGTGATCGTCTTTTCACCCGGCGGAATATCGAGTTCACGCTGACGCGAGACATCGAACATGCGCAGCACGGTGCGATGCAGCGGCACGAAACCCTTGGGATAGAAGTACACCGCCATTTCCACTTGGCTTTCTTTGATCTCCTCACCGATGGCGTGCATGTGCACTTCCCAGCGAATCTGCGACCCCGGCAGCATCAACTTGCCAGCATCCTCTGGAAAGATCTGGCCAGTCTTGCCGACGGCCCATTCCATGAACAGGCCAGCGTTCGACTGATGATCATGCGCCGTGCTCGCCAATCCCGTCACACCTTGCTCGGGCTGAATGAGGTACGCCAGCACGTGATGCACGATCTTGCGATCCGCCGCGCGCACCGGTTTCACTTCGATGGCGCGCACCCAGCGCGCTTCGGTGAGTCCGGTCTCGACCACGGGGCGATACCACTTGTCCTGCGTCTTGGCCGCGAGGGTATACGGCTTCGACTTGATGATCAAATCGGGGGCGCCGAGTTTTTCCGCCAGCTGCCACCGATTGGGATCAGGGAACGTCATCGCAGGTGGCATGTCCTTGGTGTCGCCGAGCGGGGCGCCCGCGTCCACCCAGTCGACGATGGTCTGCACCTGCGCGTCGCTTAGACTACCGTCGTTCTTGAACTGCTGGATGCCAACGGTCCGGTCGATGTGCCACGGTGGCATCAACCGTTCCGACACCTTGGTGCGAATGCGACGCGAGTATTTCTTGGCGTCTTCGTACGTGAGCAGCGACATCGGCGCGATCGATCCCGGCTGATGGCACTGTTGGCACTTCTGCTGCAGAATCGGCGCGACATCACGGGTATACGTGACCGCGCGCGACGTCGGCTTCGCGGCCGATGATGCGACGGTCTTCGCGGCGACGGTTTTCGCGGCGACGGTTTTCGCGGCGACGGCCTGCGTCGGCGGCGTACGCTGCGCCTGCAGTGCAGTTGCGCTCACCAACCCCATCGCGAATGCGGCGGCCATACGACCTGCGTCGTGCGTGTGCCACGTGAACATGATGCGATCCCCCGGCAAAGGTGCCCTCATGGTGTCACCGTCACTTTCACAAATGCGTTCGTCCAGCAGCACTGTGCATGTCCGGCCGTCATCGGCGACAGATCGTTCGCGCGCACGCGCACGAGATATTCTCCCGGTCGACTGAATGTGGCCGCCGTCGTCGCGGAGCCACCGGTGGGTGAAAGCCGGTGAGTGGGCGTCGCGAACGACACATCGCCGGGCCCCTGATGCTTGAACCACGTGAGATCGACCGCGCCCTTGGATTTTCCGTCATCGGTGGCCACCACCGAGAGCGACAGCGGCTTTCCGGCGGCAACCGTCAGCGGACCCGTCGTCGCTCCAAGCGGCCCACGTGCCTCGACGCCGGTGGTTCCGATGCGTACCACGGGCGGGGTATTGTCGCTGCTGGCTTCCCCTTGCAACGCGTCGATCTCCCAATCGGCGGCGAGACTGCCTGGTACCGCGACCGTGGTGCCCCGCACCGTCAGCGACCAGACCACCTTCCGCGTGCCAAAATCGGCGGGCACCACGACGGCAAACACCCCCCAGTGGCGATCGGGGGCAAAGTGCGTGGGCTGCCCTTGGTTGCGATTGCCCGGCGACACGAAGTTGGAATCACCCACCGGAATCTCGAGCCGTTCGCTGCCGTTCCGATTGAAGTAGCCGAACGACAGGCTGAAGGTGCCATCAGGATTTCGGTACCAGCCCTCGAACACGGGTGTGGCCGTTTGCCCGCTTGGACTACTCGGTGCGAGTGAACGCTGGGCGCGCACCTGGATCGGAGAGAGGAGCATGGCCAACAGCAAACATGCGTGAATGCTCAGGCGCGAATACCGCACAGCACCTCCAGTCGGTGGGATAATTGCTGGGAGAATTACGGGCCCCGACCCACAGCCCGCAAGATTCAGAGCCTTCGGTGCGGATTGCGTCGAACCGAATCCGTCGATGCGGGCGGCCGCTCGAGCGGTCGCTCGAACGGTCGATTGTCGGGGTGCCCCGTCGAGCACATCGTCCATGATGACTCACACTTCGAAGATCCGCGTGCCGTTCGACTCGGCGACGCTACGTGCCGTTGTGCCTGGCCTGATGTTGGCGGTCGCCACAATCCTGTTCGGGTTTTTCCTCGGTGTGATCTTCGGTCTCAACGAGGAGGCGATCACGAATCGACTCAGTGCCTCAGCGGCACTCGTGCGAGACACGGTGTATCGCGGCGACGACGCCCCCATCACAGCGGTGCTCGACAAATCATGGCGTTACATGCAACGCGCCCACTTGCACGCCGGAAGTCTCGGCGTCGCGGCCGCGGTGCTCATGCTCATCGTGGTGGCGCTCGGCGTTCAAACGCGTGTGGCCCAACTGGTCAGTCTCGCACTTGGCGTCGGCAGTCTGGGCTACTCCGTATTCTGGCTCGTGGCCGGATTTCTGGCGCCGAGTCTCGGGAGCACCGGTGCGGCCAGGGAGTCGCTGTCGTGGTTGGCGATTCCCTCGTCAGGTCTCATGGTGGCGGGTACCGTCGCCGTGATGGCGCTGCTTGTGCAGTCGCGATGGCTCGAGGTACGGCCTCGCGCCTAGGTCTGTGCAGGCTGGATCGAGCGCTGTCGTTGCCAGTTGGCCAGCAGGATGCCGCCAAGGACGCAGGCAAGCCCCGCCAGAAAGCGGGCGGAGATCGGTTCGTGCAGCAGCAGACTGCCAAGAAACGTGGCCGTCACCGGATTGAGTGCAATGAACACCGCGACCCGCGACGGCGTCGAACGTTCAAGCGCCCAGATCCAGAGCGAGAATCCGATCGCGCCACCGAACGTGCCAAGAAAGGCCAGCGCCAACCATCCACCGGGTGTGAACGACGGGAACGTGGTGAACAGTCCGTGTGAGGCGGCGAGTGGGGCGAGCACCGCCGTGCCCGCGAGCATCGACCACGCGGTCACCTGACGTGGCGCGTAGCGCTTGAGATACGGGCGCGAAAACACATTGTAGATCGCACCGCACAACACGGTGGCCAGCGTGAGTGCGACGCCGCGCCAGACGTGCGCCGACGGATCGGTGAGTCGCGCCGACTGGTCGAGCGCCAGTGCGATGCCGGCCATGGCCAGACATTGGCCGGTGAGGACTGGCCAGGTGATGCGCTCGATGCCGCGCAGCCGCGACACCGCCAGCGTGACCAGCGGCATCGTGGCGAGGATCAGCGCCACCCGCGTTGAGGGCAGATCAACCAGCGCCGCACTGAAGGTCCACGGGAAGAGTCCGAAAAACAGTGCGCCAAGCGCCGCGATCCCGAGCAGATCACCAGAGGCCACAGGGACATGCGTCGCGCGCGACGGACGAAGCAGGACGGGCAGCAGACAGCACGAGGCAATCAGATAGCGCAAGAACGCCAGCGACGCCGGATCGGTTTGCACCACGACAAAACGTGTGGCAACCACGGACGCACCGAAACAGATGCTGGCGAGACTGGCGGCCAGCATGGCACGCCACGGGTGCTCCGCACGAGTGATCACTACTCCAACAGCAACCGCTCCGCCGCTGCCAGATCATTGAGAAACGCGAGGGCGTGCGCCGCAGTCATGTTGCGTGGGTCAAACACACTCGAGCCCGTGTGCCGAAGCAGGATCGCCTGTCGTGGGGCGGAGACGGTGGCACTCCAGTCCACGATCTTCATGGACCATTCCGGGAACGCCCGCTCCTCGATTTCCTCGACCGACAGCAGGCGATAGTTGGTGTG
>Ga0154020_10007972_pt1 | contig 12322 bp, 12 predicted proteins | sample Klosneuvirus_201_FD_109709 | JGI IMG/M metagenome (GOLD analysis project Ga0154020, IMG submission 109709) | Active sludge microbial communities from wastewater, Klosterneuburg, Austria - Klosneuvirus_20160825_MG | ecosystem: Engineered > WWTP > Aerobic digester > Activated sludge | place... | reverse complement strand
CACTTTCCCCCACTAAACACCACGATCTCCCACTTTAACCGAGGGCTTGCGGTCGGGTCAATGCACGCGCCGCAAAAATCCAATCAAATCAACGACTTAGACACGACTTTGAAATCGGCCAGGAAAAGTCTTTGCAAATTAAGGACTTGCGTGGCTGTCTGAAAGTCGTTTCTAAGGCCATGCCGACCCTTTCACCCGGCAGGCCAGACCCGGTGAGGCTGCATGTCACAACAAGACCCGCTCTGGAAGCTGCGCCACGCGCTCGCCGGCGTGGCCATCGCGCTGCTGCTGTCGGTGGCTGTGGCGGCGCTGCTGGGCGCGGCCCTGGGCGACCTGATCGCCGGCACCTACGGCGCGCGCGTGGCGATGTATGGCGCGCTGCTGCTCTACGTGGTGGTGGGCGCCGGCGTGCTGTTCGCCAAGGTGGCGCAGCACGAGACGCGGCCGCTGTCGCCGGGCCGTGTCGGGCTGTGGCTGGCCAGCCTGTGGCTGTGGCCGCTGCTGCTGACGCGGCGCGCACCGGCCGCGCCCGCGAACGACGCCCGGGGCCAGGATGGCCCGGGCGGGCCGCCGCCGGCGGCTTGACGTCGCCGGCTTGACGTCGCCGGCCTATTGCGACTGCAGGATGCGCCGCCCCGAAGCCGCCTGCAGCGGCCGCGCGTTCATCGGGTACAGGCGCGCGAAGATCTCGATCTGCTCGGGCGCCAGCGTCACCGGGTGGCGCATCACGATCCACTGCACGCCTTCGGAACACGGCGGCGTGGTCAGCGAGCCCATGTAGGTGTAGTAGCGCCGGTCGGCCGGCAGCAACGCAGCCAGTTCCAGCGGTGCCCGGGCCGGGTTGGCCTCGCCGCGTTCCAGCGGCAGGTTGTTCCACACCTGCTGCAGCACCGGGTGCGCCGGCCCCTTGTCGAAGAGCAGCGCCACCACCGCCAGGCGGCCCTGGCCGTCCTTGTGCACGAGGTGCAGCGACATCTCGAACTGGCGGCCGTCGATGCGCTCTTCCGAAGGGCGGTGGAAGTGGAACTGCTGCAGTTCGAAGCGCTTGCCACCGACATCGATGCTGTTGCCCTGGGCCAGTTCGACCTGCACGGTGTGGCCGTTGTCGAGCACCGCGAAGCGGCTGGCCTGGTAGTCGAAGGTGATCGGGTCCAGGTCGACGGCCAGACCGTCGCGGATGTCGATCGGGCTCTGGCGCTGGCCCGTCCGGCACAGCGAGAACTCGGGCTTCAGCCCGCCCCAGGCGTCGGGCCCGGCGCCGCCCTGGTAGTCCCAGTGCGGCGCATGCGCACCCGGCGCTGGGTGCGTCGCGTGGCCGGCGGCGGCTCTGGCACCGGCCTTGCGGCCGCCCGCCGCGCCATGCGCCGACGGCACGGCGGCGGGTGCCGGCGAGCGCGCCGAAACGCGCAGGTCGTAGGGACCGCCGGCGACGCTGGTGCGCGCCGCCGAGAGGCGTTCGGCCAGACGCTGGCGCAGATGGTCCAGCGGGTCGGCCGCAGTGGGCGCCGCGTCCGGGTCGGCCGGCGCCGTCCTGGCGGCGCTTTCGGCCTTGTCGGCCTTGTCGGCCTTGTCGGCATGAACCGGCTTGACGGCCTTGGCGGGCCGTTGCGAAGCCGCCGGCACGGGCTCTGAGGCCTGCGCGGCCGCGCCGCACAGCAGCAGGCCGGCCAGCAGCAGGCGGGCCGTGGCACGGGCAGACCGTCGATGGTCGGGGCGGTGACGGACGAACGGCGACGAGGTCATGGCAGAGGCTCCTCGTCGCCTTATCGGCCGGTGGCAGCGGCGACTTGACCCCGGCAGCCGGCGCCGGGCGCGTGGCCCGGCGCGCCGGCGGGGCAGCCGCGCCTACCGGCAGCGGCTGCCGGTGGTGACGCGCCGTGTCACGAAGGACAGGTCGCGCACGTCGACCACACCGTTGCCGTCGACGTCGGCACGCGGGTCGAAGCCGGGATCACCGACACGCTTGCCCAGCGAGGCGCGCACGATGGCGATGTCGGCGCAGTCGACCAGGCCGTCGCCGTTCAGGTCGGCCAGCAGCACCATCGGGAAGCTGGCGTTGGAGACGTCGAAGAAGACGTTGCCGACGGCCTCGACCTTCACGCGTGCCGCGGCGGCGGCCACGATGGGCAGCGTGACGGTCTGGCTGCCGTCGTTGGGGGTCTGCGCAGCCAGCGTGTAGGGGTAGCTGAGGCCGCCGTCGACCGACAGCAGGATGCGCACGTTGGCCGTGCCCACCGGCGCGGCGTCGGTGCCGGCGACGTTCCACGTCACCGTCGTGGGCATGCCGCCTTCCAGCGTGGCCGAGGTGTTGGGCGCCGTCACCAGGAAGGGGCCGGTGCCGGCGGCCAGCGTCAGCACCGTGCCCGTGCTGTTGACGCCGCCACGGCCGTCGCGCGCCGTGAACTTGAAGTTCAGCCGCGCCGGGCTCGCGTTGACGCCGGTGAAGCCGGCGTAGTCCGCCGTGGGCAGGAACTCGGAATAGCAGTCGATCTGCGGCACCGTGGGCGTGCCCGAAACCACCGGGCAGGCGCCGGTCTCGGCGTTGGTGTTGTTGGCCAGGACCTGCGCCAGGTCGGGGAAGACGCGCGTCGGGTTGGTGTCGGTCTGGTTCTGGCCCACCGGGTTGTAGACCCCGGCGTTGAACACCGCGCGGGTGCCGAACTGGCGGAACAGCGGGCCGTTCAGCTTGGTGTTGCTGATCAGGCTGGTGCCGGTGCTGCCGCCGCGGTCGTTCTGCTCCCACATGTAGGTGAGCGTGTCGCCGTCGGCGTCGGTGGCGCTGCCGGTCAGTGCGAAGGGTGTGCGCAGCGGCACGGTGTAGGCCGCAGGGGCGCTCACCGCGGGCGGCGTGTTGCCGGTGGCCGTGGTGGCGCCGCCGCGCGTGGTGGCACCGCCCTTGGCGATCTCGCCGACGAAGCCGGTGCAGCCGCCGGTGCAGCCCAGCAGTTCCAGCGAAGGCACGTTGACACCCGCCAGCGTGCCGCCGAAGTTGACGGCAAAACCGGTGTCGGTCAGCGTGCTGATGGTCACCGTGCCGCCCGCCGGCCAGCCGGCGATGGCCTCGACGGCCGCCTTGATGCCCGCGGTGGTGAAGTTGGTGCCGCGCACGATGGGCGCCGAATCGGCACCGTTGTAGCGCAGCACGAACTGCTGGCCGTTGGCGAGGTAGTTCGTCAGCGCGGCCTGCTGCACCTCGTTCAGGCTCTGTTCGGCGGCGTTGGTGTGGTTGTAGATCTCGTCGAAGCTGCGCTGCGAGAAATACGGGTCGCTGTTGTTCTGGATGTCGTCGGTGCCGCAGATGCCGGCGTAGGCCATGACGGACGCGCCGCTGCCCGGTTCGACCGAAGTCGCCGCGCTGCGGTTGCCGCCCGAGCAGTTGCCGCTGACGCCGTTGAAGGTGTGGTTGCCCGCGAACTGGTGGCCCATCTCGTGCGCCACGAAGTCGATGGCGAAGACGTCGCCGGTGGGCGGGCTGATGCCCGTGCAGCCCTGCGCCTTGTTGTTGAGGCCGACCACGCCCAGGCTGGCGATGCCGCCGCCGTTGCCGCCCAGCGCGAGATGGCCGATGTCGAAGTTGCTGGCGCCGATGAGCAGGCCGATGACCTGGCGCGTGCGCGTCAGGCTGCTGCTGCTGCAGCCGGAAACCTGGGCCGCGGTGTAGCAGGCGCTGCCGCCGCAGGGGCCGTTGGCGCCCGTGGCCTGCGCCGCGGTGTCGAGGTTGAGCAGGTCGTTGTCGGCCACCAGCACCATGCGGATCGACAGGTCGTCCTCGTAGACCTGGTTGACGCGGTTCATCAGCTGCACCTTGGCGGCGGTGACGTTGGCGGCGCCGAAGAAGCTGGCGTAGGCCGGGTCGGTGACGAGCGCCAGGCGGTAGGTGCGCAGCTGGCTGCCCACCGCGGCGTCGAGAGGCTCGCCGTCGGCCACCACCTGGTAGGCCGACGTGCCGCTGCTGCGGCCGTCGCTCAGCGTCACCTCGTAGCGGCCGGCGGCGCGGTAGGGGTCGGCCTTGATGCTGACCAACAGCGTGCCGTCTTCGCCCGCGGTGGCGTGCAGCGTCTGGCGCGCGACGGCCTGTCCACCCTGGCGCACGGTGATCGTCACCGTGGCATTCGGCACGAAGCCCAGGCCCTGCACGAGCACGGCGTCACCGGCACGGTAGCGGCCGCGCGCCAGCGACACCTGGGCCTGCGTCATCAGGCCTTCGGCGAAGCTGGTGCGGCGCATCGGCACGTCGGCGCGGCGGTAGCTGGCGTACAGGCTCTGGTCACGCTCGTAATACGGTTCGACGTACCAGGCCCCGCCGGCGGCACGCACCGAGGCCTGCACGCCCAGCGGCGTGACGCTCATGCGCAGCGTGGCGGTCGGGTCGTCGATGCCGCGGCCGGCGTAGGTCTTGATCTCGGGGTGGCGTGCCGCGAGGCCGGGTTCCATGACGGGCGAGTCGACCAGCGCGAAGCGCTGGTAGCCGCCGGCCGGGTCGGGCAGCACGATGACCAGCGGGTTCTGCCGCGCCGCCGTGCTGCGCTCGGCCGGGGCGGCCTGCAGCAGGCCGGCCAGGCTGAGCTTGTCCAGCGTGACGGCGCGGAAACGCGTGGCCGCCACGGCGGCCCGCTCACCGCGCGACGAAAGGGCTGCGGGTGTGCCGCGCTGTTCGACCCAGAACGCCCGCGACGGGTGCGCGGCCGCGCTGTGGGCAGCGGCTGTCGATGCCGCGCCACGGCCTTGCGCCGGCGCGGCCATCACCGAAGTCGCGCCAGCGGCGAAGGTCAGCAGGGTGACGAGCGCGCGCATCGGCACGGCGGACAAGCGGGTCTTCATCATCGAGGATCCTCTGCGAATGCCGTACCTGCGCCCGGTGCGTGGCCGGGTCGGGCGGCGGTGTGTGGATGGCGACCTCGGCCTGGCAAGCCGGGCACCCGTCGGAACGTCAGCGAACATCATGCGGCGGGCGACATGCCACTCTCCATCGGGGTAATGCAGGAGCCGCGCCCGTCGATCGGGCCCTCCCTGGCCCGCCGGCTACTATGTACGAGGCCTTCCACCGGAACCGCGCATGTCACCGCCCACCCCCTCATTCGAGTGCCCGCCCGGCGGGCGGCGCCGACGCATGCTCGGCGCCTTGTGCGGGTGCCTCGTGCTGCCGGCCTGCGCCAGACCCGCAACCCAGGGCATGACCGCGACATCGACCTTCAGCCAAGCCGAGGCGGACACGATCACCGCCATCACGCACGAGCGCGACTGCGCCGGCTGCCCCAGCGGTTCGCGCCTGCACCTGCAGCGCGACGGCAGCGTGGTGGCCACCGTCACCGGCAAGGCGCGCCGCGGCACGCAGGACCGGGTCTCGCGGGCGCGCCTGGCGCCGGGCGACTTCGACACGCTCGCTCGCGCCATCGTGGCCGCGGGGTTCTTTTCGCTGGCCGAGACCTACGAAGAAGCCGGCCTGCAGGACGGCACCTGGGCGACCCTGACCGTGAGCCGCGGCACCACCACGAAGCAGGTGTTCCGCCGCGAGGACGCCGGCCCCCCGTCCCTGAAGGCCCTGGAAGCGGCCGTCGCCGCACTGCAGGCCCGCCTGGTGTTCGTGCCGGACGCACGTTAGGCGCGTGGGCGGCCACCGACGGCCGGCCACTCCCCCGAACGCGGGGGTACGCGGGCCGGCGCAGCGCCCGGCGTGCCGGGAGATGACACCATCGCGCCTCGTGCCGGCCTCGGGGCCCGGCGGGATGGCCCTGGCGCACGGCGCCGATCTTGCGGAGATTCTCGACATGACGCAGCGGCACGGATGGAAACGCGGCCTGGCGGCCTTCACGCTCGGCGCCCTGGCCGCTGCGGCCTCGGCACAGACGGCCACGCCCGTGCTCTTCCCGGCTCCGAACCCCGACCCCGGCGTCGTCGGTGCGCCGGTCGTCGTGCAGCTTGCCGTCACCGGCGTGGCCGACCTCTACGCCTACCAGTTCTCGCTCGCCTTCGACCCCAGCGTGCTGCAGGCCACCTCGGTGAGCGAAGGTTCGCTGCTGCCGGCGGGCGGCACCACCTTCTTCGCCGCCGGCAGCATCGACAACACGCTGGGCACGGTCAGCTTCACCGCGGGCTCGCTCATCGGCGCCCTGCCCGGGGTCTTCGGCAACGGGGTGCTGGCCGACATCGCCTTCAACGTCACGCAGGCCGGCATCAGTCCGCTCGTGCTTTCCGACGTGCTGCTGCTCGATTCGAACCAGCTCGACCTGCCCGTGCAGGTGCAGAACGGCACGCTGGTGACGGCGATCCCCGAGCCCGGCACCTGGCTGATGTTCGGCCTGGGCCTGGCCGGCGTGGCCGGCCTGTCCCGGCGCCGCGCCGCGGCGCACGACCGCGCCTGACCGCTCGTGCGGCGGCCGCCCGTCGGCGGCACCGTTCCGGTTCTCGCCCTCAGTCCTGCGCCGGCGGCAGGCGCGGCTTCACCCACAGCCAGGCCAGCACGCCGATGGCCATCATGGCCAGCGAGGTGAGCGCCAGCGCCAGCGTCGAGTGCATGACCAGCGGCACCACGATGCCGGCGACGGCCGCATTGGCCAAGCTGCCGACGCAGGCCTGTACCGACGACGCCATGCCGCGGCGCTCGGGCACGAGGTCCAGCGTCATCAGCGTCACCACCGGCACCATCAGCGCCCAGCCGAAGGAGAACACCGCCACCGGCAGCATGGCCCACGCCCAGTGCGGGTCGAACAGCAGGTTCAGCGCCACGTTGACCAGCGAGACGAGCAGCATGATGAGGAAGCCGTGGCGGATCTGGTGGCGCGGCTTGATGCGCCCGGCCAGCCGGCCCGAGGCCCAGGCGCCGCTCATGATGCCGCTGATGGTGAGCACGAAGAACCAGAAGAACTGCGTCGGCGCCAGCTGCAGGTGTTCACCCAGGAACACCGGCGCCGCCAGCACGTAGAGGAACATGCCGTTGAAGGGCACGCCGCTGGCCAGCACCAGGGCCATGAAGCGCGGGCTGCGCATCATCTGCGCATAACCGCGCAGCAGGTGGCCGGTGTGGAAGGGCTGGCGCGCCGGCCGGTCCAGCGTTTCGGGCAGCCAGCGCCACATCGACAGGAACAGCGCCGCGCCCAGCAGCACCAGCAGCCAGAAGATGGCATGCCAGTCGGCGTGCGCAAAGAGCAGGCCGCCGATCATCGGCGCGATGGCGGGCGCGATGCCGAAATAGATCGTCACCTGCGACATCACCCGCTGCGCGTCGGCGGGCGGAAACATGTCGCGGATGATGGCGCGCGAGACCACCATGCCGGCCCCTGCCGAAATGCCCTGCAGCGCGCGGAAGAAGACGAGCTGGCCGATGGTCTGGCTGAGCGCGCAGCCCACCGACGCCAGCGTGAACAGCGCCACGCCGGCCAGCACCACCGGCCGGCGGCCCAGGCTGTCGGACAGCGCACCGTGGAACAGGTTCATGACCGCGAAGCCGAGCAGGTAGCTCGACAGCGTCTGCTGCATCTGCACCGGCGTGGCGCCCAGCGACGCCGCGATGCCGGAAAACGCCGGCAGGTAGGTGTCGATCGAGAACGGGCCGATCATGCCCAGGCAGGCCAGCAGGAGCGCCAGCGTCCAGCGCGGGCCAGGCCACAGCGTGGCGGCGTTGGGATTCATCGGTGCAGGGTCAAACCCCGCAGTGTAGTGAGGCATCGCGGTCGGTGCTTCAATGCGGCGCATGAACGGTCTTCGCAGGCTTCTGCTGCTGGGCACGGCGGCGACGCTGGCCGCGCCGGCGCTGGCGTCGTCGCGCCGCGCGCTCGTGACCATGACCGACGGCCCCTTCTACCCGCCGTCGGCCTGGCGTGCAGCCTGGGCCGACCAGGACGCCGACCTGTCGCGCGTGCAGCGCGGCGGCCAGGTGCTGCAGGCCCGCGGTGAACATCTCGGGCTCGAGCTGACGCTGGTCGACACCGCCGGCCGCGTGCTCGACGGCGCCGAGATCGAGATCTGGCAGTGCGACGCACTCGCCGCCTACCGCCACCCGCGCGTGCCGGCGGCGCCGGGCAGCTTCGACGAAGGCTTCCAGGGCTTCGGGGCCACGCGCAGCAACGCCCGCGGGATGGTGCGCCTGCGCACCATCCGGCCCGTGCCCTACCCGGGGCGCACGCCGCACATCCACGTCAAGCTGCGCCACGCGAGCTTCGGCGAACTGGGCTCGCAGCTCTTCGTCGCCGGCGATCCCGGCAATGCACGGGATTTCCTGTGGCGTGCGGTGGCGCCGGAGGACCGCGCCGGGCTCGAACTGCCGCTGCAGGCCGCCACGGCCGACAGCGGCCTGCGCTGGGCGGCGCGGCACACGCTGGTGCTGCCGGCCTGAAGCGCCACCGGGGGCCGTGCGAGGCCGGCCGCCGTGGGCAAAAAAGTGTGAAGCAGGCCGATAGGCCGGATTCTGTGCGGCCGGTCTTCCTGCGAAGCCCGGCCGTGACCGCCATTCCTCTGGGCCGAAGGTCACCCCCCGGCTCGGTGCCACCTACCCGCCGACTCCGCGAGCCACGTCGACGTCGGCCTACTTGGTGTTGCTGCGCGCAGAGATTGCCCGTTTCACCCGATGCGGGGCGCAGCCCCGCATCGGGTGGCTGTTCGGAGGCGGCTTGCGCCGCCTTCGGGCAGCTTGCGCTGCCCTCTCGCCGGCTGGCGCCGGCGCCTCACAGAGCACCCCACTTGGGAACCCCGCATCGACTCGTCTCTGTTGCTCTGATCCTCACCTCGCGGTGGACAGCCGTTAGCTGCTGCGCTGCTCTGTGCAGTCCGGACCTTCCTCCAGTGCCGTGTTTCCACGCTCGCACCAGCGGCGGTCTGGCCTGCTTCACGGCCGGGATTATCGGCCCTGCGGGCGGGGCCCGCTGCGCCGGCGGCGGCGGGCCGGCCGATGTCACTGGCGCGACGGGCCCGGCGCCGGCGCGCCCTGCGCCAGCCTGGCCGACGGCTCGCGCGACCGCACCGCGGCCACCACCGACTCGGCACACGCCCGACGCGCCGCCGTGCCGTGCACGCCGTCACAGCGCTGCATGGCCGCCACGTTGTGCGGTGTCTCGGGCAGCCAGGGCATGTCCCCGGCCTGGCCGAAGAGCACGGTGACCGAGGCCAGCACGATGCACGCCACCGCCATGCCGGCAAAACCGGCCAGACCGCGCAGCCGGGCCGGGCGGCCCACAGGTGACTTCGAAGGCTTGTTCATGAGGTCTCTCTCCTGCATCGGGATGGGTTCGACGGGCCGGCGGCGGTTCAGGCCGCCGCCAGCAATGGGGCCGCGGGACGTGCGGCCGGGGACACGCCGGCCAGGCGCAGCGCGCTGGCCACCGGCGGCACCTGGGCCGCGCGCAGCAGCAGGCCTTCGATGCTGCGTGTGCCGAACTTGGCGCGTATCGACGAGATCTGCGTGCGCACCGTGCTCAGCGCCACGGCGTGCTGGCGCGCGATCTCGCGCGGCGTGGCCTCGCGCACCAGCGCTGCCAGCACGCGCCTTTCGGCCAGCGTGAGGCCGTAGCTGCCGGCCAGCATCTCCAGGCCGAGGTCCGAGCACGGCTGGCGGCGGCCCAGCACCACCAGCGCCCGCGGCCGCTCACCGCTGCGGCCGGCCAGCGGCAGCACCGAGACGAGCAGCTGATCGCCCGGCCGTGCCAGGCGCACCAGGCTGCGCCGGCCGCGCTGCACCGCCAGGCGCAGCGCGGCTTCGATGTCGCCGCCGGCGCCGGCGGCGCGCCGCAGGCCTTCGCCCTGGCGCTGCAGCAGGCGCTGGCTGGCCAGTTCGTGCTGCGCCGCCTGGTTGGCGACGGCGATGACCCCCTGCGCGTCGCAGACGATGAGGCCGCACTCGATCTCGTCGAAGACGGCCAGCGGCAGCTGGAATGCCGACGCCGCTTCGACAGGGAACTCGGGAAATGAACGCATGGGCTGCTCCTGGCTTGAGTGGATGCCCGCCGGAACCCGGGGGCTTCGGGCCACCGGGCGGGGTGCGCCGCGGGGCCTGGGTGAACTCTCGCCGCGGCTGGCCCAAAGGTCCTTTACCGGCGCCCAAACCGGGCTGAATCGCTGCCAAGGCTTGCTAAGCCGGCCGTTCAGAACCAGGTGGCCGGGCCGCTCAGCCGCACGAGGCGGGCCTCACCCCGTGCGTCGACCTCGAACTGCAGCGTCAGGCTGCCGTCGCGCGAGACGAAGCTGCCCCGGCCGTCGTGGCGCAGCATCTTGGGCACGCGTCGGCCGTAGCGCATCTCGAGATAGTCGCCATGGGCCGTGACGACCAGGTTGCGGCCGTTGGACAGCGCGTAGTGGGTGTGCTCGCCGCGCAGCGCCAGCACGGCCTGGGCCGCCGCCGTGGCGGCGTGCGCTGCGGTGATTTCGATGCGCTGCACAGCGGGGCTGGCGTTCGCGGCCAGGGCCGGCAGCGTGCAGGCGCCCAGCAGGGCGGCGGCGGTGGTGCAGAGGAAAGGGTGCATGTGAGTGCTCCGATGAAGGGTTGAAGACCGTGGACGCGCACCGTGGCTGCGGTGCGTGGCCATTGGGCTGCAACCCCCCGTGGAGGCGTCCTGCGGGTGTACGACGCGCGGCGGCCGGCGTCGCCAGCCTTGGGGAAGGCCGGGCCGGCGCTTCGGCGCGGCGTCGCCTGTACGGCTACGGCGTCAGGCTGAAGGCCAGGGTGACGAAGTCGCTCTCCCAGGCGTCAGCCGCCCGCGCATGCGGCCGCAGGTCGGTGCCGCGCAGCAGCCAGTCGCCGCCCAGCGGCACGGCGACACGTGCGCGGCCGGTCGCGTCGGTGCGCAGCCAGAAGCCCAGGCCACTGCCGCCATGCACCAGTTCCACCGCGAACCGCGGCAAGGGCTGGCCGCGGCGCAGCACGACAAAACCCAGCGTGCCGCCCACGGCCGGCAGCTCGTCGAGCACGATGTCCAGCCCCAGGGGCGCGGGCTGCCGCGGGCCACCGCCACGCTCGAAGCGCGCGTGCTTGGTGTACGTCTCTTGCCACGGCACGCCGCGCGCGGCCAGCGCGGCCCAGCGCCGGTGTACGTCCGCCGGGGCGCGGATCTCGTCGAGGTAGAGGCGGACCCTGTCCGGCGCCAGGGACGTCAGCTGCTGCGGGGCCTGCTGCGCCCAGCAGCCGAACGGAGCGCCGGGCGCGGCGTCCAGCACCAGCTGCAGTGCGCGCTCGCCGTCGTGCTGCGGGCGCAGCGGCCGGCTGCGCCCGTCAGCGCCGCGGCAGTGCGCGGCGACCAGCGACGGCCCGCCGACCGAGACCTGGTGCAGCGGGAAGCGTTCGCCCGTGCCCAGCGCCAGGTGCAGCTCGCCGGGCCGTGCGGCCGGCAGGGCCGCGAACCAGGTGTCGTGCGCCCGGGCGCCGGCAGCACCCATCGCCAGCACCAGCGCCAGCAGCAGCAACGCGGCCCGGCGTCTCACGCGTCAGTCCAGGGCCTTGGGCTCGGCGCTGTCGCTGGTGGGTGCGACCAGCTGCGCCAGGCCCAGCGGATTGGCGCGGTCGTCGGCGCTCAGGCCGGCCACGGTGGTGTGGAAGACCTCCACGCTGGCACCGGCGCTGGCCGGCATCTCGGCGCGGGCATCGGGGTCGGGCGTGACGGCGGTGACGCCGCCGCCGTCACCGCCGCCGCCACCGCAGGCTGCCAGCAGCGTGCCGGCGGCGAGGATCACCATCATTCGGTAGTGCTTCATGTCGTGCTCCTGGTGCTGGCGTTCAGCGGCTGCCCGGCAGCGGCGTGTTCAGGTAGGGGAAGCCCTGCAGCAGCGGCACCACGGCCTGGTCCACCGCGTCGTGCAGCTTGAAGGCGGTGTCGCCCAGCGGAACGGCCGACGGCTTGCAGGCGGCGCCCAGGCCCAGCGCATTGCCGTTGCCGTTGGCCAGGCACAGCCCGCCCATCACCGCCACCAGCGCGATGTCGACGACGTCGTCCTTCGGCCGGCGGCCGTTCGGGAAGCCCGCGTTGTCGCTGCCGCCGGCCAGGATGTTGCCGACGATGCCCAGGCGGTTCTGCTGCGCGAAGGGCACCGGCTCGATGGCCGTGTTCAGGCGCAGCATCTCCGAGGCCGTGGCCTGGCGCGGCTGGTTGACGCCGGCGATGCCGGTGAGGAAGGTGGTGACGAGGTCGGTGCGCGGGTAGTTGGTGGGCGCGATACCCGGCAGGCCGAGGGCGATCTCCAGCAGCCTGGGCAGCGTGGGGTGCGTCACGTAGTCGGCGAACTGGCCGTCATGGCGGGGTGCGCTGGCGTTGAAGCGGTCCTTGTCCTTCAGGCCGATGATCACCTCGTTGACCAGCGGCATGCCCAGGCGCGACACCTGCACCCAGGCGCCGCCGGCCTT
>Ga0154020_10007970_pt1 | contig 12323 bp, 9 predicted proteins | sample Klosneuvirus_201_FD_109709 | JGI IMG/M metagenome (GOLD analysis project Ga0154020, IMG submission 109709) | Active sludge microbial communities from wastewater, Klosterneuburg, Austria - Klosneuvirus_20160825_MG | ecosystem: Engineered > WWTP > Aerobic digester > Activated sludge | place... | reverse complement strand
CGGCCACCCGGCGATCATCATTCACGTCGGCTCCGGCATGCCGGCGCTTGGCGAACGCGATGCAGCAAAACTGGCAGAATTAATTCCGGCTGACGCTCAGTATATCGGCATCGGAGTTGGGCGACGGTGGAACGAGTCGATGATGAAGCAAGCGGCTTCTCGCACTGGCGGACTGTGGACTCAGATCAATCCCGATGAAGAAATTGCATGGCGGGCGTTTGAGGTTTTCAGCAAGCAGCATTCGCCGAGGTTGGTGGATGTGAAGGTGACAACGGACAGCGATAAGAAATCAGGAAATGTGTCCATTGCCCCTTCTCCCCCTGGCAAGGGGGAGAAGGTGGCCGGCAGTCCGGATGAGGGGACTGACCTGGAGTCAATATGATGAACCAGAAAGCAGTTGATTCTTCCCCCTCTCCCCCGGTGGAAAACGTGTAAAGTTGGAAGATCAATTGCGGGGGAGAGGGGACAATCGCAAGAAAATCCACAGCATTATTTCTGACCGCGTATCGACTCACTTCCGCCGTTGCATGCGGCGGATTCGCACGAAACAATTCTTCCAGACTCTGGGCCACGCGGAACATATCGTGGAAGATGAACTTCAGGTTCAGTAAGACTTCAGGCTACAGTCATTCGGATGGCGCAACTAATGCCCGTTCCGCGGCTTCTTCTTGCGGTGCCAACTTATCAGTCGGAGGCCCGGAAGTATCGACTGGCCCATCCGTATTACCGCCACCGCAACCGACTGCGCCCAGAAAAAGGAACAAGGCCATCAATTCTAGTTTCATCATATTCATCCTGCAAAAGGTCACCTTAAAAAGAAAAAGGATCTCAACACAGAGTTTGAGATCCTGAAGTACTATCCAAAACTCCGGAAGTGCTCGCGAACGACCATCATCCGTGAGCGATTTCTGATGTTGAGTTCCGGCATGTCATGAAAAGAGCAACGTATGGCTACCACTCACCAAGCGTCTCGCCACCGTCCTTGCTCCCAACACCAATCCAAATTCCCGTGTCGATGTTTTCAGATACGAATCTGACAGAACCGTCAACCAAGACAGCCTGGGCACCTCCGGTATGGTAACTTGAAGCTGACTTCAGACGCATGTCCGTTACCGAAGCGTCGTTGTCGCAATTGACCGGAGTATTGGGAGGCATCAAGGTGTTGAACCAAGGTCCTCGGAAAACAGTACCCGCTGCCCACCATCGATTGGCTTCGTCGTCTTCGCCGATTACGCTCGAAGCTACTCCAGCCTTGCAGGCGGTGTGATAGGCTTTGATAACGGCGATATGTGCTGCACTGGCGCCAAACTTGTAAGCAGGGGCGGGGGCGGGAGGCGTGAGGTCTCCTGCACCAGAGTTACGATAACTGATCCTTGTTTGATCGCCATCATTTCGACCGATTTGTACTTCAGATGCAAGCACCGTGTTGCTGGTACCGTCGGTAACGTCCCGGATACTGACAGAGGAATTCAGAGTGAACATCCCTGGATTATTGTTCCCCATATTCCAATTACTCGCTGGCCCTGCAGAAAGGGCGTAATTGGATGGGGCGGAATCAACTGCGTACTGTTTTGAGAACGGATCACTTGGGCAGGCGAACGCTGGCAGAAATGTACGATTGACGATTCGATTATTCGCACCCGCAGCCGTCGTGTCCCAATAGTGATTGAAGTTTGCCAAATTGTAGAGAGGTGCCTGTTCGATAAACGGCAGAATCATTGCCATACCACTCCACCCTTCCCAGCAATTGCCACCGACAACTCCCCCGCCAATTGGCTGAGGACAGCTGACAGGACTGCCAGGAAACTTCGAATGCGTGTCGTGGTAATTATGCATGGCTATGCCAAGCTGCTTCAGTTTGTTCTTACATTCAGTTCTGCGAGCTGCCTCGCGTGCCTGCTGGACTGCTGGAAGCAATAGTGCGATCAGAATTGCAATGATGGCAATCACCACCAGCAATTCGATCAGTGTGAAGCCGCGTTTTCGACTTCGAAGTGTTGTGTGCATTTAAAAATCTCCTTGGAAAAATGACAAACCGGCACGAAAAAAGGGATAGGAGTAGAGTATGAAATCATTCACAGCTCCCCTTTCGTTGCCCCCATTCAGATGTGAAAGCCGTTCTTAATGTCCCAAATATCGCCCCCAGTGTCAAGAAACCAAATTCAATAGGCACTTTTTCCCGCAGAATCTTGGGGTGAACGCAGGTCTCGTCACGAAAACCAGGCGTGCCCAGGAAAACAGCAAGAATGCTCTATTCGTCAGCGATTTGACTCAAATTGAGCCGCCGAATAGCAGTGAATTGTGAAACGGAATTCAGTTCATGACTTTGGTGGAAAAAGCCACCCGCAGCTAAGACGTCTCCACGTTCCAATTCCAAACATCCACAATAGAATAAGGCTTCCTCGCGAATTCGAGACGGGAGCTTCGAAGATTCCAGAAGTCTATCCATGTCTTCCAACACATCACTCACGACACCACGGTCGCTTGAGGCGAGTAGTTGATAGAATTGTCGTACATCAGGATCTGGAATTAACGCGATGGCCTTGATCGCCACATTCAAATCTCCCTCCACAAACGCACGTCGAACAGTGCGTTCGGATTCCGATGTCTCGTCGGGGCTTTCGTTCAATGTGACCGAGCGGACGTTCACGTTCTTGAGACTGGCGATCGTTCTCTGGATTCGTTCCCTTTCCTCAACTGAGACCAGTAATCTGCTGTTGAGTTTGTTCAGTCCCCGGATAGCTCGCGTTTGGTCCAACAGTGATGGTTGACCCATGTGTCGGATGGCACGGTGAGCCAGTTCTGCATAGGCCCATGATCGAACGGTTTCTGCTGCTGATGTATTATCGTCCGAAAGTACACGAATCGCCGCATACGGAAGCCTCATGGCAATCAATACCATTGCAACAGCGCGAGAGTCCTCCGCTGACCCCAATGCGATAATACCCTCCAGCCGCATGTTCACGTTGGGACGCGGCCATTCCAGCTGAAAAAAGAGTTCGCTCGCACGAATCGTCTGAGATCGTGTCGCGGCCAATTTACTGTTTCCGAACACTGTTCTTCGAGAGTCGATGGACATGACGCGCCACTCAGGATCGACTGACAAATGACGAATGGTTTCAACCTGCGTGGAATCCAGCACGATTGCCACGGGCTGATGGCGATCCAGAAAATTTCGATAGCCTCCAATGGCTGAATCTCTTTTCAAGTGATGCTCCCTGAGCCCCAGCAGAAGATCGTGTACTGCCACCGAGTATTCACGGAGATCCTTTGTTTCAGCATCCCATCGATCATCAAGAAGCAATGGAAATTTGTTCTTGTACGCGGCAGCCTGCCAGTCGATGGACTGATCTCGATTCGTCAACATCACCGGGCCATCAAATTGCCAGTCCGTCGGGTTGATTAGTCGCTGCTGACTGGTTCCGCCAATCGCCGACATTCCGTTGTCTTTCAGCAGCCAACCCCAATTCAGAGTGGCAAGGATCAGAAAAACGCATGGTATGGCGAACAAGTTGCGAATTGCCGGAATTGGACGTTGCAACGTCGCTGAATCGGCACAACTTTGTTCGCAAAGCGCAATGGCCGTCAGAGCCGTATACTGGCCGCAACCAAGGCCAATTGCCGCCAGCACCAGGCACGTTACCTTTCGCGGAAAAACCGCCGCCTCGAACCTTAGGATTTTCCAAACCGACCTCAAGATCAACAGTCCCAGAAGTATGTGCGCGGTCATGTTCGATGGACTGCCTGATAAGAACTTCATCGATGGCATCAGATCGGTGCTCCGCCACAACCAATTCAGTGGACGAAAAAATGCGGCGGCAAAACCATGAACAACCAAAATGGCCACGAATGCGCTTGCCAAAAGCAGAACCAGGAACATGAGATATCGACGTGCTGTCGATCGTTCGTTTGCCATGGAATGTTTGACACAGCAGGACGATGTTGTGCCAATAATAAGCAAAGCGATTAGTCCGAAATTCAGTGAGACTACAATTGCAAATCCCAAGATCATGACGGAAATGAATACGAACTTCATGAATGTCGTTCGTGACTGTTGGGCAGTCAACAGGCGGCACGTCATCACAACAAGCAACGCCGTAAAAAGCTGATCTGGTTGTATGGCGAACGAAAGCCCAGGCATCAGCAATGCTGTCCACAGGCCTGCACCGTTGTTTAGAGCACGGCTGGCAATTGCAGCGATCAGAGTCGCTCCGCACAATGCAAACGCATAAAACGGCCAGACTACGTAGGCTTCATTACTGTTCCAGACAGCAAGTGGTACCTGCCAGGCGTGCCCCGCCGAAAGGACACAGCGATGAAGCGGAGCAACGACTCTTGCGGATTGTTCCATCCAAAAGAAGTTCGTGGAGAGGATCAGAAGCAGCGCCGCGACAAACCAAAGGACCGACTCAGATCTCAGGCGGAATTTCATTGTTCCGTCTCGCTGGCTGGTGTTCGAACGCGAATCCAATGATCAGTAAATCGGACTGGAAAACCAACTTCTACCTTCGGCATATGGCAATCGAGGCAATTGTCGTTCTTACTAAGACCACAAAGTGTGTGAGTTGCGACCTCAGGGTTGTGGCACTGAATGCATTGCCAGATGCCGCCGGAGTCTTGCTGCCCCATTGGTCTGTGAGGATCATGGCAGGTCGTACATCGCATTTCGGATGACAGAAAGCAGGCGGATTGCATCAGTCCCATTGGCTGAAATCGAACAATTTCCGGATTGTCTGGAACAATCTCTTCCGGTGACTTTTCCTCCGGAAGTCGATGGCAGACCGCACATCGCCGCACCGCTTCCATGCGATCAGTCGGTCCCCATTCTGGTGAATGAAAAGCTCCGTCGGTCTGAATGTGCTTTTCCCGAGGACCATGGCAGCGTTGACATGTGACTCCAGGCCGAATTTTTGTTTCGTCGAACTGACTATGAGTCACCGGCAATACGGTTGAATGACATGAAAAACATCTCCGAGCTTTAGGTCCGTCAAAAAGAAGGCCAAGTGCAGAGACGCAGCTATCTCCTTTCGACTTTGGTTGCCCTGGAGTTAGTGCAAAGCCCTTGGTAGAAGCAAACCAGGTCCAACGAAACTCGAGAACGTCTGTGTTCCCATGACTGTCAGGCATCGTTGACACCCATGTGCAGGCGTGTGTTCCGGAGCCAAAGCACCAGTCGAGTTCCAACTCGTGTTGAGTATCATCGGACCTGGTCATCGCGACCAGTTTTCCGTTTCGCTCGGCAATCTCGGTATTCTCCGCAATGGCGCCCTCTGCTTCGGCAAGCATTGAAAGCAATGACTTTGAATCAAGACTTGATGCCCTGCGCAACGTTTTCGCGTGACCAGTGTCAGCAAATTCCGTCGCCTGAGAATGACACTGGATACACGACGATTCATCTCCCAGGCCATCCGTCACCGAAACAACATCCTGAAGATCCCCATCGACGGATGTGTCAATCATCGTGTGACTGATGCAAAAAATCGACAGACAAACAATCGCTGCGGTAGCAGTGAACACCGAGGTTCGTTTTCCCGTAAGCGACATGCTGAAATCTGTTTTCGTCTCGTGCAGAGCCACAGACAACCCGGCTCTTTAGGGTATCTTTTTGTGCGACCACAAGGTAAGCGCGGTCGCTATCGTATCAGTGTTTTGGTTGCGAAATGAGGTTCAAACCAGATTTTTTTGCCTTCGCCGGGAGAATGCTTTACTCCGCGTGGATCTGACTGCTCCGTTGCAGTTAGCCTCTTCACCAGAGTTGGCACTGCCCAATCATCACGGCATCTCACCAGTTGTCGGATCACAATGAATACGTGCGAATTGAGAATCGGGAGAATGCCCGAACAGTCTTCGCAACGCCGATACGGGAATTGCTTCACGATGCAGCATCTGACTTTCGTTGCCCGCTATCGCAGACACAACTCCAACGACGTTCCCAAATGAATCCAGAAGTGGGCCACCACTGGAGCCCAAAGAGAAATCCGCAGTGACTCCCATTCGACCAGGTCGGACGAGAGTGGATTTGAAGGAGCGTTCCGGGGAAGCCTGTCCGTGCGTTCATAAGATCGAGGCTCGGTGCAGCAACAAGAGGTTCCTGCCGATGTCTACGGCTGACAATTTGAGTCTTCTCAACTGGACCGCGACGGTAGCGTCAGAATTCGAGGACCAGAACGTGACGAAAGTTACGGAGCTTCGAGAATGTCAACAATTCCCACATCGATATATTGGCCACCGCCCGTCTGATGGCAATGGACGGCGATGACGTTCTTGCCGGTTCGCAACAGAGATTGCCCCTCGTCGGCGATTGGAAACAGGCCGTAGTCTGTCGTGAAGCCAGCCACTTTCTTAACAAGGACGCCATTGAGGAAGACCTGAGCGTCCTCATCGTGATGCATTCGCAGGTGCAGTGAACTCTTTATGTGCAGTTTGGCCGCAGCGGGCAGTTCAAGTACGCGCACGAGCCAAATGTCGGGAGTCTGCCACTCTGTTCGAACGTTCGCACCTGGTGTATTGCGCTGTCCGAATCCCGCCGGACCTTCTTTCCAGGAGGAGGCGTCAAACTCCGGTTCAAACCAATTGTCCGGCGGCGTTTCCGTCGTGTAACGCCACGTGACAGGATCTTTTTCAGCAGTCGGGACGAGCGTCTTCTGCACTGGTGGAGGTAGATAGAGCTTGCGATTGGCGGCGGCAACGGCTTCCAGTGGCAGCTTGATCACAGCACGGTCGTAGCTCAGCAGTCCATTGACTTCGACTTCAACGTCCGTCGTTTGAGTGTAGATGCCAGCGGCAAGCCCAGGCGAATGGATCAGCGGGCGGAGCTGAGTCACCAAACCTAGATACGCCTCCGTGAGAGCCTCGCGCGTTGGAAAGCTGCGGTAGCCCCAGTTGCCCTTTTCGAGCCATGTGTGGCCCTCAAGCGGCAGCCCGAGTCCACCGTACTCACCCAGCACGATCGCGCGTTTTCCATCCGGTTCCGGAGCCGCAGGACCGGGATAACGGTGAATGTCATAGACGTCGCCGACCGGGAAATCGTTGCCTCCGGATGCGCAATTTACCAGCCGGGTCGGGTCGTATTTATGTATCCACTCGGTCACGCGCACCGTATCGAACTGCCCCCACGCTTCGTTGAACGGCACCCACATTACAATCGACGGATGATTCCGCAGCGCGTCGATCATCGCTTTCAATTCGGCGTCGAAATTCTCGGCAGACTCCTTCGACCGCTCGATTTCTTTCCCATCATGGCCACCGTTGGGGTTCCATTCCGCAGAACGGTCGCCGCTGGGCATGTCCTGCCAGACGAGCATCCCCAGCTTGTCGCACCAGTAGTACCAACGATCCGGTTCGACTTTCACATGCTTGCGGATCATATTAAATCCAAGCTGCTTTGTGATCTCGATGTCGTAACGCAGCGCCTCGTCAGTCGGGGCTGTGTAAAGTCCATCCGGCCACCAGCCCTGATCGAGCGGGCCGTACTGAAACAGCGGCTTGTTGTTGAGCAGCAATCGAGTCACGCCGTCCTTGTCTTTGCCGGTCGAAATCTTTCGCAGCGCGGTGTAGCAACTCACCCGGTCGGCCATTTCAACCGGCGGCATTTTTTCAGGGGCACCGGGGCCGGTGACCTTCGGCATCCACTCCTGCGCGAATCCCAGCAGATCAGCCTTCGCGTCCGGCACGAGCGCCACATAAACGTCAATCAGATGCGGGTTGTCCGGCGACCAGATATGAGCCGCTAGTCGAGATTCCTCCTCTTCCTTCAGGACTGTGACGATCGGTTTCGTCAGATCGGTGTGCCAGGCTCGATGAAAAATGCCCCCGGATTTACTCTGTGAATTGATGACGTAACCGATTTTCCAGCCGGGCTGGGGATTCACCACGTCAGCTTGAATGGTGAAGCTTTTGTTGTCCAGATCCGGGGTGATCGTCACGCTGCGGATGTAAGACACGGGCACGGGTTCAAGCCATACCGTCTGCCAGATTCCGGTCACGGGTGTGTACCAGATCCCGTGTGGATTGTTGACCTGCTTGCCGCGCGGCTGCCAGTTCGCGTCGGTAGGATCCCACACGGCCACGACGATTTCCTGACCGCCTGCGGGATCGACCACGTCTGCCTGCTGATAGACGACGATTGCGTCCGTGATATCGAATGTAAACGGATCGTAGCCGCCCGTATGCTTTCCGACGGACTTCCCGTTCACCCAGACTTCGCACTGCCAATCGACCGCGCCAAAATGAAGCAGGAGCCGCCCGTCGTTGTCCATCTTTGGAATGTCGAACTGTCGGCGATACCACAATCGTTTTTCCGCACCAACGCGCTGCATCACACCGGAGAGAGCGGACTCCACTGGAAACGGAACGAGAATCTCGCCTTGCCACTCGTCAGGCTTTGCTGCATCTCTAGGCTGGATGGCGTACTGCCACAGCCCGTTCAGATTGCTCCAGTTTTCGCGCACAAGTTGCGGACGCGGGTAATCCGGATGCACGTTGTTGGGCGCAACGTCTGCCGCCCAGCGAGTCATCAGCGCCGCCTGTTTGGGAGCCCAGTCGTCTGCGGAAACTTCGAAAGTCGTGAACGTCAGTAACGTGGCAACACACGTGCAAATAAACCGAAACATGATGTCTGGCCTGCGAATGGTTGGAAGAGAATTTTGGATTTTTGTCGTCCTGACGGAACACGCGACAAGATGGAGACTTGCGTGCCGTGGAGAGTGTATTCGTTTTGCGGCAGGCATTCATCTGTGCGGTCTTGGCGTTCCTTCCTTGTCGGGAGCCGTTATTGGTTCGTTCAAAGAAGGTCCTGGAACTCCTCAATTGTCAGGCCTGCCTGTCGAATAATTGCACGCAATGTGCCCTTCGCAACTTCCTTGTGGTCGGGCACGGTCAAGCGTCGGTATGGCGAGGTTTGCTGTCGCAAAATCATGTGGCTGCCCCGCTGCCTGTCCATCACATACCCGATTTTGCTCAGAGCTGCCATAACTTCGCGACCAGAAATGACCGGCAATGCACTCACAGAGTGACCTCGACAACCTCTTCACTGATGGACGGAGGAATTGGTTCATCATGTGCTTCCAGGCTTTCAAGGTATCCGGCGATCGCTTCCTTGATGTTGTCGATCACTTCGGTTCGCGTTTCTCCCTGTGAGATGCAACCGGGAAGCGCGGGAACTTCGGCGACGAAGACACCATCTTCATCCTGCTCAATGAGGACACGATATCGCATAGCATACGCCTTAAAGAATCAGAGTTGACGAACGTCTTGAGCATGGTAGGTGCCAGCAGACCGTTTGTCATCTGCAATTGCGGCTCCGAACGTGGTGTCGGAGGACACTGTTGCAATGGTCGGTCTTGCTTTAGAATCGGCAAATGTTCGTAGTCCCGCCTTCAGGCGGAATTGGTTGTGGATCGAAACAATGATGCCGTGATTTGTCGTCGATCGATTCAATTCGCTGATGTTGCAGGTCTGCGATATTCCGTTGACTCGGCGTTGGTGAGTTTCGGAGCTGTCAGACTTCGCACTCGCTTGTCCGCGAATTGCAGGATTCGAGCGGCGGTCGGAGCGGCGACGGTGCCACCGTAGTGGGTTCCGGGAGACGTCGGTTCATCAACCATGACCAGCACCAGCACTTCCGGATCTTCCGCAGGCGCGCCGCAGACGAAGGACAACACCCATGCGGAATCAGAATAGGTTCCGGTAATCGGGTCCAGCTTCTGAGCTGTTCCCGTCTTGCCAAACATGGAGAGACCGGGAATTCGAGCCGACTTGCCTGTGCCCCGTTCGATAACCTGCTTCATCGGTTCCCGCACCAGCCACTCCGCGATGTTCTCGTCGAGCAGTGAGGACTGCACGTTCGCTGTCGGTGTGGCGATTTGCGAATCAGCCACGTTTCCTGCAGTGTCTGTGTTCTTCAAAAGGTGAGGCCGAATCAGGGTTCCTCCGTTGGCCAGTGCGGCATGGGCCGTGATCAGTTGCAGTGGCGTGACGGCGAGTTCCTGTCCCATCGGAATGGATCCGAGAGAATAGACATTCCATTGCGACACAGGCCGCAGCAGTCCGGAAACTTCGCCCGGAAGTTCGATCCCCGTGCGGCGGCCAAAGCCAAAAGCCCGCGTGGCTTCGTAAAGCGATTCAAGTCCGATTCGCTCGCCAATCACCGCCATCCCGATGTTGCTCGATTTCACGAGCACATCTTCGACACTCAACGCTCCATAGGAATGGTGATCGTGCAGGAGTCGTGGTCCCATGCGATAGACGCCAAAGTGACAATCGATCATTTCATCGGTTACCACGACATTGTGCTGTATCGCCCAGCCGACGATGAATGGCTTGAATGTTGAACCTGGCTCGAAGGCTGCGGAGACTGCCAGATTCTTCCATGCCTGCTCCGGAACATCGGTCAGGTCATTCGGATCGAACGAAGGTCGCGAGGCCATCGCAAGGATCTCCCCAGAGTCGGGGATCATGACAATCGCGCACGCACCGACGGGTCGCCATTCTTCCATCAGTGCGTCGAGTTGACGTTCCGTCTCGATCTGAGTCAGCAGGTCAATTGTTGAAATGACGGTTTGTCCGTGCAGCGGTGCCTCCGATCGTTCGACAGCGACCTCCATGACAATCCCACGAGCATCACGCATCATCACACGGTGGCCAGCCGACCCGCGGATGACGTCGTTGAAACTTTGTTCGAGTCCTCCCTTTCCAGCGTTGTCGATGTTGCGGATGCCCAGAACATGAGATGCGTAGCTGCCCTGCGGATACCGTCGCTGATATTCGCGCCGCAGGCCCCATGATTTTTTGGGTAGTTTCAAGTCACGGATCGCGGATGCCTTGTCTTCCGAGATCCGTCTCTGAATCCAGACGAACCGCTTATCTGCGTTGTCGATGATTCGGTGGTAAAGTTCGTCGGTATTGAGATTCAGGATGGAGCCGATTTTCCATGAAAAATCCAGCGGATCGCTGATCTCATCCGGAACCGCATACAGGCTGTCGCAGGGAATTGTCATTGCCAGAACCTGGCCATTGCGATCAAGAATTTCCCCCGGTCGCGCCGGTATGATTTCACTGAACACGCTTTGTCGCGTCACGCGGTCATTCATTAACTGTTGCTGAGCACCCTGCAACTGCACCAGCCGAACAATGAGAATGCCCCAGCCAAGAAAGAGGCAGACGGTGATCAGACCGAATCGCCATGATCGATGAGAACCCGTCGCTGGCGAAGTGGACCCTGAAACGCTTACTTCCGGAGCGCAGATTTCCTCTTCAACCAATTCTTCATGTGTTTCAGCGCTGTTTGCCGCGAAGGAAACAACGGCACCGATGTCTCCGTCGAAATTCTCCTCCATCAGTCGATCCCTTCCGGGTTGAAGGGCTGCTGAAATCGCAGCAGAGGAAGTTGCTCGCCTCGCGACTTTTCATAATCTACGCTTCGTTGTTTCTCGCGAGTGCTGCGACGCTGAGCTTGAGGTTGCCTCGTCGTCGCGCTGCGCTGCGTTGCTTCCATCGCCGCCAATTGAGCGGGCGCAGTCAGTTGCTGAGTTTCCAGACGAAGACGCACGAGGAGATCCAGCAAAACGTCGGTTTGATAGTACTGCACACTCACGGTTCTGCGCATCTCCAGCGTTTGCTTCTCCAGCCACACTCCGGCCATGGAAACAAGGACGACCAGCATCAGTCCTGCGGCGAATCGGAAGTACACGGGAAATCCTGGAATAGTGGTATGGACAAAGGCAGCCTCCCTGCCACGAGCGCAAGAAAAAGCCCCGCGAAAACAAGCTCTGCGCGGGGCTTCCTGCCACTGATGATTTATCGAACAGACAGCCGTTATGGCACGACATTCACTTCGACTGCATCGGCAGGAAGTGCCAGAATCGTGCCGGGTTTCAGCTTGTTCGGGTCGCCTAAGGTGGACTGATTGAGCCGATAAATCTCAATCCACCGAGATGACCGGCCCAGAAATCGCTGTGAGATTTCCGAAATCGTTTCTCGTTCGCCGGCGCGATATGCGGGCGAACCGTCGTCCAGGAGCAGAAATCCAGCCGGCTCGACGACCTTCGGCTGTGAGTCCGCGAACAGTTCGGGATATCGCTCTTCAAGGACTTCCTTTGCAGGGACAAGCACGACCATTCTAGGCCGCATGTTTTTGGGTTCCGGGATTCGATGCTGGTTGAAGACGGCCAGTGCGGAGAAATACCGCATTGTTCCGTAAACACGTTTTGAGATTTTTGTGTAGTTGTCGCCGTTCTGCACGACCACGGATTTGAATGTCGATCCATCGTCCGGAGCTGCTGGAGCGACACTGTTGCCGTAGTTGAACGCCGCCAGACTGAATT
>Ga0154020_10007969_pt1 | contig 12323 bp, 18 predicted proteins | sample Klosneuvirus_201_FD_109709 | JGI IMG/M metagenome (GOLD analysis project Ga0154020, IMG submission 109709) | Active sludge microbial communities from wastewater, Klosterneuburg, Austria - Klosneuvirus_20160825_MG | ecosystem: Engineered > WWTP > Aerobic digester > Activated sludge | place... | reverse complement strand
TTCCCTCCAATCGCGATCTCGACGGCCCGGGCACAAAAGCACGGAGGCAAGGACCCTAAGTGCCCAGCCCCGGATAGCTTCAGCGCCAGCAGACCCTTTTCTAAAACCGTTTAGGTGTGGCAAAATCCAAAGACTCATCCCAAGGAGCTTCCATCACACATACTAAATAGAGCATTACTGGTATTTTGATCATGTCACAAGGTACGTTCCGTGCGGAGAAGCCGAGCGTTATCTCCGCGACTCGCTTGAATCGGCCCGAGTGCTCCGTCCCACACGCCGACCTTCAATTGATTGGGACTGATTGCTTTCAAGAGGGTGCAATCAATCTTCCGATCCCTCCTCTCTCCCCCTCGAGCGCCTACGTTGAGACAGTCACGTGGAAGCCTACAGGGACTTGTGTCAGAAATTGTGAGGATTTATATCAAGAGTGTGAGGTCGAACTGGGCGTTGTCATTTCAAGCTAGATAAAGCACAGGAGTCATTACAATGTCAAATACAAAAATGCTCTGCGTCTTCTGTTGTTTCGTTTTCCTTTCCTATCTGGTTCTGAGGGCAGACTCGCTTACTTCTTGACGGGGATGCCAGCGGCCTTCATGCGCTCCTCCATGAGCTTCGTCTGGACCTCGACAAAGGCCATCTCGAGCTCCGCCAACTGCTTCTTAAGCTTCTCGTTCTGCTCGCGCATCTCGAGCATCTTGAGCTGCATGTCCGCATTCTTGTTGGCGAACTCGCCTTGGACGCCAAGGGCATCCTCGAGCGACTTCTTCGTATCCTCGAGCTCCGTCCTCAGTTGTCTATCGATAGATGCCGACGATCACGAGCGATATGGACATAAGATAAGAGGAAGGAATGAAGAAGGGACCTGACGGTCTCCGGTGAGGTGGCCTTGGCAAGGTCGGCGCGCGCCTGCTCGACTGCATCATTGTCGAGGACGACCTGCTCGGAGCCAAAGATCTTATCGCTCTTCTCCACCGACTCCATCTACAAGGAGGATCGTAAGCAGGACAAGCAAAAGATGAAAAAGAGAAAGGGTACGAGGCGAGTGATGAGCTCGGAGATCTTGGGGACGTGGCGGTAGATGGCCTCGTTCACAATCGAGAAGTGCTCGGGCTTAAGCACAAGCGCGGGCGCAGGCTCCGAATTGCTATAAATGACAAGTTAATGGCGCAGAATCATACGAGATTGGAGGAGTGACGCAGTGAGTCCGAGGGCGTACAAGGCAATGTGTTGGTCATACTGGAGGCCAGTGTCTCCTGGCTTCCATCCCGACCGCGGCTCACGCTTGAAAGTCCAATCGAAGCCAATGGGGGGCGACAGGGCGAGCTCCTGCATCGCTCCATCGACGCGGTTCGTCATGAGCGCCGCAACACCAGCGCCCTTGACGTTCATCAATGTCTAAGGATAGAAAAGCGTGAATTGACAAGATGAATGCCGGAGAAAAAAGGAGGAAAACCTTCTGGTCCTTGGTGTCCTGGAAGACAGCGAGCTCCTTGACGGTGATGGGGTGGATATTGGTGTCGCCATCGCCAAAAGAGAGCATGAAATCATTGAAGTTGAAGTCCATGACGAGCTGCGCCCACAAGTCCTCGTACTGCTCCACCCAAACTACATCAACATGGTGAGAAAGAAATATAGCGATCGTCATTGAAAACACAACAAGGTACGCTTGAGCTCGCGGAGGTTTCGCCAGTACTGATTGGCCTCAGAAGGCAAACCAGTGACCATGAGGATCTCCATGTACTTGAGCACGCGGGTGAAGTATTGCGAGTGCTGCGATTTGTCGAGCAAGATCACTGTGATGATGCAGATATACATCAACTCGTAAGCAGGAGAGAGAAACATAAGGAGGCGCACTGGTCTCAGCGAGGACATCGACGAGGTAGTCGCTCATGTTGTAGATGCTGCGGATGTCAAAGTTAATGCGGAGGCCCTCCATGTCACCGAGCATGTAGCTCTTGGCCTTGTTCTTCACCACGTGGGTCGTCGACTGCAACATCAGAATGAAGAAGGAGGGAGGCGGGAGAGGAGAGAGGGAGAAGTGGTACGTCGAGGTTGCGGAAGGCACGCCACTCGGTGCGGACCTGGAAGAAATTGGGGAGCTTGTTCTTCTTGACCCAAATGATCGAGTTCTCGAGCTCAGGAAGCGAAGTCAACTAGACCATCAGAATCACAATGAGCACAAGAGAGATGAATCGGTAAGGAGAAGGATGCTGCGGACCCTCAAGTCGCCGATGCGGCCAATGACCACATGGCGGTCGTCGTGCTTCTCGAGGACGCTCTCGACATTCTTGATGCTCATGCTTAACATCTCGCGGAGGTTCTTGTCAGCGAGCGACAAGTGAATCTGATCGCATGCCGCACTGATCATGTACCTGCAACGGAGCCATGAGATATAAGAGAGAAAAGGTAAACAAGATGTGGAGAAAGGTACGTGGGGAGAAGGAGGAGCTTCTTCTTGCGATTGGGGTCCTCCGAGAGCTTCATGGTCGGCCGCTCAGTGAGGCCAAGGTTCCTGATCTCCGTCTCGAGCATCTCCTTAAGCCTACAAGATCATCATGAGAATGCGCTCGGGGCTAAAGAGAAATCGGGAGAGGAAATACTTCGAGCTCGCGCCATATGTGAACTGATCGGAGAGGAACTGGAGGCCAGAGAGATATTGGCGCTGCAAGAGCTTGATCTCCACCACCGAGGCGACAATGGACGATTCGACTTGTGGGATCTTGGTGGGGTCAGGCACATACTAAACGAAAGGGATCAGCACCAAGATCAACAAGATCAACATGGAGAGAAGAAGGGGAGACGAAGATCAACATGGAGAGAAGAAGGGGAGACGGAGACGGACGCGCATCATAGAGTAGATCTTGGAGTAGTTGCTGAGGCCTCGAATTGAGATGAGGGGGTCGGCAGGGGCGCCCTTGCGCTGGTAAATGTTGATAGCCAACTCACTCACGCCGATCTAACAAAACAAATAGCAAATGATGAAACGATCACAGAGCGATAGCTGAACCATTGAAGTAGAGGGGACGCACATTGAACTTGAGGGTGTAGTCCTTGAGGCTCTCGGTGCTCTGAGTGAACTTGAGGGCGTAGAAGTCGTGGCCCATGATGAGCTTGTGGCCGTTGCGCGAGGCAAGATCGAGGAGCTCCTTCTTGTAAACCGTCGGAGCTGTCGTCGGCGAACCCTCTAGCATCACTAAACACAAAAGGAGTCACAAGGATGGTAGAGAAATTGTCAGTTTCGAATGGTTTCTCCGCACGCTTGTCGACGAGGATCTCGAGCGTGGGCTTGTCCTCGTAGCCACCGGGAGTGGGGATCTTGATGCGGACCTCCTCCAACTAAAACAACAAAATGCTATAAATATAAGGAAAGGAAAGAGAAGACAACATCATACCCGAGCGGAAATTTGGAGGAGCTGCTGCGGATTGACGAGCAAGTCCATCTCATAGAAGTCTTTGTTGGGGTCGCTGTTGGCCGAAGGATCGCGATTCACGTTCTTGTCGTCCTTCTCCTTCGCGGCCGCATTCTAACATCAGGAAGAAAGGTTAACCGATGCGGAGAGGGATAAGGGAAGGAGGGAGGGGAGGGGTGGGGGGGAGGGGAGGGGAGGAGGAAGAGGGGAGGAAGGAGCGAGGTGAAGGGAATCAGGGAGGAATTATAGGAAGGAGGGAGAGAAGATGCGATACGTTGTAGTCTTCGAAAGTGGGGATGGGACGATTGGCGTTGATGAGGTTCGCTTGAAGGCCAAAGATCACCAAGGTCTCCATGGTCTCGCGCTCAAGATTCAGCTCGAGCGAATCCATGTTTACCACATACGTGAGGGTGGGCTCGGGAGGAGGAGGCGCCGGCTTCCTGAAGAAAATCAAAATCGGTTTGGGAGCAAAGAATGGGTTAAGGTAAAATGCCAACAATACCTGGTGATGAACTGGGCGGCAATGCGGACGGTTTCAGGGAGCGGGAGGATCTTCGGGTGAACGACGGCCTCCTTGGGCATCGACATCGTCAGGGGCATCATCTTGTTGCGCTTCTCGTCGCGGATGTTAAACTGTAAGAGGCTCACTGCCTTGTTCTTGCCATCTCTACAAAGTGCCAGGAGGGTTAAGATCTGAGATATATCTGTCAAGCAGGTTCATCAAGATGGTACAGCATGCGGAACTGCGAGAGGACGAGGCGCGTAATGAACTCTCCGGGCTTCTGAGAGTGCATAAAGCGATTCATCTGGAATTGGGAGACTAGAAAGAGGAGGGAACATCAGGCGACAGAGAATCTAGCCAGACATGAAAAGGAGTTGACAAGGAAGCAACACTGAGAGGAAGATAACTTGACAAGGACGCAAAATAGAGAGGAAGATGAGGTGGCAAGTAAAGGTGAAGCAAGGCAGAGAGGAGCGAACAAGAGGAGGCAAAAACAAAGACAGAGAGGAGTTTAAGGAAGTACTCTCCAGCTCAATGCCGGGCTGCTTCTGATTCTCGCGAAGGGCAACGTTCATCTTGTTCACGATCACGTTGAGCAACGTGGAAGGGACAGAGTCCTATATGAAATCCAATTGAGTCAAAGATATCACCAACAAGACGAAGGAGACGGCTCAGCACCTTGACCACGATGGGCTCGATGACCTTCTTCTTATCATCGCCATCCTTCTTCGCCTTGAGATCCTCACGATTCGCCGCCAAGCCAAGCGCAGCTGAAAGAAAGGTTAGTTATCCGTGGCTCGAATGATGTCGAAGCATTGTCAAGGGCGGACCGAGCCAGTGAAGCAAGTGGCCAAACTGTTGGGGTGTGACATCGACGTTGAGCTCCTCGAGGATGATGCTGAACTCGCGCGCCACAATCTCGCTCGCGTTGAGGCGCTGCTCAGTCATGCGGAGCTTGATTGGAACCTAAATGAAACATTATAAAAAGACGAGAGCACGACGGTGATGACAAAAGGGGGGGCGGGGGGGGGGAGAGACAGGAGGTAGTACCTTATTCAAGAGAGGAACAGTCGCAATCAAGGGATCGCCGCGGCGCTCGCGATCAAGCGAGTAGACGGCGGCGAGAGGAGCAAGCTTGACGGACATGAGACACGTCATCTCCTTGAAGTGCCAGATGTGCGGCTTGTCATGAGAATAAGCGCGGGTCTCCTTGAGCTCTTCGGGCTTCATGACAGGCAAGTCAGCGTAGGGAATAGGAAACCGTCGAAAAGGAGGAATACCTTGTTGAACTTCTCGTCGACGGAGTAGACCTGAAGGTTGTGCAAGTCAATGACAAAGTCGTGAGGACGCCAATCTCCAGGTTTGGCGTGTTTGTACTTGCCGAGGAGAGACCAGGTGATGTGAATCTGGTCGATGCTAAGCTGAAGACCGTCCTTGACACGATCAAACTAAAAATAGGCCCATGAGGTGCGGAGGAAAGGAGAAGAGGAGACTTCGCTTAAGTAGCGCCGAACCTGAGTGTAATCGAGCTTGCCAGTCTTAGGGGTCTGCTTGCTCTTCATCCTACAAAACTCCAAATTAAGAAAAGGTGAAAATGGCCATTGAGCGCGAGCGCTCTGCAGTACTCAAACTTCTGGCGCATGAGATCCTGGAACTCGTGAAGCTTGGCGGGCTCCTTCATCTCAATGTCAATGCGTGAGATCCAAACCGTGGTGGGCTTGTTCGTCAACGAGGTGAATGGGACCTGAGGAGAACAAATAAAATAAGGCAACGAGGCAAGGCAAGAAGAGGTCGAGGGAAGCGTCGACGACGAGCAAGTACGTTCAGGCGCATCTTGTGCACCGTAGCCTTCTCGATTTGGATGAAGGGCACGATGGGCGTGAGCATGTCTTGGATGACGTCGACATTGAGCCCTGCGATTGGAAAAGGTAAACGCAGAAAAGGAATGGCAAGCAAGGGACCCAGCGAGGCGAGGAGGCTTAACATGAAACGACTCGCTTCACCGATGGCGGCAATCATTTTTGATCCGCAAAAGTCCAGGAGAAGAATCGCATAAATATTAATCGGAAAAGCTAGAGTCAAAGCGAGGCAATGGAAGCCAAACAAAAAAGAACTAGGAATTTAGCTTCGAACGCGAACGTCGAAAAGAATGCGAGGATGTCAGAGGAAACCCTTCAATTCACCTCAGGAGACGGAAGAATATAATTCAAATATTATAGATATTATTGGGCATCGCTTGAAGCCCGCAGGACCCCGAGGAAAGCCGCCAAAGGGGAAATTTGACAGGGTGAAGGTTGGAAGAGGAACAAAGGCGCACTCAAATTCTGCAGCTCGAGGTTGCCCCTGCACGAGAAGAATGAAATTAGCTAAGAGACAATATACCAGCATCTTGGTAACGCAGAAAGCGCACGAGAAGAGATTAGAGTTGATGTCCTGCTCCCTGAAGTCGATGAAGAAGAAGTCGATCTCCTTCTTCAGCGCCGAGTACAGCAGCTTGTCCATCGTAGGCGACGGGCAGCCGATAGCGACTTGAAGAGAAGTGGTTCAACTAATTCCAAGATTTCCCTCCAACCAAAGCGCGTCCTGTGGGCGCTGTCACTGGGCGAGCGGCAGGGCGAAGGGGAGGATTGAACAGGACCAACTGACATACCGGGATCCCTGGACGCCTCGCGTCCCTCTGCTCGTCTGCTGAAATCAATATCAATCGTACACAGGAGAGACGTAACCGCGCCTAGCGGGCAGCACCTGCCGAGGGGACGGACTCGCACATTCCTCGGCTCCTAGACGCCACTGTCTGCAGTCTATTAAACTGATTTTCCTTCCTTGGGTTCTCTAGGCAATCTCCGGTTGAGCTGGAGACTCTGTCGATCAACACACCTCCAGCGTAATCGCAACCAATGTACAGTCGGTGACAGTTATGCGAAACTCGGGAGTCCCACTGAGCGGGCGGCGTTTCGGACTTGTGCTGTCCTCCGTCTAGGAACCCTTGATTTCAAAAACATGTGATCGGATCATTATATGACATGTCAGAGATGTTGAAATCTTCTCCTGTGCTTTTTGAATCCGTTCTTCGAGGCCGTCACGGAGTGCCATCTGAGAAACTCCGAGAGGTATGAATCGACTTGGCGGGAGATCGACCGAGACGACCGTTGTGGCAGAAGATCTGATATATTTCGCTTATTCCGCCTTTTCTTCCGCTGCACAACGCACACGTCTCTCTAGGCCCTACCCTCGCCCTACACCAGTCATTAACAGTGGACGTTCAAGCTGACTGGCATGTCTCTCGGCTGAAGGGATGGCGCGCGGCCTCCCTCCCCTTCCGTCCGATCAGCCGCGGCTGCCTTCCCATCGATGAAAATGTACTGTAGCGTTATTGTGGGAGGATTCGCTGCCCGGGTCGTCTTGGCGTCGTGTTTGGCGTGTTGGGCGTCGTGTTTCCCTCCCGTTGAGTTGGGGCGGGCTTGCCCCTTCCTCTGTACTCCTCCCCTCCGCACCGTTTCCCTGAGGCCTCTCCCTCTTCAAATACCATTTTGCACTCTATTTCATCATAGTCGTGAAGTTTTTGTGCGGTAAGCTCGGTAGGGGCGTGTCGGCCGACGGCGTTATCTTGCCCTCCTCGCAATGGCCTCCTTGACCCAGACGATTCCTCGGGACCCCTCATGCCTCGCAACGTCCCTTTTTATATTTTATGTGCCTAAATTATAGAATTATATTTTGCCGCCGTTTAGGGTTAAGGGCGCAGCTGATGGCTTTCTTTTTTTCGCTGCCTTCCCTTCTTGTTTGTTACCTTCCCTCCGTCTCTCCGCTTCCGGAATTCGTTAGGATTTAGCCTTCAAGTTCATTGCCCATGTAGGTCGTCTCGTGTGGGAGGGTTTTTTATGTCAGAATTGTATTTTGTGAGACGGTTTCAGTGAAAGGGCCCATCTGGATTTCGGGGTTTCCTTTTCGGGAAGCTCGGCTTCGCGCTTGTCATCAGTTGGTCGACGCCGATATGGCCCCCTCTCCTCATCACCTTCCACCCCCTCACCGTTCATTATATCATTGTGAATTATACTTTTCCACTCTCTACTCGATGATTGGAGCCCTCTGTCGTTCTGTGACTGCTCGAGGACCTCCTCAGCGGTGTGTGTTCAGTGGTGTGTCGAGTGAACATGTCCTCGTTTCGGCCCCTCGGCGCCTCGTTCCACCTCAAGTACCTATTTCTTACCATTACCTATCTAGTCTCACTTGCAATCGTGGCGTTGATGGTCAAGCAGTTCGACTCGACAAGTCCGCGCGTCAGTTGAGAGAGGTATAACTCAGTATCTTTCTAAGTTCTGAGACTTTTCGGTTCTCCCCTCCATTTTCGGGTTCTGTTCTTCAGACTCTTTGTAGTTATGTTGTGATCTATTCATTGTATCTTTTTGGTTCTTCGTCGTGGCCGTAACGTCGCCGCCTACGTTACCCTTCCAGGCCACGGACTTTGCTTCGTTGCGGTGTCTTCCCTTGGTGTCCGCTTAACTTTGGATGGTGTTATTCTTATTCCCCGTGGTCGATAATACCTTCTAACTTTCGTCGTGATTTTTATTGACTCTTTTTTCCCCACTTATCGTGTGAAATGTATCCGAAAGGGGTCGAACATGGACTGTGCTGCAGCGATGTTTTTGTAGTTCGGTCCGTCCGGTAACGTCTACCATGTCTCTGGATATCTTATTCTTATTCCCCGTGTTTGCGCCTACGTTCCCATATTTTTTTCAGCCACCGCAGTCGTGACGGTTATTGAGGGGTCAACATTGAAAGGATAGGAGCCTTCTCGTGATTCGTTCTGTCGACGGGCGGTTAAGTTCCGATTTCCGCTTTCCCCATCGCGATTCTTACGTGCAGGATTTTTTATTTGATGATATTCTGATTCCCCATGTTGGATACGTGATTGTGTGATTTTTTTCGGGCACCGCAGTCAAGATGATCGCTCTGTGTGCTACAGAATTTGAAGGGAGGGCAGCTCGCTCGACCCCCCTTTACCCTTTATATTGGGCGCCCTCGTTTCTTTTCTTGTCCAAGAAATCCGTTTTCGATTTATTCTTCTTTCCCATGGTCGATATGACTTAGGGGCTATATCTGTTGCCGTCAGAATTGAGTTTTGCTTTCGCGTCGGAGTGACGAACGACCATCTGCTGATGGATTCCATCGCAATACCTCGACATTTGGTTGAAGTCCATTCCTCCTCCCTAGTTTTTCCCCACGTTCCTTTCTTCGGTACTTTTGTCGAATGCATGTTTCTAGTGAGTTTCTATGTGTGGTAATATAGTCGGATATCCATTTACGACCTAGTTACGACTCATATGTCAGGTCAGGTTTCAGTACTTGGACGTCGCACTTCGTTCTCTTCCTGCCCTTACCCATTGCGCTTTTCCCCGTTGAACTTCTTCCCTCATTTAATCTCGGGGTTCTTTATTGTATTCCATCTACATGAATCTCTTTGATGGATTATGGACTGTGAATCTCGTCTGACGAATGACGGGATTGGAGAACTCGTGGGACACCGGAAAACTGCCTCTCATCGCATTCTTTGGTCTAGGACCACCCCTCCCGAGGATATTTTGTCCATTTGTAAGAGCTGAGCACGCCATCAATTCATCTTCGTGATCAAGGGTGATTGCATCATCTCAGCTCAGCGGATGGCTCGGTTCCGTGCTTCCTCTGCTCACTCACTGCCTCCCACCAGCATGCATCATTTGAAACGCCATCGTCACTTGCTTCAGCTATGTCTTGAAGTTGTATCATGTGTGATATGCTCTATTCACTAACTTGATGAGTTATTATTGTTGTGGCGAGCTCATGTGCCATGTCATCGCATGCCGGAGATGTTCTTCATCACGGCGACCTGGCTCATCCTTCCTGGCATTCAGATGGCAGTGTTGAGATGCCCTCATGACAACGAGCTCCTCGAGTTGATTTCTAACACTTAACTGGACCAGTCGATTTTGCACCGAATCCGTGTAGTCTATATACATCATTTGACTGAAAAGACACAGACCAGATGAGTGCGCCGGATCCAGAGCAGCGAACGCCGCATCTCGAGCGACTTTGCCAATCCCTTTGAAATCAATTTGATATTGTAACTCACCAATTTCACTCATTAGGCTAAATTTGATGAGTTTCTATATTAACCCGTGTCCTCTTCTCAACGACGCCGAAGTTTGGCTTCGTTTGCCCTCAACCTCGGTGCTGTGGGACTCGTCGTTCATTATTGTTTCTCTCTAGAAGTGTGGTAAGGCTTCGGACTCACTTTCTCCTCATTGACATTATTTACAATCATTAATTTTATGTGATAATTATAGTAAGCATTAAAGGATGTTCCAGAAGTTGCGGCACGTGGACGGACACGATGCTTGTCTCCCTCGCCCCGTTGATTGCACTTCGTCGCTGCGCCTCGTCAAGAATCGAGCACAGTATCTAAATAATATTGTCAACAATATTGTTGTTTAGAGAGGGATTCTATTTTCCTCGCGGATGTCGACAGCGAGCGCGAACGTTCCCTCGTCGCGTTCCTCGACCGTCTTGCCTTCCCTCCTGGCCGTTGCCCTTCTCCTGATGACATGTCTTTATGTTACAGGTTGAATTAGAAGCATGAGGACCCTTGTTGTTATTCTTTTCGTCGCCATGGTTGCGTTGGCTTCCTCCGCTGTTGCCGAGAAGGTCGAGAAGGAGCAATGGTGCCCTCTTCTTCGTTTCTTTTTCGTCTTCTTTCCGTTATCTTTTCTCTTTTTCTCTTTTTTGACTCATTTTTATTGCTTTTATTTCTTTGTGTTTCGTTGCTCCCCTGAGATTCGCCTCTTCCTCTGCCTTTGAGTTCCATTGGAAAAAGCAATCGCCCTCGGCCGTTGTTTTCGCTTTCGTTAATTGGTCGCGTTGGGATTGAATTAGTTTCTCTTTGATTGATGTTTCTGTTAATAGGTATACCCCCACCTACTATTCTCCACCTCAAGCCAGCGCCGATTGTCGGTGCGACTCACATCTCCTCCCTCCTTCCTCCTGTTCTCCTCTTTCCCTCCTCCTTCGCCACCTCCATCGCTCTCCTCTGATTTCTTCTCTCCCCAGCAATGTGTTGGTGGCGAGGACGATGTACAATTCGACCTACTACGACATCTCTTCCCTCGACGGCGTGCTGTACCTCCTCTTCTCTCTGTCTCCTACTTGTGCTCTCACCTCTGCTTTCCAATTCTGCCCTCACATTTTCGTTATTAGGTTCAATGCGACATCGAACGGAACGACTTACACCGTCACTTTGTGCGAGAACTACCTCTCGTACGCTCCTCTACGTTCCTCTGTTCACCTCCCTTCGCTCTTCTCCTTCTCCTCCTCCTCCTCCATTCATAGGTGTTCTGGATGTGCCTATAATGGCGCTTGTGCGACCGACAAGAACGGGTCGACCAATTGCCTCGGCGCCTTCTCCTCTGCCACTCCCTTAGGTGCCTCCATCTTCTTCGTTCTTTCTTCCCTCACATCTCAATGTCTGATGCTTATCTCTAGCGTCTGGCCAGGGAGTGGAGCTCACCTATAGTTATATCGGTAGCAGCCCTTTTTATGTCGAGGTGTATTGCGATCCCAATGCCCCTTTTCCCGCTATGAAGATGTTCAAGTCCAACGTACCTTCTCTTTCTTGTCCCTGCCCTCGCCTTTTCCCTCCACACTCCCTCCTCCTCTCCGCTTCCTCCCCTTTCACTATTAATTCATTCTCTCTTTCTTTTCTTTTCATTTTCATTTCTAGGGAGTTTTGAGAGCTTTCATTCGCACGAAGGTGGCCTGTCCAATTACTGCGCCGCCCACTCCGACCTATTACTACCCAAGTCCTACTTATCAGCCTTACACGGTACTTCTTCTCTTCTCTGGCCCATTCTTTTTCTTTGTCGTCTTCTTTTTAATTCTAGGACATTACACAGTGATAAGGGGGATAAGGGAGTCATATAAGTTATAGGCATAGGATATATAGTACATGGAAAGGAGCCGCTCGAGGATACCCAGGTTTGAAGGACAATGCAGAGTTCTCTTCTTCTTCGTCGTCTTCTGTTGCTTCGACTATACTTCTTCTGTCTTTTCTTCTCTTTTATGACGCATTTGTTGACAGCCCACGGATCCATTTTGTTACAACTATGGTGATTGTAACTCGTGCCTCATGAACAGCAACTGTGAGTTCTGCCTCGATTCTCAGTCATGCTTGGTATCTCACACTTTCCTCCCCCTCCTTCTCCTTCCCGCCTACCTCCTATTTCTTCTCTCAATTATAGCCCAAATCGAGCTCTTGTTCCAACTATTGGACCAATCCGCAGTATTGTTACAAGATCAACACCTGCTCCAGGATTAGCGATTGCTCGTGCGACTCTTTCACCTCGTATTCCCTCGTCTCACCTCCTCCGATGGATCTGTTATTT
>Ga0154020_10007966_pt1 | contig 12328 bp, 12 predicted proteins | sample Klosneuvirus_201_FD_109709 | JGI IMG/M metagenome (GOLD analysis project Ga0154020, IMG submission 109709) | Active sludge microbial communities from wastewater, Klosterneuburg, Austria - Klosneuvirus_20160825_MG | ecosystem: Engineered > WWTP > Aerobic digester > Activated sludge | place... | reverse complement strand
GGCGTTGGGCGATGGCCAGGGACCGGAAGACACCGCGGTGGGACCGGACGGCGCCATCTACGCGGGCCTGGTGGATGGACGCGTGGTGCGCCTGGAGCCCGGCAGCGGCGCGGTGACCGAACTTTTCAATGCCGGGGGCCGTCCCATGGGCATGCAGGTGGACCGCGCCGGCGGCCTGGTGGTGTGTGACGCCAAAAAGGGACTTTTGCGCTGGCACAACGGCACGGTCACCACGCTGGTGGACGGGGAAGGTGGCGTTCCGTTTGGCTTCACCGACGACGTGGATGAAGATGCCGACGGATTGCTGTATTTCACCGACGCCAGCACGCGGTTTGATGTGTTTCACTATCGGATGGACGCGCTGGAACACGGCACCACCGCACGGCTGCTGTTGTTTGACCCTGCGACAAAAACCACCCGGCGGCTGTTGGATGGAATCTCTTTTGCCAACGGCGTGGCGCTGAGCGGGGATGGGTCCTTTGTGGCGTTCACCGAGACGTGGAACTACCGCGTGCGGCGCTACTGGCTGCGCGGGCCCAAGGCCGGCAGCGTGGACACGTTGATTGAAAACCTGCCGGGGTTCCCGGACAACATCACCTTCTCGCGGGCGCGTGGCGTGTTCTGGGTGGCCCTTTTTTCACCGCGCAACCCGGCGCTGGACGCGGTGGCGCCCTACCCTTTTTTGCGCAGGATCACCGCGCGCCTTCCGGAGTTCCTTCAGCCGCAGGTGGCGGATGAAGCGCTGGCCCTGGCAGTGCGCGAGGACGGCAGCGTGGCGCACCTGCTGCTCTCTGACGGGAAAGACGCGTATTTTCCCATCACCAGCGTGTTGGAACAAAACGGCCAGCTGGTTCTGGGGAGCCTGACACAGCCCACCGTGGCGCTGGCCAAGGCACCACCTTTGCCGTGATGACGGCGGGTCACGCAGCGGTTGCGCACTGCGGATCAACAATATCAGGGATCTGACCGCGCACGGTTCATGCACAAGCGCATGGCCATGGACACTTCCACCATGGCACCCACGGCAACACCACCGGCGCCAACCCCGGACGCGGCGGTGGTGGCGGCGTTGGGGAAGGCAGGCTCCCGGCGGGGACGTTGGCTCAAATGGTTTGCCGCGCTGTTGGTGCTGGCATTGGCCGGCACTGCAGCAACGGTGGCCTGGCAACGCGCGAAAAAACGCGCCATCCCCGGGTACGTCACCGCCGTGGTGGAGCGGCGTGACCTCAAGGTCACCGTGACCGCCACCGGCACCATGGAACCGGCCAACATGGTGGACGTTGGCGCAGAAATCAGCGGGCGGCTGGTGAGCGTGCTGGTGGACTTCAACGACGCGGTGAAGAAGGGCCAGCTGCTGGCCGAAATTGACCCGGAGCCCTGGCGGATACGTGTGGCCGAAGCAAAAGCGCAGGCCGCCGCCGCCGAGGCATCCATTGCACAGGCGCAGGCCGCGCTGGAGGAAGCCACCGCCGCGTTGTCCCGCACCGACGAGCTGGCCAAGAAGGGATACGTTCCGCCGCAACAACTGGAGACCGCCAAAGCGGTCCGGGCGCGCGCGGCAGCGTCGGTGGCGCTGGCCAAGGCGCAGGCCGAAGGGGCCGCGGCGGGGCTTGCTGCCGCACAGTCCAGCCTGCGCAAGACGGCCATCCGGGCGCCCATGGATGGGCTGGTGCTGTCCCGCAAGGTGGAGAAAGGCCAGACCATGGCGGCGGCGTTTGCAGCGCCCGTGCTGTTCACGCTGGCGCAGGACCTCACCCACATGACGCTGCACGTGAACGTGGACGAATCCGACGTGGGGCGGGTGAAGGCGGGGCAGCCCGCGTATTTCACGGTGGATGCCTACCCGTCACGTCACTTTCCCGCCGTCATCACCGAGGTACGCAACGCGCCAAAGACCATCCAGAACGTGGTCACCTATGACGCGGTGTTGACGGTGGACAACAGCGAACACCTGTTGCGTCCCGGCATGACCGCCACCGCCGTCATCTCCACCGAGGTGCGCCCGGCGGTGCTGCTGGTCCCCAATGCGGCGTTGCGTTTTGCGCCACCCGCGCCACCCAACGGCGCCGCCAAACCCAACAAGGCGGCACCACTTCCAGGCAAACGCGAGGAGACGGTGTGGACCCATGAGGCGGGCGTGCTCAAAGCGGTCACCGTGGAGACCGGCCCCACCGATGGGGAATTCACCGAGCTGATGGCTGGGCCGCTGGAGGAGGACGACCCGGTGGTGGTGGATGTGGAGCGGAAGGTGCCATGAGCGCGCCCCTTCTCCCCAGCGGCACCGCCCCGGTCATCCGGCTGGAAGGTGTCAGCCGCATCTACGGGGAAGGTGACGCCGCCGTCCACGCGCTGCATGACGTCACCCTGGAAATCATGCAGGGAGACTTTGTGGCGGTGATGGGTGCCTCCGGCTCGGGGAAATCCACGTGCATGAACATCCTGGGCTGCCTGGATGTGCCCACGTCCGGCACGTACTTCTTCAGCGGGGTGCCGGTGCAAACGCTCACCCGGGACCAGCGCGCGTTGTTGCGGCGCAATTACCTGGGGTTTGTCTTCCAGGGATTCAACCTGTTGTCCCGCACCACGGCATTGGAGAACGTGGAGCTGCCACTCATCTACCGCGGCATGGACAGCCAGACGCGCCAGGCGCTGGCCCGCGCCGCGCTCAAGGACGTGGGCCTGGAGGGGCGGGAGTCCCATGCGCCCAATGAACTCAGCGGCGGGCAGCAGCAACGGGTAGCCATTGCCCGCGCCATGGTGACCCAGCCGCGCGTGCTGCTGGCGGATGAGCCCACCGGCAACCTGGACACCGCGCGCAGCATGGAAATCATGCGGCTCATTGAAACACTCAACCACGACCGCGGCATCACCGTGGTGATGGTGACCCATGAGGTGGACGTGGCCAGGTTTGCGCGCCGCGTGGTGCGGTTCCGTGACGGCGCCATTGTGGCCGGGGAGGCGTGACCATGTTTGTCTTCAATGCGTTCCAGATGGCCACCCGCCAAATCCGCCGCCACGCCATGCGGTCTGCGTTGACCACCCTGGGCATTGTCATTGGCACCGCCGCGGTGATTGCCATGGTGACGTTGGGGCGCGGGGTGACCACCGCCATCACGTCAGACATTGCCAAGCTTGGACGCAACATGTTGATTGTGACCCCGGGCACCATGCAGCACGGGCCAGGTGGCGGGCGCGCGGCGGCACCGCCATTTGAACTGGAAGACGTGCGCGCCATCCAGAAGGAGATCCACGGGATCCAGGCGGTGGCGCCCACCACCGCGCGCGGCGTGCTGGCGGTCAACGGCAACAAGAACTGGCGCAGCATGCTCAACGGGACAGACCGCGGGTTTTTGCAGGTGCGCGGCTGGACGGTGGCGGCCGGGCGCGCGTTTTCTGAGGCTGAGGAGCGCGCGGGAAGTCCGGCGTGCATCCTGGGGGAGACGGTGCGCAAGGAGCTGTTTGGCGGCCAGGAGGCGCTGGGTGCGAACATCCGGGTGGAGACCATGAGCTGTGAGGTGGTGGGGGTGTTGGAGTCCAAGGGGCGCTCCACCTTTGGTGATGACCAGGATGACCTCATCCTCACCACGCTCCTGGCATTCCAGCGGCGTATTTCCGGGACCAATGACATTGCGGCCATTCTGGTGGGCGCGCGGGATGGCACCCCCACCGAGACGGTCCAGCGGGACATCACCGCGTTGATGCGCCAGCGCCGCAACATCACACCGGGGAAAGAAGATGATTTCAGTGTGCGGGACATGAAAGAAATCACCGCCCTGGCGGACCGGACCACCGGCATCCTGACCACGCTGCTGGCCGCCATTGCCGCCATCAGCCTGTTGGTGGGCGGCATTGGCATCATGAACATCATGCTGGTCTCCGTCACCGAGCGCACCCGGGAGATTGGCATCCGCCTGGCCGTGGGCGCGCGGGAACGTGAGGTGCTGTTGCAGTTCCTCATTGAGGCCATGGTGCTGTCCATGCTGGGCGGCCTGCTGGGCATCCTGTTGGGGCTGGGCGGGTCTGCCTTGGCGGCGCGGCCGTTGGGCGTCCCGTTTGTGATGGACTGGACCATTGTGGCCATTGCGTTTGGGTTCAGCGCGCTGGTGGGCATTGGGTTTGGGTTCTTTCCCGCGCAAAAGGCGGCGCACCTCAATCCCATTGACGCGCTGCACTTTGAGTGACGGCGGAAAACAGGCGCTTGGGATGTGCTCGGGACACCCTGATTTCTATGGCGGGCTTGCCTGCGCGCCCAAGGAAGTTGCCGGCTGCGTGAGCGCCTTGTTGCGCCCTGTACGCACTGAGCTTCACGAAGGAGCGCATCACAGCGGGCCGGCCCACAGTGGGCCGCATCAAGGCGGCAGACCCTTGACGTCAAAGGGCCTGATTTCCCATGATGATTTTCCACACACCAACGGAGTTCCCATGGCCTACGCGGACGTCTTCCTCATCCCTCTCCCCAAGAGGAACCTCGCCGCCTACAAGAAGATGGCCCAACTGGGGAAGAAGGTCTGGCTGAAACACGGTGCCCTGCAATACTTCGAGACCGTGGGGGACGACCTGAACACCCCCTGGGGCGCACCAATCACCAAGCAGCTGAAGCTCAAGACCGGCGAGACCGTGGTGGCCGCGTGGATCCTCTACAAGTCCAAAGCCCACCGCAACGCCGTCAACAAGAAGGTCCATTCGGACCCCCTCATGCACGCCGCCCCTCAAAAGATGCCGTTCGATGAGAAGCGCATGATGATGGCAGGCTTCAAGGTCCTGGTGTTCGGTTAGAGACCGCCCGCGACCGCCGGGCGCGCGAGTCCTACGGCGACTTCCTGGACAGCGTTGTGGATGAGTCCGTCCGGATTGCGCAGGGCAATTGCGGGAGAGGCTGGAAGCCCAGGCGCGGTAGACGCGCGCGCCGTGGGGAGAGCAGCGTGCTCGGCAACGGGGCAGGCTGAAGGGGTGCATGAGTGGGGCGTTGCCGCAGGTATGGGGCGTAGCGCAAGGCCAACCCTTTGCGGGTCCTGCTCTACGGTTGCACGGCGCAATTCGGAACCTGGTGAGCCGGCGTCAGGAGGCTTGACCCGGCCGCCAGCCCGGCGCCTGTGCCGCATGTCAGCAGAGATTGTTCACATCTGGGCACTTCTTCCTCGTAGGATTCGCAGGCGTAGTTGGCGCCGCTTCCGCAAGAGCAACCGCCAGTTTTTGGATCGTAGCAGCAGAGCGCATCTGTGCATGGAGCGACATCTTGCGAGGTGAAGACGCCGCCCACCGCGCAGTCGCACGTCTTGCCATTTCGGGTTGATGGGTTGACCTGGCTGCAGTGCAAATGCATGCAATAGCAGTGCTGTTCCTCGTCGCCATTCGGCCAATCGGCGTTTGTTGCACAACAGGTTGATCCGCCGTACGAGCTCTCATCGCACTTGAAATCGTTTGTGTCGCTCGAATGGTAGCACATGCAATCTTGCGCGTCGGTATGATCCTGGCATTTTACACCCTTCTGTGCGCAACCGAGGATCGTCACCAGCGCGAGCGGGATAACGACGGCGAAGCGTATCATTGCGCGGTATGTGAGCATGTTGCCTGGTACATCTTGGACTGCCACAACGTCAATTGAGCTACGGAAATGTGCACGTCCTAACAACCTCCTGCGCCGCCTGATGGCGGCGGACCCGTGGGCCAACCGGTGGAAGGTGGCCTGAGGTGGGTTGCCAGGTTCAAGACCGGCCAGGAGCGGGTCTTTTGGCCCACCGCAGCAGCGAACCGCGTGCGTGCTGTAGCCCGGGATTCGTGCGCTGGTGCGCAGGGACGGAAGCAGGGCATCCGCACCAGCATTTTGCGGAAGTTGGATGCGCGCGCGGGCACAACACACAGGTATGCAGCAATCGGCCGGTGACTGAGGCCGGCTTGCCGGCCGAAGGAACTGCCGGCTGCATGAGCGCCTTGTTGTGCGGACTCAGTGGGCGCGTGTGGCGTGAAGTTGGACACCCACCGCCTGTAGCACCTTCAGAAAAGTACGGAGGTTGGGCTCGTGCTCCCCGGAAAGCGCGCGATAAAGGTTCTCCCGCGAAAGTCCCGTGGTCTTTGCCACGCTCGCCATGCCTTTTGACCGCGCAATGTCGCCTAGCACCTTGGCAATGAACTCTGCGTCTTCAGGCGCATCCTCCAGCGCCGCGTCGAGGTACGCAATGCGGTCGGCGTCCGTCTTCAGGTGCTGTTGGATGTCCCATCTGGTCAACGGTGCCCTCTTCTTCGTAGGCTTCTTCATCGTCCGGTCCTTTCACGTGCTGCAATAATCTTGGCGAGCTCAATGTCCGCCTGCTGCCTTGCCTTGTCACCGCCAACCAGGAGCAGAACCACGGTGGCACCGTGCCACGTGTAGTAAACCCGATATCCGGGCCCATGCGGGATCCTCAGTTCATGCACTCCGTTCCCAACGGGCTTGGAGTCACCGGGGTTGCCTTCTGCCAGTCTTCGAATCCGCACGTTGACGCGGAACTGAGCTTGGCGGTCTCGGAGTCCAGAAAGCCATCGGACGAACTCGGTTGTTTGGAGCACTTCTGTCACCCAGCAACTGTAGCGCATCCGCTACAAGCGGTCAATCGCAGCTGCTGGGTGTGTCCTGCCGAGACAACGGCCACCTCGGAAAGGGCCGAGTGCTCATCTGGCCAGTCGATTGGTTATGTTTGAGGGTCCGCTGCAAAGCCCGATTCAGCCCGCACAACACACAGGTATGCAGCAATCGGCCGGTGACTGAGGCCGGCTTGCCGGCCGAGGGAACTTCCGGCTGCATGAGCGCCTTGTTGTGCCCGTGGGTGGTCGCGCGCTTGTCTCTGTACACGGATCTGTGTAAAGTTCTCTGGTGAAGAAGCGGGACCTTGAGCGAGTTCTGCAAGACCATGGCTGGTGGCTCCTGCGGGAGGGCGCCAACCATGAGATTTGGACGAACGGCGAGGATCAAATGCCGGTCCCGAGGCACCGTGAGATCAATGAGTTGACGGCGCAGGGGATCGTTAGACGGGCAAAGCGAGGCAGCAAATGATTCTGGAGGCAAAGGTCACTCGGGCGGGGCGGTGGTGGGCAATCGAAGTCCCCGCCCTGGAAGCGTTCACCCAGGCCAGGACGCGCGCCGGAGTTCTGAAAATGGCGGCGTCAGTGGTGGATGACCTGGCGGGTCGCAACCTTGGCACGCGCGCCGTTTTTGAGGGCGAGAGAGTTCTCATTTCCGCCAAAGACACAGCCGGTCTTGTGGCACTGGTTCTGAGGCAGAAGCGGCACATGGCCGGTCTGACTCTGCAGCAGATGGCCAAGAAGCTCGGGAGTTCCTCGCCGAACAGTTATGCCCGCTATGAACAGGGCCGGGCGATGCCAAGCGTGGCAGTGCTTGACCGGCTTCTGCGTGCGGTTGATGGGCGAGGCTTGGTGTTGGGCTGACCGCTCGCAGCGTTCCGTCGCGACTGTCGGGTCTGGGTGAGCGGCGAACGGCACAACACACAGCTATGCAGCAATCGGCTTGTGACTGAGGCCGGGCTTGCCCGGCCGAGGGAACTGCCGGGCTGCATGAGCGCCTTGTTGTGCAGGGGCCATGCGGTGGCAATCCGTGCCTCGCGCAACGGCAGGCTGGGCCGGTCAGCGGGACGCGTCTGTCGCGTCATAGTGTACGAGTTCTGGGAATCTTCGGAGTATCTCGCCGGTGTAGAGTGCGAGCCTGTTCGACGTCAACGTGGCGTAGGCCCTCAAAAGCTCCGTGTCAGCGTTTGTTTGGCCAGACCGTGCCGCTGCGAGCGTTGCGTCAAAGGCGTCTTCGTCGCCGAGAACCGGAATCCGGATGTTGTACTCAAAGGACACAATTCGTCGCGCAGTTGCCTCAGAAAACGCGACGCTCTGGCGGTCTCGCGGCGATTCCAGGTCCCGCTTTCCGTCCCGTATCGCACGTGCCTGGGATACAAGTATGGCCGCGGCCTCCCTGTATGGGTAGAGCTCGGGCTCCATCAGGACCAACTGCTCGCAGCACTCGTAGTAGTGCACGAGATTGTCGAGGTTCAGGAGCAAGGCGGCCTCGTGGGTACTTCTTCGGGGGCTGGGGTACCAACCCGCCGTGTTTCATCGAAGGTACAGGGTTGATTCTATCAAGGGTTCCACCACGCACAAGAACGAGGGGGCCGGGCAAATCGGTGTCGAGATGACGCACAACACCAAGCTATGCAGCTATCGGCCTGTGACTGAGGCCGGGCTTGCCCGGCCGAGGGAACTGCCGGCTGCATGAGCGCCTTGTTGTGCCAGCACGCTGGCGGTTTCCGCAATGGGCTGGTTTGGAGCCGGTGGGACGCGCAGTTTCCGCATTGCGTTCCGCACACACGCGAGCGGCGAAGCCGCGAGCCCGTCAAGACGTAGTTCCATCTCATCGGCCCGTGGGCGTCAGCGAGCGGATAGGTTCCGTCGGATGTGTCTGGGAGCTAGGCCATTCACGCACTGGTTCGAGCAACGGGATTCTGGGAGCAACAGCGTAGGAGGGACCTGACGTCACGGTTCACAGGTTTGAACGCCCGCATCGTTGGTGGGCATCGGGGCCACGCCGCAGCTACCGTTGAGACACACTGCGCACTCTGTCAGCGCACACAGGCAATCGGAGGGCAATTGGCCTGGCGGACACCGGGCTCTTTGGTCATCGTTGGTGTAGCGGTTCGCCTCGCGGACGTTGATTGCGCCACTGGCCGGGCCGCAGCATGTGCAGCGGTCGAAGACGAGGATGCAATCGGCGTTTACCGAGCACGTCTGATCGTATGAGGACGCGCTCGGGCGTCCAGCACCAGCGCAGGCGACCGCCGTGGCGAACAGGAGTCCCGCGACGTGAAGAGCACCAAAACGTCTCGCCGGCGTCGAAGGCATGATTGAGGTTAAGCCTCGGCGAGAATTTGAGTCAATGGGGCGTGCTTGGCACAACACACAGCTATGCAGCAATCGGCTTGTGACTGAGGCCGGGCCTGCCCGGCCGAGGGAACTGCCGGCTGCATGAGCGTCTTGTTGTGCAGGCGCGCTGGTGAGTTTCAGCAGCGGGTCATGGCTGTCAGTGGTTTGGGGCCCGTGGGACAAGGATTTTCCGCATTGTGTTCCGCGCACCCGCGAGCGGCGGAGCCGCGAGCCTGTCAAGATGTTGTTCCATTTTCATGTGGGTTGGGCGTCAGTGCGCGGAGGGGTTCCATCGGATGTGCCCAGGCCGCCGGCGGTCCAAGCGCGTCCCGAGATGCGGAGCTGTGTGCGTGCGTATCCCAGGAAGCAACGGCGTGCGTCAGCGCGCACGGTGGTTCCGTCGCACCAGGCCATGGCGCGGGGCGCAAAGCGCGCACGCGTGTTGCAGGCCGGGTATCCCGCGCCCGTGCGCATCGGCGGAAACAGGGTATCCGCACGGGGTACGCGTTTCTGGAAATGCGGGAGGGCGTTGGCGTCAGGGGTCCGGATGGTTTCCATTCGCGTGTGTGGCGCAGCGTTACTAACGTCGACAACCGGGCCACGCAGTCCAGACCCGCAGCAGTTTGCGCAATAGGAAGCGCGCCCTGCACAACACACAGCTATGCAGCAATCGGCTTGTGACTGAGGCCGGCCCTGGCCGGCCGAAGGAACTGCCGGGCTGCATGAGCGTCTTGTTGTGCCTGCGCGCTGGCGGTTTCAGCAAACCGGCCAAGGGCGCCAGCGGTTTGGGGCCGGTTGGACGAGCAGTTTCCGCAATGTGTTCCGCACCAGGCGCGAGCGGCGAAGCCGCGAGCGGTCAAGACGTTATTCCATTTCCATGTGCCGGCGCGGGCGTCAGCGCGCGCATCGGTTCTATCGGATGCGCTCCAGCCCGTGGCGTCAGCGCGCGATGGTGCTGGGAGGTGCAGGGCGGCGTGCGCTATCCAAAAGCAGATTGTGTGCGTCAGCGGGCGCGGTGGTTCCATCGGATTTGCGCACGCAGCCGGCGTCAACCGCACACGGGGTTTGCAGTCCGTGTATCCGGGCGCCCGTGCGCATCGAAGGAAACTGGGTATCCGCACCAGGCACGTGAGTTCTGGAGATGCGCGAGGCAGGTGGAGCTCACCAGCATCAGGCCTTTGGCGTCACAGGGGCCGGTGGGTTCCATTCGAGTGTGTGGCGCAGCGCCGAGCACGTCGACAATGCGCTGCGCAATCCAGTGCAGCAGCAGTTTGCGAAATTGGAGGCGCGCAAGGCACAACACTCAGCTATGCAGCAATCGGCTTGTGACTGAGGCCGGCTTGCCGGCCGAAGGAACTGCCGGCTGCATGAGCGTCTTGTTGTGCTGGGCTCACCGTCCTTGGGTGGCCGCGGGCCGTGGTTTCCCGCCAGGTCTCCACCGGGTTCACCTTCGGTCTTTCCGTCTCGTGCGCAGGACGAGGTCAACGAGCCCCTGTGCATCGCTGGGTGGGCGACTGTTCAGACAGGCTTTGCTCGGGTTGTGTGACACCCGTCCTGTGCAGGCGGTCCCTTCGCATGGTGCATCGTTGCAGAAGTAGCTGGGCGGACAATCTGCATCGCTGGAACAGGGGCAGACGCAGCCGGAGCGGTATCCTGCGAATGCGACCCACATCCGGCGGACGGTTCCTTTGGGGCAACTGAGAACGCGCTGCGCACCTGAGTTAGTGGCTGAGCACTGTATCTGCACCGGCTGCGGCCCGCAGTGCGGTGCGGCACGGGCCGTGGCATCGCCTGGTTCCGCTGAGACGTGAGAGGCGCCGAGAGCAAAGAGGCAGGCGCCAGCAAAAAGGCTACGCAGGTGTCCGGGCCGCACAGAGGGATCGACACCGAACCGCTCAGTGGGTTCCCAGCACAACACTCAGCTATGCAGCTATCGGCTTGTGACTGAGGCCGGGCCTGCCCGGCCGAGGGAACTGCCGGCTGCATGAGCGTCTTGTTGTGCAGGCGCGCTGGTGAGTTTCAGCAGCGGGTCATGGCCGTCAGTGGTTTGGGGCCCGTGGGACAAGGAATTTCCGCACTGTGTTCCGCGCACCCGCGAGCGGCGGAGCCGCGAGCCTGTCACGATGTTGTTCCATTTTCATGTGGGTTGGGCGTCAGCGCGCGCAGGGGTTCCATCGGATGTGCCCAGGGCGCCGGCGGTCCAAGCGCGTCCCGAGATGCGGAGCCGTGTGCGTGCGTATCCCAGGAAGCAACGGCGTGCGTCAGCCCGCACGGTGGTTCCATCGCGCCAGGCCCTGGCGCGGGGCGCCAAGCGCGCACGCGTGTTGCAGGCCGGGTATCCCGCGCCCGTGCGCATCGACGGAAACAGGGTATCCGCACGGGGTACGCGTTTCTGGAAATGCGCGAGGGAAGTGGAGCTCATCAGCATCAGGCTTTGGCGTCAGTGGGCCCGGTGAGTTCCATTCGAGTGAGTGGCGCAGCGCTGAGCACGTCGACAACGGGCTACGCAGTCCAGAGCCGCAGCAGTTTTGCGGAATAGGAAGCGCGCCCTGCACAACACACAGCTATGCAGCTATCGGCTTGTGACTGAGGCCGGCCTTGGCCGGCCGTGGGAACTGCCGGGCTGCATGAGCGTCTTGTTGTGCTCTTCGTCTGAAATGATGTGTTTCCCGGAAGACCCAAGAGCGTCTGACTTCCACCGCAGTCAGGACTGACCTCATGCGGCCGCCAAGAGGCTCCTTCCGAAGGCGTTCTCGAACCTTGGGTTAGCCCTGTTTCCAATTTGTCATTCGTTCCGCTACTCTGTTGGGCCTCGACTGTGACGCCATGTCCCAGGGGGCAAGATGCACATTGCGCTGCTCGGTCTCCTTGTGATGGTCCAAGACGCTGGTGCATTGGCCGATCTCCCAGCAATTGAGACCCCGTCTTCACAGACCCAAGAGGAAGACCAGGCCCCCGCTGAAGAACTCACGCCGGCGGACACACAGCAGCAGCCCCTGAGCCAAAGCCAGTCAAAGACTGCCGGTTCGCCTCGGAAGAAAGACACGTTCAGCGTGGTTGGACTGTTGGTCGCCTCCGCCGGCTTGCTTGCTGGCGCCCTGGCCGCACTGGTCGGTGTTCTACCCGCCGTAGGTGTAGCTGTCGGGCTTGGATGGGCAAGCCTTGGGGATCCGCTTGGGCAAATATCACAGCAGGAGGCGGTGGGTATCGCCGTTCTTGGGTCGGTCTGTCTTTCTCCGTTCGGCTTTGCCTTCTGCGGCTGCCTCCCAGGTATCTTGACCACCACCTGCTGCACCGTTGCTGGCTCTGTCAGTTTCCACGATCATGGGGCCACTTCTGAAGGTTTTTTCCACGATCATGGGGCCACCCGGTTTCCACCGGGAAGGGGCCAGTCCAGGTGTTGGGGACGCGCTTGATTTCCACGGCCATG
>Ga0154020_10007963_pt1 | contig 12328 bp, 12 predicted proteins | sample Klosneuvirus_201_FD_109709 | JGI IMG/M metagenome (GOLD analysis project Ga0154020, IMG submission 109709) | Active sludge microbial communities from wastewater, Klosterneuburg, Austria - Klosneuvirus_20160825_MG | ecosystem: Engineered > WWTP > Aerobic digester > Activated sludge | place... | reverse complement strand
GATGGGCCTCATCTACGTGAACCCGGAAGGTCCGGGTGGCAACGGAGATCCCGCGTCGGCGGCGCAGGCGATCCGCGAGACGTTCGGCCGGATGGGCATGAACGACGAGGAGACCGTCGCGCTGATCGCGGGCGGTCACACGTTCGGCAAGACACACGGCGCGCACGCCGCGGCGAAGTGCGTGGGTGCCCAGCCCGCTGCCGCTGCGGTGGAGGATCAAGGCCTCGGCTGGAAGAACAAGTGCGGCAAGGGCTCGGGTGGCGACACCGTCACGAGTGGACTCGAGGGCGCGTGGACGATGAATCCCACCGCGTGGACGAGCGAGTACCTCGACAACCTCATGAACTACGAGTGGGTGAAGTCGAAGAGCCCTGGTGGCGCGACGCAATGGATCCCGGCGAAGGGCGAGGCAGCGGACGCCGTGCCCGATGCACACGATCCGAAGAAGAAGCATCCGCCGGTGATGCTCACGACGGATATCGCCCTGCGGGTCGACCCCGCGTACAAGAAGATCGTCCTGTCGTTCCAGAAGGACTCCGAGGCGTATCGCCTCGCGTTCGCGAAGGCGTGGTTCAAGCTCACCCATCGCGACATGGGTCCGCGCAGTCGCTACCTCGGCACCGATGTTCCGAAGGACGTGTTTACGTGGCAGGACCCGCTGCCTCCCGTGACCCATCCGCTGATCGACGCGACGGATGCCGCGGCGATCCAAGCGAAGGTCCTCGCATCGGGTCTCACCGTTCCGCAGCTCGTGCGGATGACCTGGTCCGCGGCAGCTTCGTTTCGTGGCACCGACATGCGCGGTGGCACGAATGGCGCGCGCATTCGCCTCGCGCCCCAGAAGAGCTGGGCGGCGAACTCGCCCGCCGAGCTCGCGAAGGTGATCGCGACGCTCGAAAAGATCCAGGCCGAGGCAAACAAGACGTTCACCGGTGGCAAGCGTGTTTCGCTCGCCGACGTGATCGTGCTCGCAGGCAACGCCGCCGTCGAACAGGCGGCGAAGAAGGCCGGCTTCACGGTTCGCGTACCGTTCCGGGCGGGACGCACCGACGCCACGCAGGCGCAGACCGACCCGACATCGTTCGCGTTCCTCGAACCAAAGGCCGACGGCTTCCGGAACTTCTACACCGCGGGCCTCGCGCTCTCGCCAGCAGAGTTGCTCGTCGACAAGGCGAATCTCTTGACCCTCACCGTCCCGGAGATGACGGTGCTCGTCGGTGGCCTGCGCGTCCTCGGCGCGAATACGAACGGCGTCGCGCACGGCGTGTTCACGAAGACGCCGGGCGTGCTCAGCAACGACTTCTTCGTACAGCTCTTGGACATGGGGATCGTATGGTCCGCATCGAAGACGGACGGCATCTTCGAAGGCCGCGAGCGCACGTCGAAGAAGCTCGCGTGGACAGCGACGCCGGTCGATCTCGTGTTCGGCTCCAACAGCGAGTTACGCGCGGTCGCCGAGGTCTATGCGCAGGTCGACGGCAAAGAGCGGTTCGTGCGCGACTTCGTCAAGGCGTGGGGCAAGATCACGAACCTCGACCGCTTCGACTGACGGATCAGTTGCCACCGGCTAGTCGGCTTGCCAGACACTCCGCCGATAACCTACGAGAACCTCGTCCGAGAGGCGCGCTCCTCGCCGGGCACGGACCATGCTCCACCTGGACCATGTCCCGCGAGATGCGCCTGTTCATGATCGTCCACGTGGCGCTGATCGCTCTCGCCTCGCTCGCCGCGTAGGCGCTGGCTACGGCGCGTCCAGCTCGAAGTCGAGCAACACGCCGACTTGGTCCGACGACGTGTCGTAGCTTCCGTCGGGCACGAACGTGTCGCCCGCGCCGAACGGGTTGTCCAAGCGGAGCTCGCTCTCGCGACTGCGCACCTTCGAGATCGTGCGCGACCACCCGATGGTGTACGTCACGCCACCCTTCGTCCCCTCGACCCCGAGCGCGACCGTGTGCCCGCCGAGATCGCCGAACGTCGGCGACAGCCGCGACTCCGTCGTGCCACCGACGGCGTACGCGTAGCCCGCGGTGGCCCAGAGAAATCCGGAGATGATCTCGACGTCGCCCGCGGCACGGATCGCGCCGTGCGTGCGCAGCGAGTAACGCGAGGGAACCCCGTCGAGCTCGGTCTCGATCGAGCCCACGACATTGCTGTTCGCGACGCGGACTCCATGGAGCTCCCACGCGACCTTGCGCGCCTTCTGTGATGCGAGCCAGAGATCGCCGCCGATCTCGACGCTGACTCGATCGCCGACGTAGCGCGCACCCGCGTGGACCGCGATCGGTTGGCGCACGATCAGCGCGGCCGTCGGCGAGGACGCACGAAACACGGGTGCTTCGTCGTCGGGATCGAACGTCGCGCCGCTGACCGACCCGGTCACCGTGGGGCGCTTGACCCACCCGATCGACAGCGCGAGCTCGAGCGGTGTGTCCTCGGGCGCGATCAGCGTACCGAGTGTCGCGTGCGGAACGATCGCGTCGCCGTCGAGGGCGAGCTGGAGATCGCGAACCGGATTGTCGAGACCGCCGAGCGTCGCGTTCTCGAATCCGACCCACATGCGACGCGTCTCGTGCGCGACGATCCGCGATAGCCCCGTCGACACGCCGACCGCGACCGTGTCGGTCACGCGGCGCGCCGCGCCGATGACCAGCGTGTCGCGCCGCAGCCCGCCCTCGATACCGGCGTAGCGATACTCGAACACTCGCGGCTTGGTCCGATCCATCGGATGAATGCTCGCGGTCGGCACGCCCGCCGGATCGCGGAGCGCGCGGTCCATCGTGCCGCTCGTCATCACGCCGCCGCCGATGATCCACGATCCCACCGAGCCGACGACGCTGACCATCGGCAGCACGCTCGTACCCGCTTGATCGCGCGACACCGGCGCGTTCTTCGCGGTCCACGCGATCCCGTCGTCCACGAAGCCGACTCCGAGCTGCACGCGCCACGAGTCGCGGCGCGCGATCGCGGCCGGGTTGATCTGCAAGGCGCCGCCACCGTCGTCGGACACCGCGCTCACTCCAGCGCGACCGATCGCGCGCGGCGAGCCACCCGCCGGATCGGTCGGTCCCGCGGCGGCGCTCTCGACGAGAACGCCCGAGGCGACAACGAACAGCGCGCAGCGCAGCACCACGCCGACAGTACAACGGGCCTATACCGCGCGATACGCTACGGCTTGCAGTTGCAGCAGCGTTCGCGCGCGGCCGTGCAGCTCTCGGTGCCGTGCTGGCACTTCTCGTTCGCGTACGCGTCGAGGCCGCCGAGCTGCTTCGCGAGCTCGCAGATCCGCGTCGCGTTCTTGCAGATCGACTCGCCGAGCTCGCACGTGTCCGCGCACGACGGTGTCGAGTTGCTACACGTCGGCGCCGGGGGCGGCGTATCGGTGCAGCTCTGGTTCGCCGCGCACGTCGCCGTGAACGGCTGGATCTCGAGCCGCACGAGCTCGTCGGCGATCTGCTTGTCCAGGGCATCGATCTCGCCACGCGAGTCCATGCGCGGAGGCGGAGGTCCCGCGCGGCCCATCCGCTGAGCGGAGCAGGCGACGATCGCCGAGGAGGCGAACGCCATGATGACTAGCAGCCGCAGCATTTCTCGCGCGTACGTTTGCAGCTGTCGTTACCGCTCTGGCACTTCTCGTTCGCGTAGTCGTCGGCGCCGCCGAGCTGCGCCGCGATCTTGCAGATCTTGTCGGCGTTCGAGCACACCGAGTCGGACAGCGTGCACGCCTGCGTGCAGACATCGCTCGCGGCCGGCTTGCACGTCGCGTCCTCGATGCGCGGTGGGAGCCCGTACGGCTCCGCCGTGCACGCGTGCGAGGTCTCGCACGCCGCAGGGGTCATCGTCGCGACGCCGCCTCTCGCGAGCTCCTCGTCGATCTCCTTCGCGAGGCGATCGATCTCGTTGCGCGGATCGCCGGGCATCGGGCTCGGCGTGGCCTCGGCGGCGCCGCCGGAGGGGACCGCGGCGACCTTGGCCTTCGAACCGCCGCACGCGACGACCACCACCCAGCCCGCGATAAACGCCGCCGAAACGATCGTCTTCACGGACCTACCTTCGCGGGCTCGGGCGCCTTGTTCGAGCAGCTACAGCAGCGCTCCTTCGCCTGATGACACGAGCCCTTCGCGCTCGAGCACTTGCCCTGCGCGAACGAATCGTTGCGCAGCTTCGCGGACAGCTCGCAGATGCGCTCCGCGTTGTCGCAGATGTTGTCGGCGATGCTGCACACGTCGTTGCACACCATCGGCACGTTGTGATTCTCGGGACACGCGCGCTGCTCGATCTCGCGCACCGTCTTCTTCACGATCGGTCCCGCGATCAGCGACGGATCCGGATCGAGATCCATGTCCGGGATCTCGGAGCGCCACTGGCGGATCTGCGTCCACAGGTTCGCGATCTCGATCCGCTCGTCGAGCCCGGGGTTCGGCTTCTGCTGGCCACCGCACGCGATCATCACACCGAGCAGCACGCCCAGCGCGAGTGGCCCTGCGATGGAGAACATCCTCACCGGTTCTCCATCAACTGCTTCTGCAGCTTCTCGTTGATCTGGATCGACTTGTCATACGACTCGATCGCGCTGCGGCGCTCGACCGCCGCCTTGCCCTTGCTCGGCTCGCCTTCGGCGTCGTAGTTCATCGCGCGTGCTTCGTGGATCTCGCCGCGCACCGTGTAGAGATTCGCGGTGAAGAAGCTCTCGCGCTGGCTCGACGCCAGGCCTTCGTCGACCGTCCTCATCGCTTCGTCGAGCTTTCCTTGCAGGACGAGCAGCTTCGCGAGCAACGCGCGCGCGTCGAGGCGAACGTCATCGGCTTCCGGCGCGCCTTTGGGGAACGACAGCGACAGGATCTGGCGGACCGCTGCCGTCGCTTCGTCGAGCTTGCCATCGCTCATGTAGACCTTGGCCTTGCGATGAAAATTCTTCGCCTGCGCGAGAGACATCATCAGCGACTCGTCGATGACATCGGTCGCATCGGCGATCTTCGTCACATCCTTGGTCGCGTGCTCGGCAGGTGCCGACGCGCGGCCTGCGATGAACATCGCTGCAGCGAGGAGGACGGCGCCGATCAAGACGCCGATCACGGTCGTAGACTTCATCGCGTTCCTCCACTGCGGCCACGGGCACCACTCAGGCGCCGGTCTCGGTAGCCTTCGAGACGATCAGCAAACAAATAGTCGATCCGCGCGCTCGCATCGCCCGCGTTCTCGCGCGCGATCGGTCCGATCAGCGGATCCGCGGGACGCGAGGTCCAGCTCGTCGGGACCTGCGCCGTCTCTTCCAGAACGACCTTCGTCTCGGGCACGCGCAGCCACAGCACGAGCATCGCGGCTGCGGCGATCGCCGTGCTCGCGCCCGTGAGCGCCCACGGCAGCCACTTCTTGCGCGCGCGACCGATCGGAACCACGCCGAGCTGTCCACTCGTGCCCGACGCCGCATCGCCGATCGCCTGACGAAGTGCATCCTCGACGATCGAGCGCTGCTTGGTCGCCGCGAGCTCGGCCTGCCCGTTCGCCGCGCGGATCACCGTGGCGACCTCGAGCAGCGCGCGGTCATCCGCCGACATCGCCGCAGGCGCGCGTCCGGTGATCGCCTTGTCGACGATGTCCGCGAACGTCTTCGCGCGCGCGCGCTCCGACGGCGATGCCTCGTCGAGGGGCTCGGGCACGGGCGCGGACAGGATGTCGTCGTCGTTGGTCATGTTGCGGTCTCTCCGGCTTCTCCGAAGTGCTTTCGGAATGCGCGCACCGCGCGAAACAGCAGAACGTCGAACGTACCGATCGTGACCCCGAGTCGCTTCGCGCACTCCTCGCGCGACAGCTCCTGGATCAAGCGTAGCTCGATCGCGGTCCGGTACCGATCCTGGAGTTGGAGCATGGTGTCGTCGATGCGCTCGCGGTGTGCCTTGCGCTCCTGATCGGCCATGAGCTGCGCATCCGCGTGGGACTCCGGGTCGGTCTCCACGGCGACTTCATGCGCCATCGCGTCCGCCAAGCGCTTGCTGCGCTTCGAGTGGCGGTGCACGTCGTACACCTTGTTGATCGCGATCTGCCGTAGCCACGGATAGATCGTCTTGCCCTGCCACGTGAACCGCTTGATCTTCTCGACCGCGGTCGCGAGCGTGTCGCGCAGGACATCTTCGGCGCTCGCGGCGTCGCCGAGGCGCGGCAAGATCACCGTGCCGTACAGCGGAGAAGCGTAGCGTTCGAGGATCGGTCGCATGGCGTCGAGGTTGCCCGCTTGGGCCTCCTCGACCAGTCTTTGCTCTTCGTCGAGCTCGACTTGAGTGGCGGGTTCGGAGGCCACGGACACTTACTCAACGCGTTGAATTGTCCGAGCTTACACGGATGCCGTCGTAGCGGACCTCGACCAGCTCCAGACCGTGTGCGGGAGCGGTCTTTCCTGCCTTCGTCCGATCCAGCGATGCAATGATCTCGGCTACTTGGCCGACTTCCAGCGCTCCTCGCCCGACGTCGGCCAACGTCCCCACCACGATGCGGACCATGTTTCTCAAGAAGGCGTTCCCCCGGACATCTACAGAGAGGAGCTCCGGCTCGGCGATCCCGCCCTCTCGCGCGGCTTCCGTCAGGTCCACCGTGTCGATCCGGCGCACCGTCGTCCGCGCGGTACAGCCCGACGCGCGGAACGCAGCGAAGTCGTGCTCGCCGACGAGCGCTCGCGCCGCATCGCGCATGCGCGCTACATCCAGCGGCTCGGGGTGATGCCACGCCCGATCGCGAAACCGCGGCGATCGATCCGGCCCTCGATGGATCGTGTAGCGGTAGTGCTTGCCCGTGGCGCCAAAGCGCGGATGGAAGTCGAGCGGCACTTCGTCCGCGCTGCGGACCGCGATCACGTCAGGCAAGAGTGAGTTGAGGCCGCGCCGGATCCCGTGGAGTGGGATCGCGCGCTCCGTTTCGAATGCGGCGACTTGACCGCGCGCGTGCACACCAGCATCGGTGCGCGAAGCACCGGCGATCGTGACGTCGTGTTGGAGGATCTGCGCGAGCGCTTCTTCGAGGTGCTGCTGCACCGTCGGCGCATTTGTCTGTCGTTGCCACCCGGACAGCGTCGTGCCGTCGTACTCGACGACGAGCCGGATCTTCCGCACGCAGCGACGCTACTACGTCGCGCGCAAAAAAAACCGCCGACACCAGAGATGTCGGCGGCCGACTCGCACCCTCGCGGCAAGCTGCGCGAGTCGAAACCAGAGTCGTACCCTTCGCGCATTGCACGCGAAGCGCCACCGTCGGCGGCCGCACGCATCGCGAGTGCAGTGCGCTGCCCGCACGATCTCGGCAATGCACCTCGTCGGGCTAGCGCACTCGGTGATCGTCGGCGACACGAATTGACGTGCGAATACGACGCAGCTGCGTCGCGCCCGCTCGAACCGATCGGCGGTCGGATTCGTTACGCGAGGCCCTTCCCTCCGATCATCGCGGACTTGGCAGCTGGCATCTCGGTTGCTCAATCAGAGATCGCGGCAAGCGGCTCTCGCCTCTTGCGCACCAGAAACGCCGCACTCATGCGGAGAGGGAGAATTTCTCATGCGTACGATCTCGAAGACTATCTTTGCAGCTGTGTTGTTGGTCGGTGCGTCGACGGCGATGGCCGAGGACGATATCGAGACGGACGGAACGCCGGGCTCCACGGCCGCGCCGACGAAGCCGTCCCAGCTTCCGCCGTCGCAGTCGGACAACGATCCGGCTCCCCCGGTCGCCTCGCCGATCGCGACGCTGCCCGACGGTAACGTCGTCCAGCAGGCCGGCGTCGGTGGTCAAGTCGGCTACGGCCGCGCGGGCGTGCTCGAGCTCGGTGGCTCGGCGGGTCTGATGCTGTCGTCGAACTTCCGCAACATCACCGTTGCTCCGCAGATCGGCTGGTTCGTCGCCGACAACCTCGAGCTGTCCGCGATCCTCAGCGTGTCGAACATCAAGACCGGTGACGAAGATGCGACGATGTGGTCGGCCCTCGCCGAGCCCTCGTATCACATCCCGTTCAACCGCACGATGTTCGGCTTCGTCGGTATGGGCATCGGCGCCGCGTACGAGCAGAAGCTCGGTACGGGCCTCGCGGTCGCGCCGCGCATCGGTGCGAACTTCCTCGTCGGTCGCTCGGGCATCCTGACGCCGTCGCTGCAGTACCAGTACATCTCCCACAACCAGATGTCGGAAGACGACATCACGACGGTCGCGCTGACCAGCGCGCTCCAGGTCAACGTCGGCTACACCGCGATGTGGTGAGCTCTCGTCTGCTAGCCCGATAGGCGTTCGGCGATGGTCTCCATCGCCGTTCGTCGTTTCGGACTAGAACGCCGCTTCGACGCCGATCGTCGTCGTCGTCTGGGTTTGGCTCGCGGCATTGTCCTGACGCAACCGCGCACCGTCGTAGCGCAAGAAGCCACCGAGGCTCTGCGTGACGCGGAGCCGCAGCGACAGCGACCACGCGGGACCGAACCCGGCGCCGACATGCGCGCCGACCCCTGCACCGAGCTCGAGGAACGGAGCGAGCACACCGACGCGCGAGTACGACAACAGGAACCGACCCTGCGCGTCGAGACCATCGTCGCGACCGACGCCGAACAGCGTCGCTTCGAAGCCGAACAGGTTCCGCGAGCGGCCCGCGTCGAACCGCATGCCGAGCGAGAACAACGGCGCGCGAGCCGCCGACTGGACCGCGATGCCGCCGCCCGCGGCGATCGAGAAGCGATACCCACGGCGCGCCGTCCGCGACATCACCATCTCGCCTTCCGACGACATCCCGCCGAACATCGGTGACAAGTCGTCCGCCGGTGCAGGCGCGGTGGAGGCGACGTCGGCCGCACCTTCGCCACCGCTTTCGTCGTCGGTACCGTCACCATCGTCTCGCCAGCGCTTGGACTTCTTGACCACGCTGTTCCGCTCGTCGTCCTCCTCGTTCTCGGAGCGGTCTGCCTTGGCGGCGCCGCTGTCCTTGTACGGGCGATCCGCGGTGTCACCTTCTTGCACGGACACGCTGCCGCCTGCCGGCGCTTGCGGCGGGACGGGACGAACCGGTGTCTTGGTGGCGGGCGGCTTCTTGTCGGCGGGCTTCTCCGCGACGGTCTTCGTGCCATCGGTCCGCAAGACCAACGTCGCATCGAGCTCGGTTTGCTGCACCGGTGTGGTCTCTTGTTTGACCTCGACCCAGTGCATGCCTGCGGGAACCGACACCGGCACCGCCACGCTGTGCTTCACGCCGCCTTCGATGACGACGTCGTTACCGATCGCGACGAGCGTCGTGTACGGCGACACGAGTCCGTAGCTGATCGCGTGCGCGGTCACCGTGGACACGTTCGGCGTGCCGACGAGCAGATCGTCGAGTCGCAACTTCGCCCAGCGGCGCCCCAGCGGCCCGGCCGCCGTGAGCGCACCATCGAGTGGCTTCGCCGGCGACAGCGTCTCGATCGCGAACAGCTCGCCGCGCACGCGGATGTTCGCCGTCGGCGTTGCAGCGTGCGTGCGGCGAACCTTCGCGACGACGATCGTCGCCTGTCCTGCACCGAGCCGCGGCAGCGATGCGGGCACCACGTCGGTCACCGACAGCGTTCCCCAGTTCACCGCGAGCGCTGCGGGCGGCGCCGCGAGATCCGCGGCGAGCTGAATCGCGGCGAGCGCGAGATCATCGGCCGGCAAGACAAAGCGCACCGTGCCGCCGCTAACGCCGGCGATCCTCGTCAAGAGGCCGCGCGCGGGTGCAGCGCCGACGCCGACGACGTGGATCGGGACGCCGAGCTTCTTCGCCGCTGCGATCGCCGCCGCGTCGTCCGCGACGAGACCATCGGTGATCAGCACGATCGCGGCACCCTCGGGCTTCACCGCTTGCAGCGTTCGCGTCAGATCGAACGCCTGCCCGGCTTGTCGCCAGACACCTTCGATCGCCTTGAGCGTATCGGCGGCTGTCCACGTGGCAGGTCCGCCATGCAGCGCGACGCGATCATCGGTGCGCAGCTTCGCGAACCACGTGCGCACGAACGGCTGCGTGGTCACCGTCGCGTCGCCCTTCATGGTCGCCGCGCGATCGAGCACGAACATCGCGCGCAGCGCGGCTCGCTTCGCTGGCGCGTCGGGCGCTTGCACGACGACGGCCGCGAACCCGCCATCTTGCGTCGGTTCGATCCAGCCGACCGCCGGGCTCGCCGATCTCCAGCGAATCACCGCGTCGTGATCGGTCACCCGATCCACGAACGCGTACGCGCCCGATTTGTCCGTCTTCACGTCGTGCGTCGGGCTCGAGACGTCCTTCACCGGGTCCGCGAACACGATGCTCACGCTTGTCGCGCCACCGCCGCCCGGCGACGCACCCGGCGTGATCCGCGATGCATCCGGCGCGCGATCCGTATCCGGCGATCGCCCGCTTCCCGTCGTGCCGCGTCCGCTCGCGGTGCCCGGCACGAACCGCGGCGCGACCACCATCGGCAGCGCGAGCATCCACGTGCCATCGGCGAAGCTCGCCGTCGCATCGAACCGCAACACGATCTCCACGCGTCCCTTCGCGGGCACCGCCGCCACCGTCTGCGTGAACACGTCGGAGCGCTCCTGCTCCGTCGTCGCCGCCATCACGCCCGCGCGAACGGCGGCCTCGTAGCGCCGCTGCGCTTCCGCGCGCTTCTCGATCGCCGCTTTGATGGTCTTCGTGCCGATCTTGATCGACATCGCGCTGACCGCCGCATCGTGCGGCAGCGGGAAGATGTACGTGGCCTCGGTCGCGCGATCGCTCTTGTTGACGAACGCCTGCGTGACCACGGCCTCCACGATCGCGCCGCGGACCACGATCTCGACCTTGCTCTCGACCATCGGCATCGGCGCCGCTGGACCCGAGCCTTGCGAGCTGGTCGGGTACATGCCGAGCGATCGCCACGTGCCCGAACCCGCGGCATGCACCGTCGTCGCGCCACAGACGAGCGCGAGCGCGAGCGTAGCGATGCCAAAGCGCAACATGCCCGTGCGACGTTACACGCTCGGCCCGGCCGATCGATCTAAGGAGGGACGTTTGGTCGGTGTCGCCGATTCCGAGTCCCGGCAAGGGCTTAGCTCAGTCGTCGCTGCACAGCGATAACGAGCGCCCGCGGTTGCCGACTTTCTTTGTCCAGAATCCACGCAACCGACCGCGGGGCGATCGCGACAGGCCCGCCCCATGTCGCACTCCGCCCTCCTCGCCAGCCCGCCCATTCCCCACGCCATTCGCGCGTATCTCACCAGCGCTCTCTCGCGCATCGATAAAGCGATCGGCACCACCACCTTCGCGGATCCGCGCGGCGACCTGGATCGCGCGGCGCGCGCGATGAGCCCGCTCGTCGAGACGCTCGCGGCTCTCGCGATGGGTACGATCGTCGGTGGCGTCGCGCACGCCGTTCGCCGCTCGCTCGGCGCCGAGGTCACCGCGAAGATCGCCGCGATGCTCGCGAGGCAGGTCGCGACCTACGAGCCGCGCCCGATTCCGGCGCTCGCCCTGTTCGACGAATCGCCATCGCGGTCGTTCGGCGAGGAGCTCGCGAAGCGACTGCGCTCGCGGATCGCGATGATCGCCGGTGACGCGCACGCGATGTTGATGTCGATCGCCGATCTCGTCGCACAGAGCGGACCGATCGAGGCGCACGCGTTCGAGCGCGTGATCGCCGCCTGCACCACGGACTCGCTGCTCGACGACAAATACGGGCGCGATTTGCAGCGCGGGTGGGCGGCGTGGACCGCGGTGGTCACGACTGGCGCGCTCGAACAGCCGACCGCGCTATGGCGCTTGTGGATGCGACGCGTGCGCGGGGAGCGCGAGGTGCTGACGCCATCGCCAGCAGAGGTCGTCGCCGCCGGGTTCATCGCGCAGATCGGCTAGCGCTCGCTGGGCAAGAGATACGCGCCCGGCGGTGGAGCGGCTTTCTCCGCGAGCTTCCCCGGCGGACGACTGTCGTGTGGAAACTTCGCGAAGCATCGCTGCGTGAGGAGCGAGACTGCTTCGTCGAGTTGAATCCGGGTGACACCGTCCGAGATCCGACTCGCGTTCTCGGGATCGACGACGCTGCACGCGACAACGCTGATCGCGCGGAGGTCGTCCGGGATCGGCACCGGTTCGAGCAGCGCGACGACGTTGTCGACGGTCAGGTAGTACCGGTCGATCAAGCTACCGAGTCGCTTCGCGCGATCGGCGCGCGGAAGCTTCTCGAGTGCGTTCACGATGTCCGCGAGCTGTCGCGAGCTCGGCGTCGGCTCAAGCGTCGGGTTTGCCGCGGGCGCGCCATGCGCTCGGTGTCATTCCGGTCGCGCGGCGAAACGAGGTCGTGAAGTGCGATGCCGATGGATAGCCCACGCGACGAGCGATCACTTC
>Ga0154020_10007962_pt1 | contig 12331 bp, 10 predicted proteins | sample Klosneuvirus_201_FD_109709 | JGI IMG/M metagenome (GOLD analysis project Ga0154020, IMG submission 109709) | Active sludge microbial communities from wastewater, Klosterneuburg, Austria - Klosneuvirus_20160825_MG | ecosystem: Engineered > WWTP > Aerobic digester > Activated sludge | place... | reverse complement strand
TGTAGGTGGAGTTGTGTCCGGAACCGTATTGCTAACAGTCACGGATACAGAGCTAAGCGCGCTGACGTTGTTCGAACTATCCGTTGCCCTTGCCGAGATAGTATGGTTACTATTAGACACGGTTGCCGAGTTCCAAGTAGTAGAATAGGGCGGTGTAGTATCGGTAGAAAATGCTACGCTTGAGTCGTCTAGATAGAACGATACGCTTGCAATTTGACCGCCTAGATCTTGTGCCGTTGCACTTACTGCTACCGTACCACTTACTGATTGGTTAGCAGATGGGGCTGTCATAGTAACAGTTGGTGGTGTAGTGTCCTGTGTAGGACCTGGGTCGGGAGTTCTAACAGGATTGACTGATTGAGCGCCAATGAACGATGCCGTTGTCCAAGTACGATTGTTGAGGTGATTTTGTACTGCAGACATGTACTGTGTTGCCCCGGATGTTTTCCACCTTCCAGCAAACCACACACCCTGACAACCTGACGCGTCGCCAGCCCGGTATTGTTCGCCACGTTCGTAATCATTGAGCCATGTCATGTTGCCATCGAAACAATCTCTCCATACAGCACCGTAGTAATCTAGATTGTAGGCCGTCGAGAACACGGCGTTATTAGTAAGGGTTTCCGTTGACTCGGTCGTAGAACGATAGAACGCCGACTTGTGATATGTCCACCTGACTTGCATCAAACCAATTGATTCAGGGCATTGCCCGTTGTGTGCAGGGTCGCCACCGTACTGAGATGGATAGTTTGCAATTGGGTATACAGGAGTACAGTCAGATCCTGAGCCGGAAAAGTCACCAATAGCGTTCTGGAACCAGTAACTTTCTTGAATTGCTTGCGCGCGGAGAAGATCTTCGTCCATACCCCACTTACAAGCCGTCCACTGGATTAGCTCATCGGTTGTACCAACTTGATTACCGGTAACTCGAGGGTACGTATAGTTACCACCTGAGCCACGTCGATTGTTATACGTGCTGTTGATGCTAGCTCTTATTTCGGCCGTTGGCCTGATTCTTGCCGAACAGTCAGATTCACTCGGAAGCGCGCTCCCCACAGGCAATGTTTCAAATCGCGAGCCAGACGGTGGTTGAACTACAGGTTGTACTGTAAAGCTGATAGGTGTAGTAGTTGCACTTGGATTACCCGCCCCATCTACCGCAAGAACTGAGAGTGTATGGTTGCTCGCGCTTAGCCCTACTGCGCTTATAACTGCAGTGTATGGACTACTGGTCGAATTGTAGCGAACTGCGCCATCAATTAGGAATTCGACACGAGATATCCCGCTAGCGCTGTCCGACGCTGTAGCTGTCGCGGTAAATGAACCGGACGAGCTGATTGTCGGTGGCGTGGTTGGAGATGTCAGGCTGACAGTCGGTGGCGTCGTATCAGTTGGAGCTGGAGGAGGTGTAGTGCCGCTGCCTGTAGATACTTTCCAGACACCTTGTTGCCAGTTTGCAGTATATAGAATTCTGTTAGCGCTGTCGTAATGGTAACCATTTGCACCGTTAGGGAATGTTCGATCCGTGCGCTGTGTCCAGTTGACGCCATCGTTCACTGGCGATGTATAGTAGCTAACCGGTGAATTAAGTACGCCAGGTTGGCCATTTGGATATGAGTCGATTATCCAGAGTTTTTCTCCGTCATTTGCGATGGACATATAACCACAACAGCCACTTGGACCTACTTGTACGAAGCTGGCCCCTTGGTTTGTGCTTCTAAACAAGGCACCGTGGCCACCTACATATAGCACGCTTCCCACAATTGTTGGCCTAAAGCCCCCATGGCTCATATTTGTATCTATGCCTACAGCTCTTGTCCACGTAGAACCTCTGTTTGTGGTTCTCCAGAAACCATCACCCTGAGTACCAATTATCCAGATGTCACTTGTGATAAATCTTGGGATAGAGTTACTGCCCCATGATTGATTGCCAGGGGCAACCATTCTCCAGGTTGTTCCACCGTTTGTAGACTCTAATATGCCTGGTGACCCGCCAGAATTCCAATCGTGGAGCGAACCAACAATTATATGGTCTGGGTTGCTTGGGTCGATATCTATACTCTTGTAGTTGATTGTCGTTTGGTCGTAGATACTTGCAGGCACCATTTGATCCCAGTTCACGCCACCATCGGTTGTTTTCCATACCCCGCCCCCACCATATAGTGGAGTAACGTAGAACGTGTTTGGACGCGAGGGATTGATGTTCGATATAAGCAAACGGCCTCCGTCGAGTGCTGATCCATTACGACCAGTGTTTGTCTTTGTCCAATTAGTTCCACCGTCAGTAGTACGCCATAATCCCTCATAGCTTGTAGCTACGTATACTGTGCTTCCAGTTCCAATTATGTCGTGGAAGCCAAACTGGTCATTTCCAAATTGGTTTAAATGCACACCAGGTGGGTCTATTCTCTGCCATGTACCGGTTGCTGATGGCGGAGTTGTAGGTGGTGGAGTTACGGGTGGTGCTGTAGGAATAGCGACCGTAAAGGTTCTGACAGTTGTTGCCGTCGTTAAGCTTGCCGAATCGTACGCTCTTGCCTGCACAGTATGGTTACCATTTTGTGCAGTTGTCACAGGCATGCTAAAGCTAAACGGTGCCGTGGTATCGGACTGAATACTAGTTCCTCCGTCAATGATGAAATCAACTCTCGTGACTGTACCGGAATTATCAGATGCATCTGCGCTGAGTGTTACGGGCGATGAAGTTACGGTTGAATTAGCGCCGGGTGAGGTCAGGCTGACTGTTGGCGGGGTTGTATCTAGTGTTGGTGCAGGTGGATGTCCATGGCCATCTGGTTGCATAAGATCTAGATTCTGTTCAATAAACAAGTAGGAGTCATGGGCACTTATCACCGGAACGACAAATCTGTTAAGTGTTGTCTCGCCAAATATAGCGCGAGGTTGGGTGTAGCTAGGTACAGTACCTGATGTGTAATCCAGTTCGAGGTGAACATTCATAGCTAGTGCAAATCGACCAGTAATATTTAAGTCGACAACGTTACTGCCGGTAATCAGATGAGCAGGATTGACGTCAACATACATCGACAGTGGTCTTCCTTTATTGCCAGTTCCATCGTCTGGGAGTATGGGTTGAGCCATCTGGGTGGTTGGGTCTGGAACTGGGTAGGTATTGCCGTTAATACGCACGTTATCGGAAGACTTCCACCTATAGTTGTCGTCTCCAGTCGTCATCATAGTAAACATTAGTTTTGCTCTGCTTGGTGAACCGATTTGATCTGGTATAGGTATGCGTGTCGTTCGCGGTGCTTCTGGTAGTAGATTATCTAGCGTTCCCCGGCCAAGATATGGGGTATTGCCATTTGCTCCGCCTTCGAGGTAGTTGTGTGTGACAGTCCTGTCCGCTGGACCATTGAACCCAAAGTTATCCCAGTGAAAGAGCAAAGTGTTTGGGTGAACTTCGTCGTCTTTACCGGAATTGTAAGAAAAGATAGTCGATTGTAGATTCCACTTTGTATTGTTGGCAAAATCGGCTGGTATTAGACCTTCGATAACCATCACACCATCGATGAAAACTTTGATTCTTTGCTGTGATATATGTACTATCCACTGCCTTCGAACGTTAGGAATCGGTTTCAAGCATGTCTCAACATACCTACACCTGGCGCTAGATACAAGTTGTGGCAATGGACTCAAATTAGCACCAGCCTTGACTGTGGCTATACAATTATCAAAGTTAGCAATGGAGCTCTCATATTCACTCCAGTCGTTGCCACCACACCTATTGATTTGTGGGATGGTGTGAGGTTGCTTGTTTAGATCGTAGTAAACTAATTTAACACCGCCATCTGATTGCAGTATCCGTAACATCGCCGGGTCACCCGGTCCATCGTCAAACAGCGAACTGTGAGTAGTTACGTCTACAGGTGTATTGTTTGGTTTTGCAGTCAGTGGAATAAAGTCCAAATACCATACGTCTCTGGGTCTCGACACTCCATCCACGTCAAAGACCACTACACCTGGGTTAGCATCTGTCTTGCCTGAAATATCAAATACCCCTCTTGGTCTTGTAACCATCTGACCGATATCACAGTTTCCACCTTCAGGGTCGTTTGAATAGCGTGACCTAATTTGATTATGAGCATGAAACTGATTATTTATGAACGCACCTAGTGAGCCTGGTGCTCCACAGGTTGTAGTTGCCTGATTCCACTTTAGCTCGTTGAATGCACCTGCAGGAGTATTGAAATCATCAAAAAACCCGGTCATTTGGGTACGAAGCTGGTCTACGCGCGCGCTTGTAGCGGCCGTAGTAATCGTCTGAAAAGGCGATACACGACCACTACCCCGCGCCTCTGAAGTAGTACCAGGCACATATGAGCCGGGAGTTTCAACTTGCACGATATTACCGTGTGCCGCATATACACGTATGGTGTACTGCTTGCCGTTGTCCATCGGTTGTAATTGAACCGCTAGATCAGTTGTCTGTTTAGTGTTTGGAAAAGTTCCCAGTGCCGTTTCTCCCCATTCAAGGAAGTAGCCGACTATACCTGCCGAATCGGCATTGGTTGGTTTATCCCACGTAACTGTTGCGACACGATCATCTGGGTAGACACGCAAGTTACGTACCTGTGGGAGAGAGTTGTCAATCGTTATCGGCGTCGCCGCTCTAACGGCGATTAGCGCAATAACTCCAAGAGTAGCAAATAGAGTCCCAAATATTGATGCACGCCCAAAAGAAGTATTTTTTATTTTTTTTGATAGCGATACGATCTTTGTTTTGATAGAAACTAGGAAATTCTTTATAGAGCCAATAGCCATGTAACACCTCTCCCCGTAAACTTGCTTATGATTATAGGACTTCATCGACTTGAGCGCAATGCCAAATTATTAGGACACTAATCAGCAATTTTTCAGACTAATATGCGCGGATTACTACTCTAGTTCCAATCCTTACGCCTGCCGACATCATAGTTAACAAAAAGAGCGAGCCAATAAGAATTAAGATATTTTCCACACCCGGTTCGTAAATAGAAAGTATATAGAGCGGGCGGGTTACTGTATTAAAGATCTGTATGCTTCCACCGACGACTAGCGCTGTAGCGACTATTGCTAAATACCACATAATTCGGCGGAAACTTCGGTATGAGTGCTTATTGGCATTTACAAAATGCGAGCTTGATATATCGTCAGATATCGGGTGTATAAACACCATATGAAAGATATGACTAAGGTAGTAGAGTAAGAATCCGCCAACTCCCCAGAGCAAAAAAGTAACTACATTGCCGAATAGTCTAGTATCACCGTAGCTGATTGACTCCGCACTTGCTATAGAGTCATTAGCCTGAGCTTCACTCAGCTTTAGCCAATCAAAGGTGTTGGTTATTTCCGGGTGGCGAATGGCTATGGCAAGTAGTGTATCTCGGTACTCAATAGCCACGAGAAGCAAAGTGAGTATGCTAAATACAAGTATCATAAAACTTACACTAGGCAGATCTACCTGATACTTGCGCAAGTCCATTTATAGCTCCGCTAACATATGCCGTTTGTTTATTTCAGTAACGATCGCTACTTCTGACTTGTAAAGTTTTTGGTACTCGGCTTGGTCTTCTGGGCTACCACCACCCTCTGTGATGTCGAGATCTTCTAGATTATTGTTTTTGGTGAATAGTAAGTCGAGTGCGGATTGTACTCCTGACAATTCTTTTTGAAGTCTTTCCATGGAGTAAGTTGATAGGTCTGAATTTTCAATATAGTGGTCTTCGTTCATACGCTAATTGTACCTTATTTTTTGATAAGCTTGAGCAGATAAAATCTCTCTTGGTTGCAACTATGAGACACCCTTTCCGGGTTTCTCACCTTACCCCACAAATTATTATTTGCGGGGGACCCCGTTTCGCGCCGGCCGCGGAGTAAATCCGCGTGTCGGGCTGCTCTTCCCGAGCGCAGAGAGCAGATAAAATCGTTCTTGGTTTCCCTTTTCTCCAGTGACACCAGAGTCGGCTTTGTCTAGGACGACAAATATTCTGCGCATTTTTTGCTCTAGTTCGGTCAATATATCTCGGCGCATGCGCTCATTTTTAATTACACCTTTGTTCTTTAGTTTCACCCCTGCTTCAAACTGTGGTTTCGCCATAGTTACGACTTGAGTTTTTGGACCGATGAGCCCAGCGACACTCGGCAACACGTCAGCCAGTGATATGAAGCTGACATCAATCACCACAATATCCGCGATATCTATTTCATTGGGCTTAATCGAGCGAATGTCGGTTTTTTCATGTAGCTCAATTCGCTTATCACCCCGCAGCTTGGCATGTAGTTGGTCGGTGCCCACTTCGACACAAATAGCTTTATTAGCCCCATGTTGCAGGGCAAAATCAGTAAACCCACCAGTAGATGAGCCAACATCTAAAATTATTTTGCCCTTGAAATCTAGCTTAAATAACTGCGCGACAGACTCTAGTTTATACGCTGCTCTTGATACATACTGAGTGTCGACTTTGACTTCTATATGATCATCTTCACTTATTAAATGCCCCGGCTTAGTGATCGGTTTATTATTTACAAGAACTTTTCCCAAGCGTATAAAGCTCTCGGCCTGTGATCGAGTGGAAACGAGCTTGTACTCTGCCAGTGCTTTGTCGAGTCGTATTTTCATCAGTTTATCCTACCACGCATACGGAAACCGCCCGAATACTCTTTGTCCGGGTCGTTCACACGGTGCTCATCTTTTACGAACTTTCCAATCACTAGCACACTCCAAACACCCACTGGGTCGCATCCAAATGGTTCTTTATCTACAAGTGATGAGTGAGGATCATCAAACGATTCGCCGCACCATGATTCGTCGATGACATCTGCCCAGCGTCGGACCACTGCGAGTAAACCGCAGTGTAGCGCGATTACACTATCCTTACCAGCTACAACAGGCTGACCTGGTTCTTTACCATCCGGACCATAGCCTTTAGAATCTCCAAAAGTAACCGTAAATGGCTCCTGCGCATGACAAAAGTTCCCAAGTTCCTGCATTAAAGGAACAATGTCATTATTGCGGTGTAGCCGAAACCACGGTAGCACTGTCATATGCCGAGGTGACGTATGGCTGTGCGTGCCGAATCTTTTCGGGAACTCAGCAAAAGGTACTGTAAGATAATATTTTTCAGGATGATGTTGATGTCGAAGTGGCATATATTATTGCCTACCGCTTTTTAGTTATTACTTTTTGCGCTCTCTATATTCCCAGGTAGTGGTATCTACAGATATTTCGTCACCAACTTTTATGAATGCTGGCGCTTTGACGGTAATTCCCGTCTCGAGCTCAACATCTTTGAGCACAGAGCTCGATGTATCCCCACGGACAACATCAGGGGCGCTGATCACTTTGAGATAAACGTTTTTGGGGAGCTCGACAGAGACACATCTGCCGTCTAGTAGCATGGCCCTCACTGTGTCGCCTTCTTTCAAAAAGCCAGACTGATCACCAATGATATCTGCACTTAGTTCAAATTGTTCGTAGGATTCGTTGTCCATAAAATTGAAATTTCCATCAGCCGAATATAAAAACTGTACGTTTTTGTACGCAAGGTCTACATAGTCGAGTTGTTCATTGCCTTTGAATGTACGGGCGATAACTTTGCCGTCGAGTAAACTTTTTGTTTTGACGTTAACAATAGAGCCGCCTCGTCCGACGACTTTTTGTGAATATTCCGTCACGATGTACGGCGTGCCTTCGTAGGCAAAGACCATACCTTTTTTGAGATCCGTTACGCCTAATGCCATTTAGTTTTACGTTCCTTTTCTAGTAGTTTTTCCAATATGGAATATACTTCGTTGCTTATGTAAACTAATGCATTTGCCACCATTACATCCGAAATAATCTGGTCTAATAGTTCAGAGCTAGGGTCGCGTTTGTACTCTGATACATACTTTTGGAGACTAAACTGTATATCATTCCGTGTACTATTTATACCTAGCGACGGTCGGATGCCAGACATTGGCATTTTTTCAAAACTGTCATATATAAGTTTCCAGATTTCTTCCATCTATAATCCTAAAAGGGTATCTCAGACAGGTCGATTGGTTCGTCGGAGATATCTTCTATCACGACATCTTTTTGTGCTGGCTTCGATGATGAGCTACTACCTATGTCTTCGTTGCCGTCATTTGAGGAACCACCGCCAATTCCGCCCTGACCACCGCCTAGGAAGGTGACGTCTTGTGCGAGCACCTCTACTTTTGAGCGCTTTTGACCGTCTTGTTCCCATGACCTACTTTGGATGCGCCCGTTTACAAGAACTTGTTTGCCCTTTTGGCAATACTGAGCAACACGCTCGGCAAGCGGGCCCCACGCGGTGATGTCGACGTAGTCAGTTGCTTCTTTCCATTCACCAGACTGATCTTTGTATGAACGGTTCAGTGCAAGCGAAAAGCTCACAACGCTCTGCCCACTCGGGATAGCCTTGAGCTCTGGATCACGGGTGAGATTACCCATTAAGATTACTTGATTAAATGACCTTGCCATTTATAGCCTCCTTATAAGACATATGTCTTTTGATTTGTACTTATATTGTACTACTGTGGTTAAAAGTCCTCAACCATGAGCATTTTATAAGCCTGCTGAGTGCCTTGTTTTCATGCGTTCTTGAAATAGACTAAGCTCTCTACTCAGATCAATATCAAAATGATTGCTGAGAGTAATTACTGAGATTAGCAGATCGGCTAGTTCTGACCCTAGATCCGCCTGTTTGTCGGTCCTTGGCTTGCCGTTTTGACCTTTGCGGATTGCCTCGGCGACTTCTCCCATTTCTTCGATGATGTAGAGAAGTTGCAGCTCAACAGTTGGCCGATCACGATTTCCGGTTGCCCAATCTTGTTCTACCCAATTTTGTAATTCTTGTATGTTCATATGAACTCCTTCGTTTTGGTACAAAAAATGTACCTAGTTAATAAACCCAGGTACATTTTTCCAAGGACCCAACCAGCCATCCATAAGTAAACTATAAATTGTAGCTACAGTATACACCCCCAACGTACCACTGTTAAGCTTTCATCTAGACGGATGAAGTGCGAGGCGACGCACGCGTCGAACGACCAAGGTGTAAAAATGTACTCCGAGGGAGAGCGATGAGTGCGTCAACGAAGCAATTCGCCGTATAAATGAAAGCGCACTCATAGGCGCAAACTAGTTGTTGGCGACGAATGGGAGGAGGGCTATGTGTCGAGCGCGCTTGATAGCTTTTGCAAGGCGACGCTGTTGCATTTCGGTTAGCCCAGTTCGCTTGCGAACTTCTATTTGACCGTATTGGTTAACGTAGCGTTGCAATGTCTTGACGTCTTTGTAGTCAAAGAAAATAGAACCTGTAGTTTCCCTAGTTACTTTTTTAGTCATAATTATCTCTCCCCTTCTTCGTTTCGGTCGGAACGGTGCGAGCGCTCTGATCGTTCAGTGCGTTCTGGTCGTTCGTCGGCATCTGGATTTTTGCGCTTGGCACGGAATGATGCGGCTTTGCTTTGTGCTTTTTCGTCTTGTTTGACGATCAAGAAACGAATGACTTCGTCGGTGATGTTCAAAACTGATTCAATTTTTTGTACAGATGCGCCTTCAAGCTCAAGTGCATAAAAAACATACACAGCGTGCTCGTGGCCTTTTACTGGGTAAGCGGTTTTGCGCTTGCCCCATGATTCTTTGTTGGTGACTTCACCACCGTTGTCGGTGACAATTTTGGATACCTTTGCCTCGGCCTTGTCGATGTCAATCTCGAGGTCTGGGTGGTAGAGTACCGCTAGTTCGTAAGTGCTCTTCATTAGAACTACTCCTTTGGTTATAGCCTGTACGCGTATGCTACAAGCTGAGTTAATAGTGTTGCTATTTTAGCGTACCTTACCCCTGTTGTCAATTTATTTAAACATAGTATTGCAATTTTACAACTATGGGTGTACAGTAACTCTCATTCACTTTAAAGTTCGAGCCTAGGCTCACAAATAAGTGGAAGGTGTTTTACAAGAAGTTGTTGAGTGCGCGTCCAGTAGTTATCTTTTACCATACCAGTGGTAAGCGACAACTACTGGACTAGCCAGGGGGCAACCCCTGGCCAAGGTCGTTGATACATTTTTGTATCACAAAGGTCCGGCGCCTCCACGTCGGAAAGTTGGGTGCGGTGTCGTCCGCCCTTCTTCGCACCCTGCCGGGGGTTAAAAGGGTGGAGGAATAGATGTGTGACCTTCGGGGTCACCATCGAACAGGGACCCTCGTCCCCTTTCCTCCACCCTTCCCTGGGCAACAACTTCTTATACACCAAAAAGCCCGCTAGTTTTCTAGCGGGCCGTTTCATTTATAGAGGAGTTTTTAACCAATATTTTCATCGGGCATGTCGTCGTAGACTTCTCCCGAACCGGCGGGCGCTCCGAAGACGTCTTCCATACTAGACACGAGTACATCACGTGGTTTGGCGCCGTCGGCTGGGCCGACGATACCACGCTCTTCCATTTCTTCGATAATACGAGCCGCGCGACTATAGCCTATACGTAGTCGACGCTGTAGGTAACTGGTGCTGGCTTTGCCACCGTCGATGACTGCCTGTACAGCGTCTCTAAACATATCGTCTTCGGCGTCGCTACCACCAGATGAGCTGTCAAACACTACCCCGCCCTTGCCGTTGAACTGCACGGGCTGACTGACGACTTCATCATCATATTGTGGTGGGCGTTGGTCGCGCAGGAAGTCACAAACTTTGACAGTTTCGTCGTCAGCGATGAAGGCACCTTGTATACGAATTGGCTTTGGCATTTCTGAAGTACTAAAGAGCATATCACCCGTGCCCAAAAGCTTCTCGGCGCCCATGCCGTCGATGATCGTACGGCTATCTATCTGCGAAGCTACGGTAAATGCAATACGAGCCGGGATGTTGGCTTTGATAAGCCCTGTGATCACGTCTACAGATGGACGTTGGGTAGCAAGTACCAGGTGGATACCTGCAGCGCGGGCCTTTTGGGCAATACGCACGATAAGTGCCTCTACATCACGGGCGGCCATCATCATAAGATCAGCCAACTCATCGATCACAATCACCACGTATGGCATTTTTTCGTCCTGAGTGATCAGGTTGTACTCGGCGATGTTTCGTTTACTAACGGCTGAAAATGCACGTAGGCGTCGCTCCATTTCTGCTACCGCCCATTTAAGTGCCGATATGCACTTCTCTGGCTCTGTAATAACCGGCGTGAGCAGGTGTGGGATGTCGTTATATGGAGTAAACTCGACTTGCTTTGGGTCGACCAAAATTAGCTTCAGCTCACTCGGTGAGTTTTTGTACAGCAGACTAGTAAGAAGTGTGTTCATCATAGCCGACTTACCAGAGCCGGTTTGACCAGCGATCAAAAGGTGTGGCATCTTTGAAAGATTGCCGATGACCGATTGACCGGCAATGTCTTTACCAATAGCAAAACCAATTGGGTCTTTGTTGTCGCGCCACTCTTTGCTAAGTAGAACGCTAGATGTACGTACCAACGCCGGTTTGACGTTTGGCACTTCGATACCAACTGCTTTTTTGCCAGGAATCGGGGCTTCAATACGCAGAGATCGTGCGCCAAGATCAAGCGCAATGTTGCTTTCTAGCGCAGTAATTTTAGTGAGCTTCACACCAGTAGGTGGCTTTAGAGTAAACTGCGTGACTCTAGGCCCGACATTGGCGCCTTCCATTTCGACATCTATATTGAAGTGCTGGAGTGTCATGCGAATCGTATCGGCGTTACCCTGCACGTCACCGGCGTCGGCTTTGTCTTGCTTTTGATTGAGTAGCTCAATGGCTGGGAACTTCCAGTTTGGGTCATCTGCAATCGTAAGTGCTTCGTGGGCTTCATGGATCGTTAGCTCTTTGGCGGTGTTTTTGAGACTCGACTTTTGGGTGCCCATGGCTTCTTTTTCTTGCTCTAGCCGTTCGCTTTTGGTGTGGTGCATCACTGGTACGGCTTCGTTTACAGCAAGTGCATGCTGAGATCGCCCTTTTATGTCGGCTAGGTCTGTTATCTCATCACTTTTTGGCTTGAAGAACCGCTCTTTTATCAAAGCGTAGAGCCAGCTAAAGAACCTCTTTGGAGTGACCGAGAAAGTAAATAGTAGCGAGATCAGCGTCAGTACAATTAGTAGCACAAAACTAGTAGTCGAATCTAGGAAACCTAGTAGTAGCGAACTGACAAAGTTGCCAACCTGACCGCCATATAGCCCCTGGGATGCAACTGAGGCGGCCTCTTCCCTTTCGACAAATATATGAAGCATACCGGCAAGAAGTGCCGGTGTCATAAGTGAGCTGATTAGCTTTGAAAAAGGTATGGAGTGGCCTTCACTGCGAAATTTGGTAACTGCCAGGTATATGAT
>Ga0154020_10007961_pt1 | contig 12331 bp, 10 predicted proteins | sample Klosneuvirus_201_FD_109709 | JGI IMG/M metagenome (GOLD analysis project Ga0154020, IMG submission 109709) | Active sludge microbial communities from wastewater, Klosterneuburg, Austria - Klosneuvirus_20160825_MG | ecosystem: Engineered > WWTP > Aerobic digester > Activated sludge | place... | reverse complement strand
GGCCATCGCGCAGGCCACCCAGGAGAAGGGTACTGGGAAGAAGCAGGTCGCGCCGGAGCGAGAGGATCGCATCGACCGTCTCTATCGGCAGTACCACCCGGAGCAGGCCAACTACGTCGACGCGTTTTGGAAGCCTTAGGGGCCTTGGGGGCCTTGGGGGCTGGTGCTGTTCTGGTTGGCCTGTAGGGCATTTGTTTCTCTGTGCTTGCTCTGGGCGTGGGCATTCTGTCCGAGTGGCACCAGTCGCGCTTCGCGCGCCAGCCACTACGCGCGAAGACGCGCGGGGGGCGCTTCGGGTTTAGGGCCGATGCGGCCTGGGGCCTCCCTGCCGCCAACCCTTGATCTCTCGACTCTGTTGCCGGAGGCTCGTCCACATGGGCTGGAAGTGGGTATTCGGTGGTTTGGTGGCTTGCGCGGGGCTGATGGCCTGCGGCGCGGGCGAGTCGGTCGGCCTCGACGGCGCGGTGAGCACGGTCGATGGCGCTGTCCTCGACGCAGCGGTGGGCGCGGACCGCCCGAGCAGCCTCGACCTTGGCGTCGCGGAGGACGTCGGGGCGGCAGATGGCGGAGAGATCCCGTGGGATCCGAACTGCATCGCCTGCCGTAGCGTCGGTCAGAGCTGCCAAATCAGCATCAACTGTCCCCAGGGCAACATCTGTAACCGGCTCGATGACCCGGACCATGACCCCGCGGCGAGCCCGGATGTCTGCGTGCAAGTGTTGTGTGACGACAATAGCGACTGCGCGCCGCCGAAGACCTGCGCCCCGAGCGGGCGCTGCCAATCTCCGATCTGTCAGCGGGACGCCGACTGCGACCCCGGTCAGGCCTGCGTCGGCGGTGGATGCACCGCGCGGCCGACCGAGCTCCCCGCGCGTTGCATCATCACGTCCGAGGGACGCGTGCTGGCTCAAGGGGAGACCGTCGCGCTCAAGGCGGTCGGCGTCGCCGCTGGCGGGCGGTTCTTGCCCTGGGTCGACTTCGGCTTCGTCAGCGACGCCCCCGCGATCGTCGGCGTCAGCGGCTCGACCGCGATCGGCGGATCGAGCTTCGGCACCGCGACCATCACCGCGACCGCCGGCGGGAGCATCTCTTGCACGGCCGTATTGACCAACCTCGCGGCCCTGAGCGGCGGCGCGCGGCGGGTGACCGTCGTGACCGAGGAGGACGAGCTCCCGATCTCGGGCGCCAGCGTAGAGATCTTCAGCAACGGTGCGGGACAGACGCTGATCACCGACGCCAGGGGCACGGTCGACGTCGCCGGTCCGATCGACGCGGTCTTGGCCGCGATCGCCGGACGGGCTCCGGTCGCGATCGTCTCCCCTGGGGCGAATGACCTCCTGATCACCCTGCCGCTGGCCCAAGACCGCACGCGCGCCGGTGGTTACCGCGGCTTCATCGACTTCAGCGCCGCCCCGGGCGCGGAGGACGTCTCGGTGGCCTTGGTCGGCGGCCCGGTCAGCGGGTCGGCGTTCGACTTCGGCAGCGCGATCGGGCGCAGCATCTGCGATCGGGTCCCGATGACCATCGATGCCCCAGAGCTCGGGATCAGCAATGAGCAGCGCGACACACCCGCGGGCATGGTGCTGGGGCTCGGCGCGCGACACCTGATGGAGGTGCCCGAGCGCTGCTCCGGGATCTCCGGTTCAGGGGACGCGCTCGGGTGCTACTCCGCCGAGAGCGACGGGAGGCGCGGGGCGCTGTGGGCGATGGGCCAACGGCTCGGCTTGGCTCGGCTCGCGAGCCTGCATTCGGAGCTCTTCGCGCCCTGCTTCTCCGGCGTGAGCAGCGGGTGGCTCGCCTTACTCCAAGAGTCCGGTGCGATGCACGGCCTCGCCTCCGTGCCCGTCGCCCGGGCCGCTCCCAAGGTCTCGCGGGGCGCCGCCGGGGCGGACTGCACCGACCCGGAGTTGGCGGACTACGCGCAGCGCTGCGGCCCTGATCGCGCGAGCTTTGGCCAGCAAGACATCGAGCTCGACACCGCCCGAGCGATCCACACGATCATCGAGCTCCCCGTGCTGCCGGCCTCGCCGGGCTTCCCGCCGTATTTCAACGTGCTGATCGTGGCCAACGCGCTCGTGCCGGGCGGCGGGATGGTGCCGCTCGGGATGAACTTTGTCCCCGACCAGCCCGACGGGAACTTTCCGGATGGGATCATCGACGCACAGCCGACCTCGTTTGGCCCCGGCACGCCGGCCGTTCCCGCTCGGCACGTCCCCTTGGCGCTCGCGCCGCTGCATGGCGGCTTGGAGGGCAGCCCCATCCTCCTCACCGCGATCGCCCTCGAAGGAGGGGCCTTCAGCGACCTCACGTCCTTTGGGCCGCGCCTGATCAGCAAGCGACTCGACGCGGTCGGACCGGCCGAGCAGATCGACTCGCCGTTTTTGACTACGGCTTCGGTCGGACCGACCGGCTATCGCTACACCGCAAGCACCCGAACCTGTTCCTACGGGGTCGAAGGCGTCCGCGACGGCATCGCGCGCCTCCGCCTGAGGCGCGGCAACCGGAGCCTCACCGTGTACGCGCCCGAAGGGACCTCGCTTGTGCTCCCGGAGTTCTCGCTGCTCGGGAGCTTCTCCAGCTCGGATACCACCGCCGACATCAGCGTGAGCCGCGCCGGCCAGGCCTTCGGCGAGCACATCCGCCGCGGCTCTCCGCACCACTGGACCCGCCTGATCCAAGAGGCGGCCCTACAGACCTGGTCCGCCACGGTCATGTTCTTTCCCTGAGCCCGCGCTGATTCCGCGCGGCGCGGGTGCGCCGATTTGGCGTAGTTGGCCCCGAATCCCTGGGGAAGTCTGCGGCCCGCCGGGTGCTGTGGTGCTCCCATATGAAGACCTCCGCGCTCGCCCCCAAGCCCACGCTTGCTCCGCCTCCCGCGCCACTGCCCCCGCCCGCCGCGCCGACCGCCAAGCCCAAAGCTGCGGGCTACCCGAGCGCTGACTCGGTCGAGCTCAAGGCCGCCAAAAAGCCTGCGTACACCGCGGCGCCGAGCAAGGCCGACGTCGAGTCGGGCAAGGCGAAGCTCAAGATGGGGCAGCAGGGCCCGGCGGTGCTCGAGCTCCAAAAGAAGCTGGGCGTCGTGGCGACAGGACAGTTCGACAAGAACACCGAGGTCGCGGTGGCTCAGGCACAGACGAAGGCAGGCTTGCCCCCGACGGGGGTCGTCGATGACAAGACGCTGGCCGCCATCGAGGGCAAGAGCGGCGGAAAACCGGCCTCGCCGCCGCCTGCGCCCACGGCCGCCGAGGCGCAGGTCGGAGCGTTGGCGACCGATATGGCCGCCGGCAAGGCCGACGTGAAGAAGGCCAAGGCCGAGCTCGACAAGATTCCGGGCGTGGTCCGACTTGAGCCGAGCTATCCGCGCGAGCTCAAGGACCAGATCCACCTCCACAACCTCGAGCACCTCACGAGGAAGCTCAAAGCCAAGGAGCCGCTGAGCGCGGAGGAGCGGATGCTAGCCCAAGGCTACCTCGACGTTCATGCCAAAGACATGTCCGCGCCCAGTGCGACGAGCCTGACCGAGCTCAATCAGGTCTATGGCGGCGCTTACGGACAGTTCGTGCAGGCTGCGGGGGCAGCGGGGATGAAGGCCAAGCCGTGAGACTCGCCTGCGGGCGCGATCGCTACGCCGCCAAGGCCTTCGCCAGCGGCGTAAAGCCCTGCGCGGGGACCAGCGAGGACAGGTTGCTCCGCTCCTGACCGCTGCAGCTCTTGGCTAGCGGCGCCAGCACGCTGGCATACTCGGGGGCTCCGTGCATGAGCCCGTACTCGATCATGCGGGCCGGCTCCCCGACCTGCGCCAAGATCGGACCGAGCGCGTCGGGGCAGGGCTCGAACATGGCGAAGAGGCGCTGGCCGAAGGTGTTGAGGAAGTATCCAGCAGCGTCAGGGACCAGCGGCAGCACCTTCTTGGCGAAGCTCCGCAAGGTCTTCTCGTCCGTGGGCGCGGCGATCACCCGCAGCGCGAGGAGCGCGTCGCTGGCCTCGAGCGCGCGATCGACCAGCAGCGGAGCCACCTTCGGCGCGAGCGCCCGGAGCTTGGGATCCTCGAATAAGGGCAACATGGCCTCCAGGCTCTCGGGCGGCGCGGACTGGATCGCCGCGACGAGCTTGGCCTCGAGCTGGGCCCGCGTGCCCGGCGCTGAGGCCAGCGAGGTGAAGCGCTCGATGAGCTGTCGAAGGAGGTGGAGCTGCTTCTCGGTCCCGGGGGTGAAAAAGAGGTCGACGGCCTGCGCCAGGGATAGTTGGTGGATCGGCTTTTGGTCGAGACTCAGACTATCTCGATTCATCACCACAATGAAGGTCTGACCGCTGTCGGAGACCACGCGGCGAAAATCCACGCCCTCCTTGGCCTCGGGGCTCAGGCGGACCTCCACCACATGCGCGCTCTTGGCCGCCCCGGAGTTACCGCCCCAAACCTGCCCCCCCTGCGTAAAGTAGGCTCCCGCGCCATAGAAGGCCGCGGTCCCGGCGCTACCGGTCGAGGCGAACATATTGGGTCTCTGGAGCGGAGTCCGAGTCATCGCGACGTAGGCCTCGTAACTATCGGTGATATGCCAGAGGCGATCGAGGCCCAGGCTGGCCGCGGTGGCCTCGCCAGGGGCCGAGTCCGGCGCCTCCAGCAAGAGCGGGCGCCGGTTGAAGAGCGGGCTCAGCTCAGAGTCCGGGATCGCGCGGAGCCCGGACAGCGCGCCGACCTCTTCGAGCAGGCGAAAGGCCGAGGGGAGGTCCAGGGCGTCGGCGACGAGCTTCTTCAAGTTTCGGCCCATCCAGCGGCCGACGACGTCGCTGGTCGAGGTGCTCGGGACCCACCCAGAAAACAGGGACTTCATCTCGGTCTTGGTCGCGGCGTCCGGCTCGAGGCCGTGGCGCACGGCCTTGATCAGCGCGCGCACCGCGTGTTTGACCGCTGGGCTGTCGCCGGTGTGCCCGGTCGGGGTGCTGTTGTGCTTGGGCGAGAGCGCCAGCCGGATCTGCCCCGCCGCCAGATCGTGGACCGCGCTGTGGGCGCTGACCCCAGCCTCGTGGGCCAGGTCGATCAGCGCCGGACCGCTCCCGGTCAGCTGCAGCGCCAGATAGTCCATCGAGTTGTGGTGCTCATCGAAGAAGGAGGAGCCCGCGGTCAGAGGGTGGTGGATTTCGTCCTTGGGAGTTCGGTAGCCGCGCACGTCGATGTCGACGCCGGGGATCTCGGCCCGCAGCGCGGCCTCGATCGCCTCGATCTCGGCCAAGGTCTCGGGCTTTCCGTCCGCGCGGGACACCACCAGATCGAGGTCCTGGGTCGTGAGGTTCAAGAAGGCGTCGAGCTCGTTGCTGCTCACCCACTCCTTTCGCAGGCGCTCATCACCGGCCTCCGCACACAGTCCGGCTTTGACGTGCGCCGCAAAGGAGGTCGCGGCCCCGCCGAGCACGAAGATCTCCAGGCCGCGCGCCTCGGCCTCTTTGGCCATGCGCGCGAAGGCTGGCACCAAGGCGGCCCGGCTTTTGGCGGCCGCCTCGAGGGCTCCCGCGCTCACCGGGGCCAGCGAGACGTGGCCGGGGCTGGTCCTATCCACCGTGAGCTTGAGCAGCCGCGCCACGGCCGTCTTGAGCGTCGCGCTGGGCTCGGCCTCAGGGGGCGTGGGCGTCGCGCGCGCGGCGGCCCCGAGCTTGGCGAGGAGCGAGGATCGGTCGGGCAGGGCGGTCGAGCTGAGCTCGAGCTTGTCCGCGGCTTGGTTCAGCCGCCCGATGATCGCCGTGGCGGTCTCGCCGCTGTTGAGGAGGAGCTCAGCCAACCCCAGAGCCACGGCCTCGGGATCGAGGGAGGCCGCCCGAGGCCCGACCGGGGCCGCTGCGAGCAGCGTGTCGAGGGCTTTGCTCAATCCCCCGACGGCAGCGGTGGCCGCGGCCAGATCTTCGGCCGTACCCGTGGCGGCGTCGACTGGGGCTTTTAGGCTGGGACCCAGGCCGACGACGAGGCTCGGAGCGTGAGGGGCCTTGGTTGGCTGGGTCGGGAGGGATCCCAGCGTTTCCGCCGTCTTCAAGGCGCGCAGCTTCACCCGACCAGCTCTAGCAATGCCTGCGCCAGCGAGTCACCCGTGCCAATTTTCGAACCCTAGAGGTGGCCGAGCGTCAGCTGTTCTTGCGGGCGTCTGCTGCTCCGGACAGGGGCGGGAGCGCTGCCAAGACGGCCTCGTTGCTGGGGTGGTCGCCGGCCGCGCTGCTGACGTAGCCGAAGCGCTCATCGCTGGGCGGGAGCACCACGAAGACCCCACCTTGCTGCCAGGGATCGCCCTGGGTGCTGGTCTGCCGAAACCCCTTTTTCAGCGCCCGAAACGCGCCGCTGAGGACCTTGGTGTTCACCGTGGAGCCGAGGTCGCGGCGCAGCCCGGCCGCCTTGAAGGTGACCAGCGAGGGATCGGTGTAGACCGGAAACTCGATCGCCAAGTCCTCGCGGAAGGTCTTGGCGAAATACACGGAGCCATTGCCGATGACGACCAGCTCGGCGCCCCGCCCGCGGATCTCGCTCAATACGCCGCGCAACTGCGCGACCTGCTCGCGGCAGAAGAGTCAGCCAAAGTGACGGATGAACACCAGCACGGTCGGCCCGCGATCCAGGATGTCTGCGATCTTCACCACCGCGCCCTCAGGGTCGAGGACGGTCAGTGCTCGCAAGGCCAACACGCGCTTGGGCCCGTTATCGGCGGGCTCAGCCCGCCTGCGGGCGCGATCGCTTCGCTCAACGCGTTTGCTCATGGCGAGAGTCTCGAGAATTCGAGGCAGCTGCGCCAGAGTTGATTTGCCTGATCCTCGGTTTCTTTGGTGCGGCCCAGCAGGTGCTCCTCGGCCTGCGCGCGATCGAACCAAAAGGAGCCGCTCGGCCCGGGGATCTCGGGGACGGACGCCAGCCAAACTAAGGTGTCTGCTCCCTGCTCGGGGGTTCGCAGCCGGCCCCTCATGAACCGGTAGAACCGAGGCAGCGACGAGCGGACCGCCGGGGTGTCGGCCCAGCCTGGGTGCATCGCGTGGAAGCTCGGCGTCCCTCCCGGGTGCCGCCGGGCCCAAGCCGCGTTCAAGATGAGCTCGGCCCGCTTGGTGTTGGCGTACGCGTCCACGCCATCATAGGGGCCCTCGGTGGCGAGCAGCGCGTCCAGGTCGAGCCGCCGCAGGTACATCCCGCCCGAGGACACCGTCAGCACCCGCGCGCCGGGGCGCCGCTCGAGCCTCGGCAGCATCAGCGCGGTGAGTAAGTACGGCCCCGCCACGTTGGTCGCGTAGCAGGACTCCAGGCCGTCCTCGGTGAGGACGCGGGCGTCCGGGAGCACGCCGGCGTTGTGGATGAGCACATCGATCTCGGTCAGCGGCAAGCGCGCGGCGAAGGCCTCGATGGAGGCGCGTCTTGAAACGTCGAGGATCTCGAGCTCGAGCTGTGCGCTCGGGTGCTTCGCGCGAATCTCTTGGACCGCTGCTCGTCCGCGCTCCTCGCTGCGGCAGAGGAGCCACACCTCCGCCCCGCGCGCCGCCAGAGCTTCGCTGGTCGCCAGGCCCAAGCCGGAGTTGGCGCCGGTGACCAAGATCTTCTTCCCCGTCAGGCTCAGGGCGTCGACGCGGCGGTCAAAGCGCGCCGCGTGCCGGAGAAAGCCGCTTTGATCGAAGGACCAAAACACCGAGGCGTCGAGGACCGCGTCGAGCAGACTCATGGCGCAGCTTCACACAACTTAAGAGCCCTGGCCTGCGGCGAGCCTGTATTTTCTACGAAATGCCTGTCCCGGAGTCGCTGAACAAGGAGAAGGCTCGCCTGGCCGCCCAAGATCCCCGTCGCCCGGGCCAGGAGTGCCGGGCCCAGCCTGCGTCCTTTGTGCCGGTCATCGATCGGCAGCGCTGCGAGGGCAAACGGGACTGCGCCCTGGTCTGCCCCTACGGCGTGTTCGAGGTGCGGCGGATCGACGACGCTGACTACGCGGCACTGTCCTTCCTCGGCAAGCTGAAGAGCGCCGCCCACCGGCGCCAGACGGCGTATGCGCCGGGAGCCGCGGATTGCCAGGCCTGTGGGCTCTGCGTGGTGGCCTGCAGGGAGCAGGCGATTCGACTGGAGATCGTCGACTTGACCGAGAAAAGCAGGTAGCGAAGCGGCCTGTGGCAGAGATTGAAGTCCCTACCGAGCACCTTCACGAGACGATCCATGAGGAGGCCCACGGGCACGGTCATGGCCCGGAGAAGCGCGATCCCTGGATCATGCAGGTGGCCCTGAGCTCGGCGATCTTGGCCGTGCTGGCGGCGCTGGCAGCGCTGTTCGCGGGGCACCACGTCAACGAAGCGGTGCTCGAGCGCATCATGGCCTCGGATCGCTGGTCGTACTTTCAGGCCAAGGGCATCAAGGCCAGCGTCCTCACCAGCAAGCTCGAGCTCCTCGAGACCCTCGGAAAAGAGGTCAAGGAGGAGGAGCGTGAGAAGCTGAATGAGTACAAAAAGGAGCAAAAGGAGATCGAGGCCGACGCCCGCGAGCGCGAAGAGGCCTCTGAGCATCACCTCAAAGCGCACAACATCCTGGCCAGCAGCGTGACCCTCTTTCAGGTCGCCATCGCGCTGGCGGCGATCTCCGTGCTCACCAAGAAACGCGTGCTGTGGGTGGTAGGTTTGGTGCTGGGCCTGGGCGGCGCCGTCGCCTTCGTGCGCGGCCTGATGTGAGCTGGTTTCGCCCGTCGCTAGAGCGCCGAACCGCTAATCAGACCGGCTGCGGCCGAAGATTCCGTCATTCCTGGGCCAAACCTGCCGCTCCGCTCCTCGGAGTACATCGAGTACGCCTCCGGTGCTCGCGTCACGTTTGGCCCATGAATTTAGGCCTCTTCACCCTCGCTACGGTCCGATTAGCGGTTCGGCGCTCTGGACGCCTGGTAGTAGGCAGCAACCCCACCTTACGGCACGTGTTTCGACGGGCCCGCCGGTTCTGCTAGGGTGGGGCCTTCCGTGTCTCAGCCCAGGCTCATCCTCCCGCTCTCGCTCGCGCTGCTCTCCGCGTGCAGCGGCACGATCGGATCCGGCGGTCCGAGCCCGACGCCCACTCCGAGCCCGACGCCCACGCCGACCCCTACGCCCACGCCCACGCCCACGCCTTCGCCCTGGGAGGTCACCCGGCTCAGCTGCACGCCCGGCGCGACGCCTGCGGAGCTCCCGCTGCGCCGGCTCTCGAGCGAGCAGTACCAGCGCAGCGTGCGCGATCTCGTCACCGCCTCAGGGCTGTCCCCCGCCGACGCGAGCGCGGCGCTGGCGGCGGTAGAGGACGAGCTGACGCACTATCCCGAGGATCGCGTGGTGGGCGCCCCCACCGACAAGCACGGAGGATTTCGGCGCCTCGACCAAGCGATCCAGCAGAATCACATCGACGTCTCCTATGCGGTAGGCACGGGCCTCGGGGCGGCGATGGTCTCGTCCCCCGCGCGTCGCACCGCGCTGGTCGGCGCCTGCGCCACCAACGCCTCCGCCCAAGATGATGCGGCTTGCCTCGAGGCCTTTGTGCGGCGCTTCGGCGGGTTGGCCGAGCGGCGCCCGCTCAGCAGCGAGGATGTCGCCTTCTACGTCGCGGCCGCGGGCAGCACGCCGGTCGACCCGCTCGCGCTAGCCGACGTGATCGGACTGCTCCTCACGTCGCCGCGTTTTCTGTACCAAGTGGAGGAGGGCGATCCGACCGCGGCCGCGCCGACCCCGCTCGATGCTCATGCGCTCGCCGCTCGCCTGTCCTATCTGTTTTGGCAGTCGATGCCGGACGCGGCGCTCCTCGCGGCCGCCGAGAGCGGCGCGCTGCTCACCGAGGCCGGCTACCGCGCCCAAGTCGAGCGACTGTTCGCTGACCCTCGGACCGACGCCTCGCTCGAGGCCTTTTTCACCGAGTGGTTTCGCCTTGGGGACCTGCCGCCCATGAACACTTTGGTCGGGACCCCGCTGTATGACGCCTTCGCTGGCAGCGACGTACCCTCAGCCACCTTGCACCTCGAGATGAGCGCGGAGATCGGCGGGCTCGTCCGCTGGCTGGTCCGCCACGGGGGCACGGTCAGCGACGTGGCGACGAACCGCGACGTCTTCACCCAGAGCGACGCCTTGGCCCGCATCTACGGCGAAACCAAATGGGACGGCTCCTCGAGCCCGAGCCCCTTCCAGAGCGCCGCTCGCGCCGGCCTCATCACGCGCGCCGCCTTCGTGGCCGCTGGAAGCGCCGCCTCTCGGCCGGTGGTCAAGGGCCTGCGCATCCGCAATGGGCTGCTCTGTCAGTCGATCCCGCCCCCGCCGGCCAACGTCATGGCCGTGCCCATCGAGGTCCGCCCCGACATGACCACCCGCGAGGCGGTCGAGACGATCACCGAGGTCACCGGCACGAGCTGCCGGGGCTGCCACTTCCCGCTCCTCAACCCGCTCGGCTTTGCCACCGAGAACTTCGACGCCCTCGGGCGCCACCGCACGGCGCAGAGGCTCTTCGATGAGACCGGCCGCTTGCTCACCGAGAAGCCCATCGATACGCGCGCCGCGCCCAACGTGGCGGGCGTCTCCACCCCGATCGACGGCGCCGCTGAGCTCACGGAGTTGATGGTCAAGGGTGAGTTTCAAACCTGCTTTGCGCGGCAGTACTTCCGCTGGGCCTTTCAGCGACCCGAGGATCTGACCCAAGACGGCTGCCTTCTGCGCTCGCTCCAAGACCTGGCGCTGGACGGTCGGCCTTTGCCCGAAGTGCTGATGGCCATCGCGCTTTCGGATGCGTTCAAAGAGAGGGACCTTCGATGAGCTCGACCCGTCGGTGGTTCCTCCGCGGAATGGGCGCGACCTTGGCGATCCCCGCGCTGCCCTCGCTGCTCCGCGCCAAGGAGGCCGAGGCCCAAGCCCGCCTGGGGCAGAAGTACTTCGTGAACCTCGGGACCCACCACGGCGGCGCCTGGGGAGAGAACATGAACCCCCTCACGCCGGCGCCGTCGATGGAGACGATGAGCTACGGCGGTCGAACGATCCGGCGCGCGCCCCTGGCGGCGAACCGAGACGCGGGCGGGAACGCCGTACTATCTCCGGTCCTGACGGCCTCGGCGACGAGCCTGAGCGACCCGCTGATCGCCAAGATGTTCGTCCTGCGCGGCCTGGACATCCCTTTTTACATCGCCCACCACACCGGCGGTCACCTCGGGAACTTCGCTGCCAACGCCGCCGACGCGACGATGCCCGGGGATGGTTCGCTGGCCAAACGCGACGCGGCCAGGCCGACGATCGACCGGCTGATGGCCTGGTCGCCGAGCTTCTATCCCAACCTCGATGGGGTGACGCACCGCTCGCTGGTGCTCACGCCGCGCTGCTCCTACGACTATGAGAACCCGGCCGCCAAGACCGGCGCCATCCAGGAGCTGGGAGCCACCGGAGATAGTCCGCTTCAGCTCTACCGCGCGCTGTTTCCCGCGCCGCCCAGCATGCGCGCGCCGATCGTCGACCGGGTCCTCGAGAACTATCGCCGGCTCCGCCAGAACCCGCGGCTCTCCAGCGCAGACAAGACCCGCCTTGATGATCACCTGCAGCGAGTCTCCGAGCTGCAGCGGCGTTTGGCGACGATGGTGACCTGCACCTATCCCACGGCGCCGGGCGCTCCGCACGCGCAGGCGCAGCTGGGTCACGTGATCTATAACCCACCCTACGCGCAGAACTCGGCGCTGCAGCTGGGCTGGTTCAGGGTGATGAACGATCTGATCGTCGCCGCCTTCTCTTGCGGGCTGACCCGCATCGCGACCGGGATCATCGATCCCACCTTCGTGGATAGCGTCCCCTACGAAGAGTGGCACCAGGGCGTGGCCCACCGGGCCCTAGAGGCGGACGGAGAGCGCCAGAACATCCTGTGCAGCAGCTACCGCACCTTCTTCCAGGAGATCGTCCTCGACCTGGTGCAGAAGCTGAACGCAGTAGCGATGCCGGACGGCAGCACGCTCCTCGATCAGGCTTTGGTGACGTGGACTCAGGAGTCCGGGATCGCGACCCACAACTTCCGCGACGTCACGGTGGTGGGCTTTGGCAGCGCTGGCGGTTTCTTCCGCACCGGCCAAATGTGTGACTATCGAAATACCACGCTGCCCTTTGAGCCGAGCGCGACCCGGGTCATCGAGTATCCGGGGCTCCTGTGGCATCAATGGCTGGGCTCGGTGCTACAGGCGATGGGCATCCCCAAGGCTGAGTATGAGAAGCCGGCGGTGAACTTCGGCTACCCAGACTTCAAGTTCTCGCACGTGGAGTGGGTGCCGCTGACGACGGAGCGCGCCTATCCCGAGGCGGTGTGGTCGGTGGCGGGGGACGTGCTGCCGTACTTGAGGGCCTGAACGTGTTTTCGAGAGCT
>Ga0154020_10007960_pt1 | contig 12333 bp, 21 predicted proteins | sample Klosneuvirus_201_FD_109709 | JGI IMG/M metagenome (GOLD analysis project Ga0154020, IMG submission 109709) | Active sludge microbial communities from wastewater, Klosterneuburg, Austria - Klosneuvirus_20160825_MG | ecosystem: Engineered > WWTP > Aerobic digester > Activated sludge | place... | reverse complement strand
CACCATGGATTACATAGAAAAACAATTAGAAATTTTAACAAAAGAAGGTAAAATTAATTTTTATATTATCAAAAAAAGCTTATCTTTGTTGAACATTCACTTAGACAAACAATCACTTTTAAATAGAATTAATGATTTTAACAATAGACGAGCAAAACAGAGTTGACCTTCTCATGAAACAGGTCAAAAGAACAGAAGAACAGCTGGATAAAATGAAAGCTGAATTACGAAAATTAATATATAAAATTGAACAAAAATGAACAGTATCTTAGATGAACAACTAGAAAATCCTAGTAAGAAATTCTTACAATGGTCAAGCGCACAAGCTTGCTTTACTTATTATGACAAAGAAATTCCTGATCTAGAGAATAACAAGCCAGGAAGTACTATTAATGTCGAATTACCTTTTTCCTTTGTGCCTTTAAAAGAAATGGCTACAATCAAAGGGTGGTCCGATAAACATGAGACAGGTCTTTGGTCTAATGAGGTAGAATACACAAAAAAAGAACGATTATCTGTAAAAGGTAATGTAAATGACAGAAAGACTGTACTATCTGAAGGTTTATGGGATGATATTAAAGAAGAAGTAAAAGCCAACGGTGGTAAATTTACTAAATCTTTATATGTTGCTGTAAAACAAGGAAAAGCTTTCGAAATTTGGAATTTACAATTAAGTGGTTCTGGTATGGAAGGATTTATGAAGTTCCCAGGTAATTTATTCTCTGGTAAACAAGTAACTATTAATAAATTTGAAAAAGTCCAAAAGACTAAAGCTGTTAGTTATAATATTCCTGTATTAGAACAATCAGATATCAGTAAAGAAGATCTTACTGCCTGTAAAGAGTTAGCTAAAGAGCTAGTGGATTATATTGCAAAATATAAAGAACAAACTCAAGTAGTTAAACTATCTGACGTGAATATTTAAACCCCTGCTCCCTATTGTTAAACAAAAGAGGTACTATTAATTTAGTGCCTCTTTTTTATCTCTACATATGAACGAAGTCGTAAAGTTACTAAACAAATATATAAGATTTAATCTATCAGGTGTATTTACTGTATTACCTTATTTAAACTATATTAATAAAAATATAGATAAGGTAATTCAAGTATACGCATATAATATTGAAGAGATTGATATTGATACTGGAGAATTGGACAACTCTTATATATATGTTGTTTTAGAAAATTCACTTTTGGAAAACGAAGTGATAAAAGTGAAAGGTTACAGAAGTCATGAATTAACTGATGATTATATAATACTGAAGCTGAACAGAAGAAGTTATTTATCCGATAAAGATTGGGATATTATAACTAATAATAGAATAGAAGAATATGTGAATACTGATCTATATAGATCTATTAGAAATACGGAATCGGAGTATTCTTTATTTAGATTGATTATAGAAAGAAGTAAGTTATTGAAGGACGCGATGTCAGAAATCACTGGCGAAGATATATCAAAAGAAAAAATATGTTGGAATACTTTTGATACTGAAAAAGAAATCTTAGATTTGTCTAAATTTCAAAAAATGGAAGTATTAGGTTATTACAAACATAAATTAATAAAGCTAATGGAAAATGCTATTAGCTTTGAGAAACATGTGTATCAAGGGATATTAGATATATCCTTTCCAATTACAGCTCCGGCTGTTACAGCTATGCAGAGTAAACCAAAGGCTGATCATTCTGAAATGTATGATAGACTCAAAAATGAATTGAAACGATTAACAGGGAAACCACAGAAGAAACTAACATTTGACGGAAAGGAATATTCTTTTATGCCAAATAAGCTTTCTTTTAATAAAAAGTTGACCAGTTTTATAAAAACTTATAAAATGGACGACTTACAAAAAATAGAAAAACTATTAACAGAGCATTTAACAAAAGAAAATAAATTGCTAAGTAACTATATAATGAAAAGGGATGAGAGTGATCTAGCAACAGATTATGAAAATTATGAAGAAGTAGTTAAACGTAAAAAACCTCAATTATAATGCATTTTCAGAATTTAATACAAACAATAGATGACGGTCTTTCAGGTAAAAATGAAGGACTTCCTACAGGATTAGACCGGTTAGATGACTACTTCTCTATTAAAAGAAGAACAATGGTTACTCTAGCCGGAGCATCCGGTTCGGGTAAAACTCAGTTAGTAAATCAAGCATTTATAACAGAGCCTTTTAAATACTGTTTTAAAAATCAAAAGAAAATTAAAATTATCCACTTTTCAATGGAAAGAAGTATAGTTTACACTCATGCTAAACTATTATCTAATGAAATCTTTCAACAATATGGAGAAATTATAAGTGTTCCATTGATGTTAGGATGGTATAAAGACAAAAAATTAACAAGTTCACAAAGAGATATACTAGTTGAATACGAAAGTCTTTATGATAGCATGGAAGAACATATATCTATATACCAAGGACAAAAAGCTCCTGATCAGATATATGCTATAGTATCTAAATACGCTGAAGCTAACGGTAAAAATATAAAGATTAACGAATACGAAAGTGTTTATGTTCCTAATGATCCAGAAGAATATGTTTTAGTAGTGGTAGATCATATAGGATTAACTAAAAAAGGTAAATATGGCTCTAAAAAAGAAGCTATCGATACATTAGTAGAATTTGAACAGAAATTTAGAGATTATTACGGATATGCTGTAATAAATGTAAGTCAGATTAATAGAGATCTTTCAAAGATAGCTAAGGATACATTTGCGCCTCATTTAGACCACTTAAAAGAAACTGGTAACATAGGTGAAGCGAGTGACTGTGTGTTGACTATATTCGATCCTATACGATATAATACTAAAGATGAGAACTATGGAGATGTAGCTAGATTTAGATGTGAAAATACAGGACATAAGTTCTTTAGAAACATAACAGTATTAAAAAATAGTTTTGGCATAGATGGTATATCAGTAGGAACTGCTTTTATGGGAGAAACTGGTATATTTAAGACATTACCTAAAGCAGATATAGTAGAATCCTGGACTGATTATGATTATGAGAAAATCTTTAACTATGAATATTTTAAAAACAAATATACAAAACCTAGAAAACAACATTTTGAATTATGAAAAAATACATTTTATTAACTCATTCTGAAAGTGGTGATGACTATCATTACTTTATTCAGAGTAGTAAGAAATTAACAGATAAGATATTAGAAAAATGGTTAATGAAGAACGGAAGTGATGTAGATGAAGATACTTGTTATGAGAATATACAAGAATTAATAGAAATAACAGATAATTATCAAATAATATGACAGAAAAAGAACAAGCATTTGAACTTATAGTTAAGTTTAGAGAAGCAGATTTAGAAGGAATGATATTTACAGCAGATGTAAATCCAGAAAGAGAAGAACGACATTTGAAAAAGGCTAAGAGATTAGCCTTAGTAGCTGTTTATGAAATTTTAAACTGTGTCCCGTTTTTAGAAGATTTTTGGGACAAAAATAGTACAGAATACTCTGAAAAATACTCACAAGATTATGCAGAATATTGGGAAAAAGTACAAGAAGAAATAGAAAATTATGAAATGGTATAAAGTAAGTTATGATAATAAAATAACAGAAGTAGAAGTAGAAAAGGAAACAGATAAATGTGTTTATGTAAAAGGAAATAGAAATAACAAAATAGGGAATTACGAATGTTATTATCCTACATTTCAAGAAGCACATGATGTAGTACTAAAAAAACTTGAAAACAGATTATCTAATACTAAACATATATTAGAAGGATTAGAAAAAGAATTAACTAAATTTAAAGAAGAATATGGACATATTAAATAATAAACCAGAGAACAAATCTATTCTATATAGAGGAATAGGTCTTATTAGAACAATTAATTGCATAAATCCTACTGTGGAAGAATACAATGAAATATTTGAAGATCAAGTTGATGATATTAAATATTTTGGTACAAACAAAGATGGATTTAGATGGGTTCGTTTAGATTTTTATCTTGATGTTAGCGGTATAGAACTTCCTATAAAAAGAAGTTTCTTTATTACAGAATTACCGGAAACGTCTAAAACAGGTAAAACATGCTACATTAATCAAATAATGGATACTTCCTGGGTAGAAGATGAATCTTTACTTGCTGCTAACTTTACTAAAGCAATTAAAGATAAAAAAGAACTCTTCGATTATACCTACAGAGAAGGATTTAAAGGAGAAGGATCTTTTATTCCATTCGTAAAAGCTATTTTAGCTAATGAATTTAAAGCTAATACTAATAAATTCAATCAAGAGTTCAAAGTTAAAATAGACTATGATACTTTATTTGAAGGAGACTTTACTAAATTCAGTAATTTCTTCAAGAATTATCAATTTACTCCATTTTATGCTTATTTCTATCCAGAAGAAAGAACTTCATATGAAGAACAGGCTATCAAAACATTTGAATTCGATCAATGGAATAGACATATAGAGCAGATTTATGAGAAGTTAAACGAAATCTATGAAGAGGATGAGGATGAAGTATCTAAAGGTAAAACAGCTGTTTCTATAATAGCTAGTTATAAAGACCTTAAGTTTACTAGACTTTTAAAGAAATTAGTAGACGATAGAGGAGAACTTAATATAGAATTCGATCCATATAATCAATTAGTATATGGAAAATTGGCTCCCTCTAAAGCTGTTGAATGGACAGAAAACCTCATAAATGAAGATGACGCAACCTTTTAACTATGAATATAATAATCTCAGCAGGACAGGGACCTAGCTGTTCCGTATGTAAAAAACCTTTAGAATCATGGAATCCTTTAATAAAAAATGAAAAGTGTATTCCTTGTACAGCTGATGAAATATCTACAGCAATGATAAAAATAGTTAAAGAACAATTTGATAAAATAAAAATTAAAAATGGAAATAGTAAATAGTATATTAGACGTAGAAAGAGTAGTTAAAGACAGACCAGAAAAGTATTCAAATGAGTCTACTGTTTTATTAATAGATGCTGATAGTATAGCATATTTGTCTAATTATGGTACTGAGGAAGACTTAGATGAAGCTAAATTCAGAGTAGATAAAAAACTCCAGGAGATAGTAACAGAAATAGAGAAGTCTTTTAATATTAAAAAGACAATGGTTTTTGTTAAAGGTGAGAAGAATTTTAGATATAAAGTCTTCTCTGAATATAAAGCTAGTCGTAAAAAAGTAGAAAGACATCCTAATATTGAATTATTGATTCAGTATATGATCGATAAATGGAATGCGTATCCTTCAGATAAAGCTGAGGCTGATGATTATATTTATACTATCTGGTCCTTACTTAAAGAAAAGGGTACTGAACAATGTATTATAGCATCAAATGATAAAGACATGAAAGCCAACTGTTACGGTTGGTTTTATGATTATCGATCATATAAAGATACTTTAGGTAAATTTATATACGTTGATGAAATAGATATGATTTATAACTTTAGAATTCAGATGTTAATAGGAGATGCAGGAGATGGAATTAATGAGACTAAAGGTTTTGGTATTAAATCTGCTCAAAAAATAATCTATGAAGGAATGTCAGATTATCACTTTACTAAAGAATTAATAAAAGTGTATCAAAAGTTCCATGGTGATCAATATAAAGAAAAAATCAAAATGTGTTATAACTTACTAAAATTACATAATGTAACAGATGAAAACTTTAAAAAACTAATACAATGATAGGAATGTTTGAAAAAAGACCGCTAGTAATATTAGATTTACAGGGCAAATTGGTTAAAGAATTTGATTCTATAGCTAAATGTTGTAGAGAGTTGAATATTCATGATGGCGCAATTCATAAAGTGCTAATTGGTCAATCTTTAACTGTTTGTAAAAAACAGTATATGGTTAAATACAAAGAAGAATATAATCCATTAACTCAATTATCGTATAAAGCTCAATTAAATAGAAGAAAGCTTATGAAAGGTAATGTAAAAACAATAAAGAAAACTTATGCAAATAACTTATGAGGAATGGCAGTCAAAGTATAAACCAGTAGAAAACAAAATAAATCCTGTAGAAAGTTTTGACGGTACAGCATTTGAAACATATGGTACTGATTTAGATTATATAGTGAGTTTGGCTAATAGTAATAAATCTATACACTATGTTTGGACATTAATAGAATCAGATAATGAAAACGAATACATAGTACCTGGATATTGTCTTGTTAATCGTCAATTATATTTTATAACAGAAAATCCTTGGGAAGTACAAGATATGTATAATTTAGAAGTTAATATAAATCAAATGGTGACTATTGAACAATGTGTTGAATTTGCAACCAAATTTATAGAAACAACTAAATATAAAATTATGTTTGATGTAAAGGATTTCGTAGCATCTCTCCCTCTAGCAAAGGGAGAAATGACTATTGGAGATGCTAAATATCTTCTCATGGAATACATAGAAAATACATATGGAATGGAATTATCTTACGAAGAACAAGATAAAATGCATGATTTTTATTCACAAATATTATAAATATGGGAAATTTAAGATTAGAAGTATCAGGAGAAGGTACTAGAAAAGAATTAGCCGATGCCTTAAGATCATTAGTTGATGATCTGCATTCTGATAATATAGAAGAAATCTATAATATAGATGGTACAAGTTATAATGATTTTACAATAGATGTTAAACTAAAAGATTTAGAAGAATGATAGATTCAGAAATAAAACTTATAGTACTAGATATGTTTTGTGGTGCTGGTGGAACATCTACTGGTATTTTAAAAGATCCTAGAGCTAAAGTAATTATATGTATAAATCATGACGAAAACGCTATAAAATCACATGCTGCTAATCATCCTGAATGTCATCACTTTACTGAAGATATTAGACATGTTAAATTAGAAGAATTAAGAAAGTTGGTAAATGAGGCTAAGATTAAATATCCAAATGCCTTATTTGCCGCTCATGCCTCATTAGAATGTACATTTTTTAGTAATGCTAGAGGAGGTGGTCCAAAAGATGCTGATAGTAGAAGTTTAGCTGAAGATATGTTTAGATATAGAGACTACTTGCAACCAGATATCTTTACTATAGAAAATGTAAGAGAATTCTTAGATTATGGTCCGTTAGATGAAAATGATAATGTAATTAAAGACAGAAAAGGAGAATATTATGATCTTTGGATAAAAAATATGTGTAATCATGATGAATACAGTTATGATTATAAGATATTAAATGCTGCTGATTATGGAGCATATACTACAAGAAAGAGATATTTTGGTATCTTCTCTAAGAATAAAGAGCATATAACTTTTCCTACAGTAACTCACTTCAAAGATAGAAATTACAAACAAGTAAAAGACATATTAGATATCCAGGATAAAGGGAAATCTATTTTTAATAGAAAAAAGCCATATGTTGATCCTACATTGAATAGAATAATTAATGGATTAAAAGCATATAAAGAACCGTATTTGATTTGCTATTATGGAAATGGTAAGAATTATCATACTATTAAGAAACCGTCAGTTACATTAACAACAAAGGATCGGTTATCGCTAGTTACTCCTTTTATATTACGAGATTACACAAAAGGATATTTAAGTTCGATTAAGGAGCCTGCTGGAACACTATTAACTATTCCTAAAATTAATGTAGTGACACCTACCTTTTTATTGAATCCTCAGTGGGGAAATGATACCGGTAAAAGTGTATATAAACCTTGTTTTACATTGATAGCTAGAATGGATAAAGCTGCTCCTCTATTAGTACAATCTCAAAGAAAAGACAGTATAAAAGCTAATATTTTATATTCTGATACTGATAGCGATAAAATGAAGGAATTAAAAGATTATATGAATGAAAATGATATATCAGATATCTATATGAGACCTTTAAAAATACCAGAATTACTACAAATACAAGGATTTCCTAAAGATTACGCATTAATAGGAACTCAAACACAACAAAAGAAATATATAGGTAATAGTGTAGAGACAACAGTAATGCATAAATGGATAGAAAGTATAATAAATAAAATTGAACAATATGATACTCAATACAATTAAAGACCTCAGAGAGGCAATTAAAGATTTAGATGATAACGATCAAATCTGTATAGAAACAGTAGACTGCGATAATGGTGATACTTTAGATTTATATCCTATAAGTATGGATATATATCCTAATATTACCATATTAGATGGCTCTGTTATAAAAGAAATACGATTTGTACAAAACAACAATAAAATATAATGGAAAACTTTTTTTACGAAGATAAATTCTATTCAGATCTAGGAGATTTTATAGATGATTTATTTTATGACGATTTAACTAATATAAAAGATGAATGGACATGGGTATGTCAAGAGTGTGATTTAGAACCAATTTTTCAAATTACTAAAGATGATTTATGTGATATGATTCATTACATAGGTAGCAATCATGAAGAAAGATATCCAGAAGATTCTGATGATGTCAATAGAGATCTTGAAGTTGCTATTAAACAAACTTTTAATATAGATGATTTAAATGCAGCAATACCTAAACTTTACTATCCTAACGGTAAGAAATTTACAATCACTAAACTAGATATTTTAGATTATGCGGATTAAGGTATCAACAGGATATTATAACTTCAATATCGAGAAAATAGAAAAGAAGTATAATGCTAAATACCTAGGAGATTTTGAATATCCTGGGTCTACTAGAGTTTTAGCTACATTCTACGCATATGATCCAGATAAATCAAAAGGACATAGTCATTATTTTGGACTATATGTAGATTTAAGTGACGTTATGTTAAATTTTAGTAAACCCAAAATGTATATAACAAATGCTGCTAAAATAGCAGAGCAGGAATTAACCGGTGTAGTTGCTAATGATGGAGAGGTTGTAGTATCTTGTTATAGACATCATTATAATACATCTACTGATCAATCAGTAGCTATAGATGGTGGTAGAGATTATACTAAAACAATAGGTACTAAAAAACTAGTAAAAGTAAAATTTAATAAAGACAAAATGGAATATAGAGAAATAAGGGATACAATAGAATCATTCTCAGTATCTACAGCTGTTGAAATCATACACGAAAGTATAAAAAGATTAGGAGCTGATTTATCTGATATTATTAACCAGGATGGAGATGTTGCTACAGATGGAGAAGTAATTGACCAAATAGTAGCTTATTTAAAGAAGGAAAAATTATATAAAGAAAGAGAATAAATATGAAAAGTAATTTAATAATACCCAAACTATGTAAAGTTGGGTTCAATACCAGATCAGATACATATAGTGGATTTTTAGGATATGTTATTTACAACGATGGTAAAGTCTGGAGAAAAGAGAAATCCTGGGAAGATTGGAGAGAGAAATATACAGATAGTGCTATATTAGAAGCGGAAAAATTAGAATCGTTTAATCGAGCAGTAGAAAATCATACAGGGTACTATAATAAAGAAACTAATTCGCATCTAAGGAATAGATCATTAGAGCAATATTTAAAAGATATAGGATTAGATTGTCTGGAAAATCATAGATTTTATACTCGTGGTAGATCTTCTGATCCTAAAATAAACCCAATAGAGTTCGAAAATATTCCAATGGAAGGATTTGTACTAAATAGAAAAGTAGGTGGAAATTCAACCGGTTGGAATCATAGACAGACCTATTGTAGAGTATACGATCCTAGAGGATTTGAATTTGAAATAACAATACCTAATCTTTTGTATATATTAGAAAATAGTAATAGTATTAAAGGAAAAGGTTTAGAAGGTAAATTTATATACTCTTGGGATGGTAAAGATTTAGTATTATTACCAGAAAATGCTCCGGAATTTAAAGATATAGAAGAATACAATAGTATTTTGACATTATCTGTAAAGAAAGCAGATCTAGTAGAAGGTAATATGTATTTGGATAGTAAGAATAATACCCTTACCTTTATGGGCGAACATGTAGAATATAACTATAGAGGACATTCAAAAGGTAAGAAGTTATGGTGGTATACTAAATCAAAATATGATATAGATAGCTTTTTCACAAAAGATATAGGTTCGATTAAGAAACATATATCAGTTAACCCAGATTATTCTTCTTTAATGGATATCTTAAAAGAAGATAGATATTACAAAGAGAGAGAGTTAATCTATGAAAAAGCAACTGAGGATAGTATATTAAAAAATACATATACTAGTTACTCTTACGGTTATGAAAACGAAGAAGAATGTTATATCTTGGAGAAAAATAAATACAAAAAGGTAAAGATATATTTTTATAACACTTCTCGTAAAAAGAATGCGACTATCCAAATAGGAAGAAGAGAAGAGGAATTTACAAATATTAAAGAATTATTAAACAAATACGAATTATGGCAATTAGCAAAAACGACAAAATAATATTAAATCTCAAAAATGAGATTGATAAAAAGAAAAAAGCAATTACTACTGGTAATAGATTCATACCTATTACTAACTGTAGTATCACAATTAATGGAGTGAAACAGAACATTCACTCTATGACAATTAACAGTCTATTATTTGCGATAGGTTATGTCAAATCCTTACAGAATGGATTAAATGAAATTATTCCTAATGAGAAGTTAGTTATTGATAATTTTAAAGCAGAGGAATGGATCGAAGATCTAAAATGTAAATACTATAACTTAAATCAATCATTAGAAAAAGAACGATTAAGAAAACTAGAAGAAAAGTTACATAGTTTATTATCAACAGATACTAAAGTAGATTTGGAGATACAAGAAATCATGAAATCGATTTAAAAATTTGCCATTTTTTAACCCCTTAATCCTTTGTGATTAGGGGGTTTTTTTGTATATTTGTAATTAAAAATAAATTATGTCAGAAAAGAAAGCAGAAAAGAAAATTTTAAATTTAGATGATTTTATAAAAGCATCAAAGAAGAGTTTTGGTCAAGATAGTATAATCGACCTGGAGAAAGACGGATCATATGGAGATGTTATACCATTTTCCTCATTTAGCTTAAATAACGCTTTAGGTATAGGAGGTATCGCTAAAAATAAGATAACAACATTCGATGGTGATTCTCAAAGTGGAAAATCCACAACATCTTATGATGCTATAGCACAATGTCAAAAAGTGTATAAAGAACCATGTCTTTTAATAGATAAAGAAAGAAGTGCTACTACAGATTATTTACATAAATTAGGAGTTAATACATCAAAGGATTTGTTAACTATTTTGAATCCTAAAACATTAGAAGAAATGTACGAGGCTATATTAATGGCATTAGAATCTAAGTTGTTTGGGTGTATTGTAGTAGATAGTGTTACTTCATTTGCTCCATCTGCTAGATTTGAAGATTCTGTTGTAATGGGTCTGGAAAGTAGAGTGAACTCAGATAAAATGAGATTAGTGAATGATGCCGTACCTACATCAAATTGTGCTTTAATATTAGTTCAACAAATTAGACAATCTATTGGAAAAATAGGTGATCCTACAGTTGTATCCGGAGGATTAGCTATTCCTTTCTACGCTCATGTAAGAGTAAGGATAACTAGAAGTAAGATCGATAGAGAGAATCAAGAGAATGTAATGAAATTTACTATTATTAAGAATAAATTAGGAGTACCTTTTAAAGTAGGAACTGTTGTATTTAACTGGAATAAAGGATTTGATAGTGCTTCCGAAATAGCAGAATTAGCTGTTGAATTTGGATTAATCAAACAGGATAAAAAGACCTATATCTTAGAAAAAGCAGAAAACGGAGAAGATCTTAAAATAGTAGGTAAAAAGAAAGTAATTGAATTCTTAAATACTAATATCGATTATAGAGATAAATATATCAAACCGGCTTTAGAAGAAAAGCTCAAGTCTACAGAATTAAGAATTGACGAAATAAGAGAAGAAGAAATCTCTATGTAATAATAACAGTCCGGTCCAGAAATGGTCTAAAACGCAGCATGAATGTTTACATGTGATCTGAAGTGATTAATCAGAAAGGACATTTTCGGTGTATAGCCACCATTTTTTAAAACAAATAATAATGATAGACAAATTAAAAGAGATCTCTAAAGAAAGAGAACAAACAACAAAAGAATTAGTAGATTATCTAAAAGATAAATTAATAAATCAGCTGAATTTAGAATAATACCACTTTCTTATGAATCCAATGCATGAATGGTTTGTTTACCTATTTGATGAGAGAAAAGACAAAAGAGGTTATGTAAAATGTTTCGAATGTGGTAAATTACTACATGAAGATAGATATAGAGAAATAAGTACATGTTATAGCCACATATTAAGCAAAAAGAGGTATCCTCAATATAAAGGGATACCTCTTAATGTTCAAATAGTTTGTCCGGATTGTCATAATCTTTATGAACTTAAGCCCCGGTCAGCT
>Ga0154020_10007959_pt1 | contig 12333 bp, 19 predicted proteins | sample Klosneuvirus_201_FD_109709 | JGI IMG/M metagenome (GOLD analysis project Ga0154020, IMG submission 109709) | Active sludge microbial communities from wastewater, Klosterneuburg, Austria - Klosneuvirus_20160825_MG | ecosystem: Engineered > WWTP > Aerobic digester > Activated sludge | place... | reverse complement strand
TCGCTACGGCCGTTTGAACGAGCAAGAACGAGCTGCGTTGCAGCCCGAAAGGTAGAGCACTGTGGAACGAGACTTCTCAATTCGCGTGCAAACGCGCTCGAAACGAACTCCCGAGGGATGGAAAGGTGCGCTCACTATCTGGCTTCCCGACCAGCGTAGACCGCTTGAATGGACGATGGTTGTTCCCGACGAGGTAGCGCAATCGGTGAGTAACCGATGGTGTCGCACCGTCAACAATTGCCTCGCAATGCAGGATGCCATCGTCTCGGGCAACGTTCCCGCTGCGAACATGCTCGCGTGGCGGACCCATCACGAGATGGGGCAGTCGGCGCAAGAGATAGCAGCGGCCGCGGAAGCGATCATGCCCCTGGTGCGCGAAGGTCTGCCCCTGGTAACGGGCTTGCTGAGAGACATTGGACAGGGCGCAGCGGAGCTCTTTCGCGGAGCTCCCGACCCCACGCGAGCGCCCGCGGGCTACGTGCCGCAAGGTCCGGGCGATACGGGCGCTTTGAACCAACTGCAAGACTCGATGGTTCAGCTCGCGGCCGCGGTCAAAGCACAAGCGGACGCTGCGAACGCGGGCGCTACGCCAGAAGAAGCGCTCGCGGCCGCGGAAGAAGCAAAGGCTCTTGTACGAACGGCGCAATCGCGAGGGCATGCGGAAACAAGAACGCAGTGGGAAGCCACGCGCGGAGCTCCCACAAGTCTACCCGGTGCGGGACTCTCGCTCTACGGCGCGGGAACAGGGCGCAATCCCGCGGACGCGAGCCCTACCCTGGGAACAGGAGCGCTCCTAAAAACTGCGCTCGATACGGCTACCGACTCCCCGCGGCTTTTCGGGCAGCTCGCTCCCGAGGTAGCAGGGCTACTCTCTACCTCGCTCGGAATGTACGATCGAGCAGTGCTCTCGAAACTCGGACGCGGAGACTACTCGGGAGCGATCGAAGAAGCGCACTATGACACCTCGCGCAAAGTAGCGAACGCCCTGCGCATCGCCAGGGGATTGCTAGAAGTATGAATCCGCGCTACCTGCCACAACCAAACGCGCCCGGACAACAGCGCTCCCCCACGCTCTCAGACTCGTCTGAGAAAGCGTGGTGCTTGTGGGGCACGCGCGTTCAATTCCAGCGCACTGCCGACCCTCCGGGCACGTTTGTGAATGGTAAGGTGCGCGTGGTCAACCACGAGAGTCCCGAGTATCGAGCGCTCGCGTTGCAGGTGTTGGGAGACGATCTTAGCCCCGCGCCCGCGGGCCCGAACGTGCCGATCGCAGAGGTTCTCGTATCGGTCGGCGTTGGTGGCGAAACGTTCGACAGAATCATTCAGGTCGGGCCCGTGGGGCTTGCGCTCGCGATACCCGCGGGGCGTGTTTACTGCGACGTGCAGAGGCACAACAACGCCGTAAACGGAGCGATCAAAGGGCGTATCTCGCAAGGGCTCGCAATCCCTGGCGGCGTTGTTGAATACTACCAAGTTCCCGCCAACGGAACCATCGTTGTTCCTGCGCAACCGTTCTCTGTAAACGTCTCTGTACAGCAATTCATCGCGGGCGCGAGCGTAACGGGCGATATTATTACGCCCTGGTATACGTTTACGATCGCGGGCGCTGGTTTCTTCGGGGGGCAGTGGCCCCAACAGTCACGAGCAATCGAGTTCACCGAAACGAACGGCGTAGCAGCAGAGCTACTCATTAACTGGCAAGTGGTGAGCGCGTGAGTGTTACGTCGCAAGTGATGGCGCAAGCCTGGAATCAGCTTGACGCGGACGGCCGCGCACCGCTCGCGGAGCTGTTCAATGCGTACGGCGAGCTGTTACACGCGCTCGGGAGCAACGAGCTCGCGCGCATTAACGAGAGCACCAGCACACAACAATTCTCTGCGCAGGTAGAGAGTCTCGAAGAAGCCTCGCGCGTGGTCAACGGCCCTACGCCCGCGCAGCTCGCGCAATCGCGAGCAGAAGCGCCCTCGTGGGGCGTTGTGCTCGGTGCTTGGAACGCTCGCGAGCCTCGCGTTGGCGCTGCGCTCCAAGCGCTCGAACGAGCCTACGCGCGCGTGCGAGCCGTTCCGGGTGTTGTCTCTGCAACCCTCGATGATGCGGGCTTGCGCGCGTGGGCATGGGAGCGAGCAGGGCGCGAGCGTGGGACCGGGCCCGGTGCGGGCGCTGCGCGTCCGCGTCGAGGGCGCGGGCGCGAGGTGTTTGTGCTCGCGTTGCTGGCGTTCGTCGCGTTAGGTCAACGCCGTGGCTAACGCAGCGCAGATAGCAAAAAGGCTCGCGAAGCTCGCGGGTACAACGAAGCGAATCGAGCTCAATCTAAAGGGCGAAACCCTCGAAGTGATTGAATGCGAGGGCATGACCCGAGATGAGCTCTTCGCGCAAGACCTGCTCGATATTGCGCAGGAACAAGCCGACCTTGCGGGCGCTTCCATCCAACTCACAGTACAAGGCTTCAACGAGGATGAACGGCTGTGCGGGAGTTTCCTTCTGCGCGTAGCGCCGAGCGAGAAAGCGAAAGCAGCTTTTTCCGCATCAAAGCCCACCGTACTCACGCCCCATCACTCGGAGCTCTCGGAAGTAACAAGCTCGCTACTCAAGAGCAACGAGAGGCTCGTCGGGCAGATTCAAGGGTTAATCCAGCAATTCGGCGTAGGTGTTTCGAGCATGGCGGCCGCGCAAGCCGCGACCATGCAAGCACTCTCTGCTCGTTTGATGAGCGCGGAATCCGAGCGCGATCAAGTGAAAGCGCAGCTAGATCAAGCCATCTCTCTCGGAACCGAGCTCTCTTCGGAATTGCAGGCAACGCGCTCGCTCACCAAAAAGGTTGAAACCGTCGCGGGCATGCTGATGAAAACTCCGATGCTGCGGGCGCTCGATAGCTCGGCGGACGCGGCGTTACCTCCCGCGAACGGCGCTGCAAACGGCGCTGCAAACGGAGTTGCGAAACAGTGAGCGAAGAGCTGCTTAGACTGTGGGAGCGTGTTCTTCGCGACAGGGCACTCTTGCGTGGGTTGCTCCGTGCGGCCGCGCAGCTCGCGCAAGCGCTCTCCGGGCTGCGACTCGAAGAGGTACCGGAGTCTCTCGCAGACTTGCCCTTGTGGCTTGCAGCGTACGACCGCGTAGCAACCGCAGCGAACGCGCCGAGCTATCGGGAATGGTTCGGAGTCTCTCTCTCTCCGTTCCCGGCAGAACCGCCGCTCCCATGGATTGCGCTGGTTGCGCAAGCCTCGCGCGCTCGCGAGCCTGGGATTGCCTCTGCGATTCGCAGCGCGAGCGGTGCATACGCTGCAATCCGTCGCGACGGTAGCCCGGAGCTGCGCGCAGCGGTGAGTGACGAAGTAGTGCGACGATGGATCCGAGCTCGACTCACGCGCGAGGCTGCAACGGGGCCCGGAACGGGTCTACAGCCCCGCGTGCTTCGTCCCTCGACGGGCAACGGGGGCATGGTGCTTGCGGCCGTTGGAGCTGCGGTAGTGCTCTCTCGCGGGGGTGATACGGCTACGGCCGGAGTGCTTCTCGCAGGGGGCTTGTACTTGGCAACAAGGACGCGGTAGCTTCGATGCCCCATGACGAAAGCGCAGCGCGAGCGGTTTGCAGCACTAGGCGAGGGCGTGAGCTCCGGGCGGCCGCTCGATGCGGTGGAGCTGCACTACTTCGAGGTACTAGCCCTCGATCGCATTGCGAACGCCCTGGAATCGCTGGTAACGCTTGCCGTCGAGGGCCCTCGACGCGAAGCGCGCGAGCAGAATCCCGCACAAACAGCCTCGCAGAGTCCCATCACCCCGTAAGCGACGCGCTACAAAGCGCGAAGCCCGAAAGCGTTACCAGCGCTTTCGGGCTTCTTGATTCGCACGCCGTAGGAGCGGCCGCGACCCATGAACACGCTAGCCCGTGTCAGACGTTCAGTAAAGTTTTGCGCATCGGTTTTCTCGTGCGAAGTGTGCGGTTACTCGTTCTTCGAGAACCCCACTACGCCCCACGACTTTAGTACCGGGCCCGGAGCTCGTAAGGGCACGCTGGTGCGGTACTTCCGCTGTCATTGCTCTTGTGGGGGCATTGAGATTGCCGCCAACGACGGCTTTGGACTCGCAGCGGTCTATCACGCGGAGGATTGTCCCGCGGACGCGTGCCACCGTCGCGGGTATGAGCGCTACCGCGAGCGGGAGCGCGCGCGGGAGCGGGCGCAACTCGAGCGAATCGCGCCCGACCACGCGCGCGACCGCAAGCGGGCGCAGCTCGAGCTTTCTCTCTCCGCGAAAAGCGGAAGGGGGAAGCGATGAAAAACCGCACGAAAGCCGCGGTTTCCTTCGCTTCGCGGCCGCTCGCAATTGACCTTTGCGCAGGCTCGGGAGCTGCTACCGAAAAGCTACTTTCTCTAGGCTTTTCGCGGGTTTGCGTCGATACATCGGGCCAGGTCAAGAGCACTGCAAAAACGCGCGTGCTTACCGCGGACGTTCGCACGCTCAATCCCGCATCGTTTCCGCGCCCGACGGTCGTATGGGCTTCGCCGCCATGCACGGAGTTTTCTCGTACCCTCATGCCGTGGCTCGCGAGCACAGCTCCTACGCCTGACTTGTCGATCGTTCGCGCGTGCGTCGAGCTCATCAGCGCATGGAAGCCGCGGGTATGGTGTATCGAGAACGTGCGCGGGGCTGCACCGTGGCTCGCAGAGCTGCTAGGGCCCCCCCGTCAGATTGTTTCCGGGCGCTGGTATCTGTGGGGAAACTTCCCCGAGCTCGACGTACGGATTCCTCGCAGCGAGCATACGAAAGAGGGCCGTTCGAGCAGAGCTACCCGCGAGCGCTCGCGCATTCCCGAACCGCTGGCGCAAGCGTTTGCGCTCGCGTGCGATCGAGAGCTTAGGCAGCTCGAATTGCCGTTCTCGCGGGGTGCGCCGTGAGCTCGTATATTCCCGGCCGCTATTGCTCGCACTGCTATCGCTCGCGAGCGGAGAACCCCACGCTCGCGATGGTTTCGCGTGGGTTTTTGCTTGTCTGGTGCGCGGATAAGCCGAGCTGCGATGCGTCGAGGGAAGCCTTCAAGGCACGCCACGCGGAACAGCTCCGCGCCGAGCGGTTCGAGCGTGAAACCAAGCAACTCCAAGCATTGAGGGCGCGGTGAGTGTCCTTGCGCGCTTCGCTTCGTGGCTAACGGCACGCGACGATCTAGCGGCATTGACAAAGAGAGAAAAGGGTGCTTCGACCGGCGCAACCGCTTGGACCGGCACACTTCCCTCTAAGAGAGCAAGCAAAAAAGAGAGCACTCCCGAGGAAAAAGACACCCGCGAGCGCGGTCCGACCGGGGGGCAGGGGGCGGGTAGCCCCCCTCGACTTGATACCCTAGCGAAACGCTCTGTAACACTTGCAAACCATTACGGTTCTGCGAGTGAGGGAAAACGAGCGGGCGCTTCGGCCGCGAGCCGAACGGCTGGCAACAAGGGCCCGCGCAGAGCTCGGTATCGGCTCGGGCGTTCGGTCCGTCAGTCAGAGCCGACGTGGCGCGCGGCGTACGTCGCAGAGCTGCGCAAGCTCGGACGCAAACACCTCGCGGAGCGTGTCGAGGAATGCGGGCAAGTCGTCGCTTCCATCCCTTGCAGCGATCCGGCTTGCGGCGAGAAGCACGCCCACCAAACGATTCTAGCGAGCTGTTCCGCTCGCGGGTGTTGCCACTGCGCGCGGGAGTCTGCGCAGAGTCGCAGGGATCGCTTGCTACCCGCGCTGCATAAGGTGCCGGAGTTCTTCGCAGCTCGGCGCGCTTCGATGCTCGCAGAGCAACGCGAACGCTGGGAAGAAGCGCGCGACGCTTCACACTTTCACTTCGCAAAAATGCAGCAAGCGCAAGCGCGCTACGAGAAAACGCTGGGAAGCAGGGCGCTCGCGAGCGCTCGAACGCACAAAAAGCGCTTCGAGGAAAGCGAAGCACTGCGAGAAAAGCACGGTTTCTTCGCTTCGCGACTCGGAACGAAGAACAAGCGCGGAGACTTGGAACGGTGGGACTGGCGTTTGATTACGCTCGCACCGCAGTGGGACCCTCGAAGTAGCGAGAGCTACACCGTCGAGGGACTCTCGCGACGCTGGCAAGCGATCGTAGACCGATGGTCCGCGCTGCGCGCTGCGCTCGGACCGGCCGCGCAAGCGGTCGTAAGCGTCGAACTCTCGGACGGGGGGCACGTTCACCTCCACGCGCTCGTTTTTGCGCCGGAATACCTCGCGAAACCCTGGCTACAAGCGAAGGTAGGGCCGGGGTGCTTCGTTGATATTCGCAAGCTCGACGTGCAGAAATTCGCGCATTTAGGGCCACAAAAAGCGGTCGAAAGGGCGCTTCGCGAGGCTGTAAAATACGCCGTAAAGCAGTCTTCGCCGCTCAACGGGCTATGGCTCGCGGGAGCTCGCCGCAAGCTCGTTCACCCGGAGCTCGCAGCGCGCTGGACGGTCGCGACCCACCGTCGACAGCTCGGGAGGGTTTACGGCGAGCTCCTACGCGACGCGCTAGCGAGCTGCGAGCCCGATACGGACTGCGAGCGCGGACGGCGCGCTAGGGCTCGCTGTGTGCGCGCACGGTGCGAGCGCGAGCGCTTCTCGCAGCTCGCCCCCCCTGGTGCGCGCTGCGCGGGCGTCGAGCTGCTCGCGGGCGTTTGCAGCTCAGAAAAAAAGCAGGCCTGTGACCTGGCCCCCATTATCGCGAAAAAGCTAGCAATTCCGACGTGTTGGAGCTGCGGAAGGGCCCTAACCGCAGCGCCTGAGTATCTACCCACGGCAACCGTTGCAGGTAGACTTGGAAGGAACTGGGGAAAAAGTTGCCATTGGAAAAGACCGTTTAGAGATGTTCCCGCCCCGGAGGAAACCGGGGCTAGCCTAGCTTAGTTGCATGATTCGCAGGGCGCTTGCGCTGTCTGACAGCGCGTGCTATTGCTCTCGCACGCTCAAAAAAGAGCGAGAGCGTAGGAGCGCTCGAACCATGCAATTGACCGACGAAGGCATCACCGCGCACGCGCACGAACTCGGACTGGCACTTTTCGCGAGCCGAAAGGCACGCGAAACGCATCCCGAGGGTAAAAGCGATGGCAAGCGCTGGTACATGAGCGATTATGAACGCTGCGAGTGTTGCGGGGATATTCGCTGGCCAAGCGCGGCTTTTCCGTGGTCGCAGATGGTGCACGCGCGCACGCGCAAGCACTGCCTCGCGCTCTTTAGCGAGAACAAACGCGAACAACTCCCCGCGGACGCGCTAGCGCTCGTTGTGGAGCTCGAAAAGAAACTCGCTGCGAAAGCCTGCAACCCGAGCGCGCTTCTCTCGGTGAATCCGTGAGCGCGGTTCGGACCGACAACGGAGCGTGGTACGTCGAGCTCGACGAGCTCACGGAACGCGGCGCGGAGGAATTGCTTTCGCGAGCGATCCCTTACGATCCCTCCCTCCGCGAACGAGCCCACCGGGAAAGCGATGGATCTAGCTTGGCATTCCTCAGAAAGTACGCGGAGCTACACTACGCGACGCACGGAACGGAGCTCGTCATTCCATGAGCGCACCGCGCGTTACCCGTAAGAGCTCCGGCCGCTCCATTCCCGACGAACAACGAGCGCGGCCGCGGCTTTCGCTCACCGTAGAGCGAGCCGTGTACAACGAGCTGCAAACGTTCTGCGAGGCTTCCGACTCGTCTGAGAGCGCAGTGGTAGAGCTCGCGCTACGCGAGTTTTTCGGGCTTCGCTCGAAACGGAGGGCGCTGTGATGGCTTGGAATAATCCGAGCGGTTCGATGGTGCGATGGCTCGCGGTGCGCGTGCTTGTTCGAGTACTCGCAGCATACGACCGCGTAGAATGCTGGTGCGGTGCGGGGAATTACGAGGGCCACGAATACGGGCCCGCGTGTAAAGCCTGGGAAGAAAAGGGGGAGGAATGAACGCTATTTTTGTCGGTAAAGAGTACGACGACCCATTGAACTGTCGTGTGTCGCTCGCGACAACGGCGGGACTTTGCGAGAGCGAAACGTATTACTTGGACACGGGCGAAAGCATGCCACCCGAGGAGTATTCCAGGGCAGTCGCGCGGGACCTTCACGAGATGGTGCGAGAAACAAGCGAGATGGTGCGCGAGCAGCTCCGCGAACGCACGCCCGCGTGGCTCGCGTTTCTAGCGGTTTCATAATGGGGGGAAGAATGAATAAGTCTAAGGTTTCCGAGTGCTTTCATTGTGGCGTTTCGTTCGCGTCCGAGGGCGTTACACCGCAGCTCGCACCGGATAGCGCGGGCGAGATGCACGCGGTCTGTTTGTGCTCTTGTGGCGCGACCGCGAACGCGGACGGAGACGTGTTCCACAAGGCTGACTGCGCGGGATACCGCTGTCAGAGTCGCGCGATGGGGCTGCGCGCGTGGGGTCTTGCATGAGCTCCAACTGCGTTCTGTGCAGTGAATCAAAGGAGGAGCGTTTCACGCGAAGCGATGGCTTGTCTGTATGCGTCAACGCGATGGCGTGCTGCGAGCGACGAAACCCCGGAACGGTGGTGATGGTGCTTCGTTGTTCCTGGTGCGGGTCTACGTCGGAGCTATGGAATCCAGACTATTCCTCTGTTCCCGCGTGTATTGATGCTCGCTCTTGTGAAGCACGGCGCGCAGCATGGCTTAGTGAGAATCCAACGGTTACCGAAACGCCCTGGTGACCTTGTGGCTATCTGTAGCTCCGCGGAGCGATCGAGCTACAGTTAGCAGTGCTTCCCGAGTCGTTGCCCGTGCGTTGCGTGCTCTGCGATCGGTCCATCACAGAGAACCCCGCGCTCCCTTTCAACGGTCGGAGCTGCCCTTGCGTGTGCGGGGGTAGCTACCTTCTGCACGCGCTGCGCTGCCCTCGCCGGGTGTGCGAGCAGGAACGCGCAGCGCTCTACAACGCGCTCCCAGAAAACAAGGTCACCAGCGACCCCCCCCCTTGACAGGTTGCTCTCTAGGCAGTGCCATGGCCATGTGAGCGATCTTCTGCAATTGCAACCGGGCTACGGGATTGAATCCAATCTGGCAAACAAGCCAGCGGCCGGGAGCTACCCCTACGGGCGGCAACCGGGCAATCTCTGGATTCCCTCGGACGGTTCGAGCCCTGAGATTCTGCAATCCGACGGCGGAGGGGGCTACGTATGGGTAGCTCTGCTCGGTGGGGGCGGTGTCGCGAGTGTGAGCGCTGGTAACGGCGTGTTGCTCTCGGGAACGGCCGCGAATCCCATTGTCTCGATTGGATTCGCGGGGCAGGTAGACGGCGATCTTATCGCGAGGCTCGGTGGTTCGTGGGCTCGCTTGCCCGTCGGAGCGAATCCTAACGGCTCTGTGCTCTCGCTCGTTGCGGGGCTTCCCGCATGGGCCCCAAGCGCAGCGGGCCCGACGCTCACCGGGAACAACGGCGTAGTGGTCACGGGCGGGCCAGCCTACGCAGCAAAAATTGGTTTCGTCGGGCAACTCAACGGCGATATTACGTTCTTTGACGGAACCAATTGGACCCGACTCGCGGCCGGGAACACCTACGACCAGCTAGAAGTGTTCTCTGGTGTGCCTATCTGGAATCACCCAGGAGCGTTTCAGCTTTGGGATCTATACGTTGCGGGCACGACCGGGAACGATGCGAACGGGGGCAGAACACCGCTCACACCCGTCCAAACAATCAACCGAGCAATGGAGCTCGTACCGAACGGCGTAACGGGCAAGGTTGTGATTCACTCTGCAAACGAGCCTGTAACCGAGACGGTACGATGGAAGTGGTTTCTTCCAAGCGGGAAAGCGCCGAGCAGTCTCACGATTGCGATTCAAGCGCCACTAACAGAGATTCTCCCCGCGGAAGCGAACACGGGCGGGACGATCGGACTGCTCAACACGTTCGGAACACTGCTCGCAACGAGCGCGCTCGTTCCCAACGCGCATGACGGGCAATTGCTCGAATACCTCACCGCTGGCGCAAACAAGGGATTCTATCGAATCGCAGAAAACGACGCTACCACGCTGACTATCTGCGGCACGTTTCCCGTGGCTCCAACGCTAGGAGATACGTTTCGCATCGTAACGGATGCGGTAACCGTGACACTCCCTCCGATTGCAGCGGGCGATAGCGAAGCGTTCATTGATGGCGGGTGTGGTCTTGCGTTCTCTGGGATTGACCTGCAACTCAACGGCAACACCCTCGACGTGCAAACGCGACTCGAATTTCAGAAGAGCTCGATGCGCGATGCTACGGGGAAGGTTCGCGTAGGCTCGCGAGGCTCTATCTCGAACGTAACGGCGCAGCTCTACCCTGCGAACGTCATAACGGACCCTGTAGCACCGCTCGCGGGGCTGCATTGCCTGAGTGCGATCGAGCAATTCGGGGGATTGATTGACCTGTATGGGATGCGCCTAGAGGCTTCCGTGTTCGGGATTGGTGGTAAGACGCAACTAGAGGGCGTGGAGTGCGTTGGGGGTACCGCGTCCGTCGGGCAGCAATCGGGCGAGCTCGTGCTCACGGGCGTAAACAGCACGGGATGCACGCAAACGGCGTTTGCCTATCTGCGAGCGTGCGGGTTCGGGGCTGTGCTCGGTCTTGACGTACAGGGAGCTGCTGGCGATGGCATCGCCGTCGAGGATAACAGCTACCTCACCGGCCAGCTTATGACGGGCGGGGCTATCGCAGGGCTCGGCGTGCGGTGCTTGCGTCACTCTCGCGTACAGTGCAGCGATGCGAACGTCGGTACAACGATCGCGGGAGCTGCTGGCGCTGTGCAAGTCGGCTCGAATGCAGCGCCCGCAACGTGGGCGGCAATCGCGGGGGGAGCGGCCGCGGACGTACTAGACCTTGCGGCCGCGGTACCAACGCTCGCAGCGGTTACAACCTAGCAAGACAACTCCGGGGCTTCGCTCCGTGAAAGGTAGGCAGTGGATGGCAAGCGAATTGTCCGAGCTCTCGAAGAGCGAAGTAGTGGACCGGTTCAATCAATTCCGCGCGACGGTGCGCTCGAAAGTGTCGCGAGCAGAAGAAGCCGCGGGCGAGGTACAACGCAAGCTCGTTGTGGGCGGCGTGGCTCTGCTCGCCGGTAAGTACACGGCCGATGCGCAAGCGCAGGGCGTAGAAACGTTCAGCGTGTTCGGGCTTTCGTTCGAGCAGACTTCTGCGCTCGCGTTGACGGTCGCGGAGTTTATGACGGACGATCGAGACTTGAAGCGCTTGCTCGGTGGCGGGGCTGACGCAATGATCGCGGTAGCAGCCTACCAAGCAGGGCAAGATATGCAGGGCTCTACCGCGACTCCGCGCGTGAATCCCTCGAATACCTGAGACTCTCTAAGGTTGTTTGTGGCAAGCTCGGACGCTTGCAGAAGGGTTTTCTCTCGTGAAACACTACTGGCATCCGTATTATGGTTGGATCCCTGTTCAGGCTTGGAGCGGAGCGTATCCCGCGAAGGATGGCGAGCTCTCAGGCAATGAGCGCTCGCGCGGAGTCTATGGAGCGCACGTAGCGCGCCGTAGCGCGCCCGCGACGTATCCCTCACCGGGACAACAACGCGCTCGCGACGAGCTCAGCGGGTACTCGGCGGTAGGCTACCGCGCACCCCGTCATGGGGGCTACGCCCGCGGAATGAGCGGCTACGATATCGTCGGGCAAGCCGCGGAGGAAGCGATGAAACTCGCTTCCATGGCTCCGATGCCGCAGAGCTACCCTGGATTGCCGCAATTCATGCCGCAATTCGGGCAAGCTCCGCGCGAAACCGGCGAGGGCCGTCGTCTCACGATGGCGTTTCAAAACGATGTGGTCATCAATCCCGGCACGCTCGGATCATTGATTGCGAGCCCGCAAGAGCCCTCGCGTTTCGAGCGTCTTTTCCTCGACTCGGACAACGGCTCGCTCGCCGGAATCTCGGTCCGCGCAATTCAAGTCGGGCAGCAATCGCAGCTCGTTGCGAACGGCTCGCTCCCCGCGAGCATGTTCGCTCCAAACGCCGTCGGCGGTACGCTCCGCGGTGATACGGCCAACCCAGGAATCACGGTCCGCGTGGACGTGTTCAACAACACGCTCGCAGCGCGCACGATCTCGGGCGGCATGACCGGCGAAGCGTTGACGTAACATGAGACTCGCCCTGGTTTTGCACGTAAACGGCCGCGACCCTGCATCGTTGCAGCTCGCGCTGGCTACAATGACGGCGCTCAACGAGCTCTATCTCTCGCAAAACCAGGGCGTGCCACGGCTCTATCGTTCGGGCGTTGTGTACGCAACCGAACCCAACGAACACGCGTCCGTTGCCAGTAGCGAAGAGCGCATCGCTTCCATTCCCGAGGTGTTGCGCCTTGGGTGGGGAGATTGTGATGATCTTGCGTGCTACCTAAGCGCGGAGCGTCGCGTGTT
>Ga0154020_10007958_pt1 | contig 12334 bp, 22 predicted proteins | sample Klosneuvirus_201_FD_109709 | JGI IMG/M metagenome (GOLD analysis project Ga0154020, IMG submission 109709) | Active sludge microbial communities from wastewater, Klosterneuburg, Austria - Klosneuvirus_20160825_MG | ecosystem: Engineered > WWTP > Aerobic digester > Activated sludge | place... | reverse complement strand
GGTCGTATGCCTGCCGCGCGTAAGCTGTGGAAAAAGGCGATCGTGAAATTGCGGGAGGGCGACAAGTTTGACTTTGTCGCTAGCTAACAATGCCTATTAAGTTATTCAATCCGACTACCCCGTCCCGTCGATTTGTTACCCAATTCGATTTCACGGAACTGACGAAAAAGCGTCCCGAGAAGAGCCTTATCGAAGGTAAGCGCTCCACCGGTGGCCGTAACAACAACGGCCGTATCACCTCCCGTTTTCGTGGGGGCGGACACGCTCGTAAGTACCGTTTCATCGACTTCAACCGCGACAAGCGCGAGATCGTCGGTAAAGTGGCGGCGCTCGAGTACGATCCTAACCGTTCGGCTCGCATCGCCCTCATTAACTACAAAGACGGCGAAAAACGCTACATGCTCGCTGCCAACGGTATGAAAACCGGTGACACCGTCATCGCGTCTGAGACCGCGGACATCCAGGTCGGAAATGCTCTTCCCCTGCGGAAGATTCCGGCTGGTACGACCATCCACAACGTGGAGATTCGTCCGGGCGACGGCGGCCGTTTGGTTCGCAGCGCCGGAACGATGGCGCAGCTCGTAGGTTTTGAAGGCGGCTACGCACAGCTTCGTATGCCCTCTGGTGAGCTTCGCATCGTGAATCACGATTGCTGGGCGACCATTGGCCAGGTTGGTAACCTCGAGCACGAGAATATCGTGATCGGTAAAGCCGGCCGTATGCGGTGGCTCGGTTTCCGTCCTCATAACCGCGGCGTATCGATGAATCCCGTCGATCATCCGCTCGGTGGTGGTGAAGGTAAGTCTTCGGGTGGTCGTCACCCGGTGACTCCTTGGGGCAAAAAGACCAAGGGTAAGAAGACCCGTAACTCGAAGCGGACGAACCGCTTCATTATCAAGCGGCGTAAGTAATTTTTTGAGTAGGTCGGTATAAATGGCTCGTTCAATTAAAAAAGGTCCTTTCGTAGACGCCCACCTCCTGAAGAAGGCGGAAAAAGCGGTCGCGGCTAATGACAAAAAAGTCATCAAGACGTGGTCGCGACGTTCCACCGTCGTTCCTGAGATGTTGGGGCTGACTCTGGCGGTGCACAACGGCCGCAAGTTCATCCCGGTTTACGTTTCTGAAAACATGGTCGGGCATAAGCTCGGTGAATTTGCACACACTCGCACCTTCCACGCTCATTCGGGCGATAAGAAGACCAAAGTGGAAGAAGGGGCGTAATCATGGACGTAAAAGCAAAGCTTAGTTACGCGCGCATCACTCCTCGCAAAATGAGGCTGGTTGCGAATTTGGCCAAAGGCCTTCCGGTGGAGAAAGCCCACTTTCAGCTGAAGTTCAGCCAGAAAAAGGGTGGAAAGCTCCTCTCGAAGCTCCTGGACTCCGCGATTGCCAACGCCAAGGAAAAGGGCGGCATCGACGTGGACAACCTATTTGTTAAGAACGTCACGGTCGACGACGGACCTGTCATGAAGCGGTTCATGCCGCGCGCGATGGGCCGGGCGTACAAGATTCTGAAAAAGATGAGTCACGTGGAAATTACTTTGGGTGAGGCGCGATAAGTGGGTCAGAAAACACATCCTATTGGATTCCGTTTAGGCGTGAACAAAACTTGGTCGTCGCGTTGGTTCAGCGTACGTGATTACGCTACCTTCCTGCACGAAGACCTCAAAGTTCGCGAATTTTTGAAAAAGAAGCTTCGCCACGCGGGCGTCTCGAAGATTGATATCGAGCGCGTAGCCGGCAAAGTGAAGATCAATATCCACACGGCCCGTCCCGGTATCGTCATCGGGAAAAAGGGTTCGGGCATCGACCAGCTTCGTGCGGAAGCCCAGAAGCTGTCGAAGTCGGAAATCTTCGTGAACGTCCTCGAAGTGCGTAAGGCAGAAGCCGATGCACAGCTGATCTCCGAGAATATCGCTGACCAGCTCGAGAAACGTGTCGCGTTCCGTCGCGCCATGAAGAAAGCGATGAGCCAGGCCTTCAAGTTTGGCGTCAGCGGCATCAAGATTCAGTGTTCGGGTCGTCTCGGTGGAGCGGAAATCGCTCGCGTCGAACGTTACGCGGAAGGCTCCGTGCCTCTGCATACGCTTCGCGCCGACATCGACTACGGCACTGCGGAAGCCCTGACTACCTATGGCCTCATCGGCATTAAGGTTTGGGTCTACAAGGGTGAGTACATCGGAAAACAGCTGCGCGGTGAGTTCGGCGAGAACACTTCGGTTCCCGTCACTCCTGAGAAGGCTGAAGGTAAGTAGGAATTATGCTTAGTCCAAAGCGCGTTAAGTATCGCAGAGTTCAAAAGGGCCGCATGACCGGTAAAGCCTACCGGGGTTCGGACCTGAACTTTGGTGATTTTGGTTTGCAGACTCTGGAATGCGGTCGTATTACCGCTCGCCAGATCGAAGCCAGCCGTGTGGCGATTGCTCGTCATGCGAAAAAGGTCGGCAAGATGTTCATTCGCATCTTCCCGGATAAGCCGGTCTCCCGGAAACCTGCCGAAACTCGTATGGGTGGCGGAAAAGGATCTCCGGAATACTGGGTAGCCGTGGTAAAGCCGGGCCGTATTCTTTTTGAGATGGAAGGTGTGACTCGTGACGTTGCCGAGGCGGCGTTGACGTTGGCAGCCCATAAGCTGCCTTTGCGCACCCGTATCATTGAACGAGGTCAGACACTCTAATGGAAGCGCAGGAATTACGTCAGCTGAAGAAGGAAGAGCTCGAGACGAAGATCCGCCAATGGCGTGAAGAGTTGTTTCGTAGCCGTTTCAAGTCGCAGACCAGCGAAGCCAAGGACACCAGCGTGTTCCCGAAGCTCCGTCGGGATATTGCTCGCGGTTTGACCATTTTGCAGGAAACGAAATTAGGAATTGTACGGGCCGCGAAGTCGACGGAAGCGTCGGACAAGCCGGTTACCAAGAAGGCCACTAAAACCGCTAAGACGAGCTCCAAGAAGCCGTCGGCGAAGGCCAAGTAGGAGATAGGTGATGGAGGCAACAGAACAAAAACGGTCCCGCCAGGAGATTACTGGCGTAGTCGTTAGCGACAAGATGGACAAGACTCGCGTGATCGAGACGAAGCGCTCTCAGCCGCATCGCCTGTACCGCAAGGGTGTTATCCGCAGCGCACGTATTTTCGTCCACGACGAAAAGAACGAGAGCAAGGTAGGCGATCTGGTTACCGTGATTTCCACTCGTCGCCTGTCGAGCAAGAAAAACTTTAAACTCTTGAAGATTGAGAAGCGGGCTTTGACATGATTCAGAACTATACCCGTCTGACGGTTGCCGATAATTCCGGCGCCAAAGAAGTAATGTGCTTTAAGGTTCTCGGGGGCAGCCGCCGCCGTTACGCCAGCATCGGCGATGTTATCGTTGTTGCAATTAAAGACGCTTTGCCGACGTCCAAAGTGAAAAAAGGGACGGTAGCGAAAGCGGTCGTCGTGCGGACCCGCAAAGAGATTCGTCGTACCGACGGTTCTTCGATCCGTTTCGATGACAATGCCGCTGTGATTTTGAATAACAACCTTGAGCCGCTCGGAACCCGTATTTTCGGACCCGTGGCTCGTGAGCTGCGAGTGCCGTCGAAAGATGGCTACATGAAAATCATCTCGCTGGCCCCTGAAGTTCTGTAGGACGGTTATCGTGAGTGAGAAGCAAGCAAATAAGCCCCGGCTCCTGGAACACTTCAATAAGAGTGTCGTTCCGGATCTGATGAAGGAATACAAGTATTCGAACCCGATGCAGGTTCCGAAGCTGAAGAAGATCGTTGTCGGCATGTGCATGAAGGAAGCTACTTCCGACATGAAAGTCATGGACCGTGCGTTCGAAGATCTCTCCGCGATCACCGGCCAGAAGCCGAAGTTGACCCGCGCTAAGAAATCTATCGCGGCGTTCAAACTTCGCGAAGGCATGCCCCTGGGTGCGGTAACGACCCTGCGCGGCGCGCGCATGTACGAATTCATGGACCGTTTCTGCAACGTGGCCCTGCCGCGTGTACGCGACTTCCGTGGTTTGAACGAAAATGGTTTCGATGGAAACGGAAACTACACGACCGGCTTGAAAGAGCAGATCATCTTCCCCGAACTTCGCGTCGACAAGGTCGAGAAAGCTCGTGGAATGAATATCACGTTCGTGACGTCGGCGTTGAACGACAAAGAGAGCTTCACGCTCTTGGAAAAAATGGGGATTCCGTTCCGTAAAAAGGAAACGAAGTAAGAAGGGATTTGAGAGATGGCAAAGACATCAATGATGGTAAAGGCTGCTCGGAAGCCTAAATTCAAAGTACGTAAGTACAACCGGTGCCCGCGTTGCGGCCGCCCCCGGGCATTCCTGAGAAAGTTTCAACTTTGCCGTCTTTGTTTCCGTAAATTGGCGCTGTCGGGTTTGATTCCGGGCGTTCTTAAAGCGAGCTGGTGATTTAACTATGATGACCGATCCGATTGCAGATCTGTTGACCCAAGTACGAAATGCTTCACGCGCCCGACTGCCGAAAGTCGATCTGCCGTCTAGCAACCTGAAGGTTTCGATTGTCGACCTTTGGAAGTCGACGGGTTTCATTCGCAACTACCGTTTGTTCAAGCAGAACGAAACTCCGGTACTGCGTGTCTATTTGAAGTATGTTGGTAAGAATAAGCCGGTCATTCAGGGTATTCGCCGTATCAGCAAGCCCAGCCGCCGTGTTTATGCCTCTTACAACAAGTTGCCGAAAGTTCTCGACGGCCTTGGTGTCGCTATCGTCTCTACCTCCAAAGGTATGGTGACGGACATCGTGGCTCGCGAACAGAAAATCGGCGGCGAAGTTATTTGTACGATTTGGTGATTTAAAAGGAACTTCGATGTCACGAGTGGGAAAAAAGCCAATTAAGGTTCCGGCGGGAGTGAAGGTAAACTTCAATGCCCCGGTTGTGGAAATTTCGGGTAAAGGCGGCCAGCTTCAGCGCACGCTCCCGTCCGCCATCTCGGTAGAGATGAAGGGCGACGAGTTGATGGTGCTGAATAGCTCCGACACCCCGGCGACCCGTGCTCTGCACGGTCTTTCCCGTACGTTGCTCTCGAACATGGTGAACGGCGTAACGACCGGCTACCAAAAAGAACTCGAGCTCCAAGGCGTCGGTTATCGCGCCGCGGTTCAGGGAAGCAAGCTCAACTTGAGCTTAGGCTTCTCCCATCCGGTGGAGTTCCCGCTTCCGAAGGGCATTACGGCCGCGGTCGAAGCGAATACGAAAATTGTTTTGAAAGGCGCGGATAAAGAGCTGCTGGGGCTCGTTGCCGCTAACCTTCGTAAGATTAAGCCACCGGAGCCTTACAAAGGTAAGGGAATCCGCTATCAGGGTGAAAAGATCACTCTGAAGCAGGGTAAGACCGCTGGTGGTGCTGGAGGCGCAAAGTAAGTTATGGCGCGTGCTATTCGCAGTAATACCAATCCTAGGCAGGCTATCCGTCTTCGTAAGAAGACCCGGATCCGCAAGAAGATCGTGTTGCACAAAGGTGAGATTGCTCGCCTGGTGGTCTACCGCAGCAACAAGTTCCTTTACGCTCAGGTCATCGACGATTTGAAGGGTCACACGTTGGCCCAGGCGAACACCCGTGAAAAAGGTTTCAGCAGCAAGTCCACGAAGAACGTGGAAGCGGCGAAGCTGCTCGGCAAGATGATTGGCGAGCGGGCCAAGGCTCAGAAAGTCGAACGCGTACTGTTCGATCGTAACGGGTACGACTATCACGGAAAAATTAAGGCCGTCGCCGAAGGCGCGCGTGAAGCGGGGTTAAATTTCTAATGGCTAATCCGAATCAGGGTAAACCCAACACCAGCGAGCTCGAACTCAACGAGCGCATTGTTTACATCAACCGCGTGGCCAAGGTGGTCAAGGGCGGACGGCGTTTCAGCTTCAGCGTTATCGTCGTAGTCGGTGATGGCCAAGGCCACGTCGGCGTAGGCCTCGGTAAGGCTCGTGAAGTCCCCGAAGCCATCCGTAAGGCCGGCGAATCGGCACGTAAGAATATGTTCACGGTACCCGTGTTCAACGGAACGTTCCCGCACGAGGCGATTGGTAAGTTCGGCGCGGCGAAGGTTCTCCTGAAACCGGCTTCCGATGGAACGGGAATCATCGCCGGTGGCGCGACCCGCTCGGTACTCGAGTTGGCCGGTGTTCGTAACGCGTTGACCAAGAGCCATGGAACGACCAACCCGCACAACATGGTGCGCGCGACCCTGAATGGTCTGCGCTTCATGCGTACGGCGGAAGAGGTCATGAAGAACCGCGAAACCGACGAGCGAGCGGCTCTCTAAGTCTTTTAGGATTGAATTTATGTCGAAGAAAATCAGCATTCAGTTGACGAAAAGCGTAATCGGTTGCCCTCGTTGGATGAGAACCATTTCGCGTACCTTGGGCTTGAAGAAGACCATGGACAAAGTTGTCGTGACCGACAACGGCGCGATCCGTGGAATGATCGCCCGCATTCCCCACCTGCTGACCGTTCGCGGAATTGAGGAGTAATCATGGCCCAAGAGTTTAGCGTTTCGTTGGCCAATTTGGAGGCCCGTGAAGGGTCCCGTAAACTGCGTTTTCGCAAAGGCCGTGGACTTGGTTCCGGCAACGGAAAAACCGCCGGTCGTGGCGGTAAAGGTCAGACCGCTCGTAGCGGTAAAGGCCGTCCGAAGGGTTTCGAGGGTGGTCAGACCCCCTTGCAACGTCGTTTGCCGAAGTGGGGTTTTAATAACCCGTTCAAAAAGTACTTCGACGTGGTTAATATTGCTTCTTTGGAAGCTGCCTTCTCCGCTGGCGAGACCGTTGATGCGGCCAAGCTCGTTGAAAAAGGTTTAATCAAGAATGCCGACGTCCTTTTGAAAGTACTGGGCGATGGTGCTTTGACCAAGAACCTTCAGGTGAAGGCTCACAAGTTTTCCAAGACCGCTATTCAGAAAATCAATCAAGCTGGTGGCCGGGCTGAGGAATTGAAGATCCCCGGTGCCTCCGAAGATACTGCTCCTGAGGAGAAATAACCTGTGGCTGTTGAAGGCCTGACGAAGATCCCAGAGTTACGGCGTAGAATATTATTCACCATCGGGATGCTGGCCATCTATCGGGTGGGGTGTCATATCCCGGTTCCCGGTATCAACACCCAAAACCTGAGCCGCTTCTTCGAGAGCAATCAGAACACGCTGTTCGGCATGTTGAACATGTTTTCGGGCAAAGCGCTCGAGAATGCGTCGATTTTTGCTTTGGGCATCATGCCCTACATCAGCGCGTCGATTATTTTCCAGCTTTTGACGGCGGTATCCCCGCACCTCAATCAGCTTTCGAAAGAAGGCGAGATGGGGCGTCGGAAGATCAACCAGTACACCCGTTACGCAACGGTGTTTCTGGCGATGTTCCAGGGTTTCGGAATCGCTTCGGCTCTAATGGGCGCGGAAGCTTCCGAGTTCGTCTTTTTGGGCGGAGTTCAATTCAAAGTCCTCAGCGTCATTACGCTGGCGGCCGGAACGGCGTTCATCATGTGGCTAGGTGAGCAGATCACCGAGCGCGGCATTGGTAACGGTACGTCGCTGATCATCTTCTCCGGTATTTCGGCGGGTATTCCGCTGGCCGGTCAGCAGACGTTGCAGCTCGTTCGTGACGGACAGCTCTCTCCGCTGTTGCTGGTACTGCTGATCGCCTTCATGGTGGTCGTGGTTGGCGTCATCATCTTCCTCGAGCAGGGACAGCGTCGCGTGCCCATTCAGTACGCGAAACGCCAGGTTGGCCGCCGCCTTTACGGCGGGCAGTCGACGCATTTGCCGTTGAAGATCAACTCGAGCGGCGTAATTCCGCCGATCTTCGCGTCGTCGTTGCTAATGGCTCCCTTGACCATCATTGCGTTCCTTCCGGACAATCCGGTGAGCGGCGCAATCCGTGATGCGATCCATCGGGGCGGCACGGTGTATTACACCATGTACGTTTCGCTGATCATCTTCTTCGCATTCTTCTACACGGCCGTGGTTTTCAACACGGAAGACGTTGCGGAGAACCTGAAGAAACACGGTGGCTACGTTCCGGGCATCCGTCCGGGTAAGAACACCGCCGATTACTTTGATCGTGTTTTGGCCCGTATCACTTTCGGTGGCGCCCTTTACCTGGCGCTCATCTGCTTGTTGCCGGACTTCCTGATCACCCGTTTCAAAGTGTCGTTCTTCTTCGGTGGAACTACGCTGCTGATCTTGGTCGGCGTTGCGCTGGATACGGTCTCTCAAATTCAGACCTTCCTGCTCACTCGTGATTACGAAGGCTTCATGAAGAACGCGAAATTGCGCGGCCGTCGAGGGTAACTGTGACGGTCACTGTCCTCCTGGGTGCTCCGGGTTCTGGAAAAGGTACGCAAGCAAAGCGTCTTACTACGGACGAGGCTTTCGTTCATTTATCGACGGGCGACATGCTTCGTTCGGCGATCAAGAGCGGAACACCGCTCGGTAAGGAAGCTCAGACCTTCATGGACCGCGGAGAGCTCGTTCCCGACAAAACGATGATTGGCCTCATAACCGAGACCGCTCAGACGCTACCGAACCCGACCACTCGGGTCCTGCTGGACGGCTTCCCTCGCACGCTTCCACAGGCCGAAGCATTGGCGAACGCTCCGTCTGCCCCGGTGGCAAAAGCCATTTTCTTCAAGGTTCCCGAGGCGGAGCTTATCCGTCGTCTTACCGGACGTCGGGTCTGTGGAAATTGCGGAGCTTCGTTTCATCTCGTGTCGCTTCCTCCGAAAAAAGATGGGGTTTGCGACACCTGTAATGGACCACTGAAGCAGCGTCCGGACGATTCCGAGGCGGTCGTACTGAAACGTCTCGAAATTTTCACGAAGCAAAACTCGCAGCTGCTCGATTTCTATCGTCGACAGGGCAAGCTTGTTGAGATCGATGCCGATCAACCGGTAGCGGAACTACAGGCATCTCTGTTAAAGATTCTGCGCTGATGCTTCAAATCAAATCCAAAAGAGAGATCGAGAAGATGCGCGCCAGCGGAAAGCTGGTGGCGGACATCCTTCAGGAGCTGAAACCCCTGGTAGTACCTGGCGTTTCATTGCTCGAGCTCGATCGCAAGGCGGAAGAGCTCACCTTGAAGGGCGGCGCGAAGCCTGCGTTCAAGGGTTACAGTGGCTTCCGTCATTCCCTCTGCCTTTCGGTAAACGAACAGGTGGTTCACGGGGTTCCGTCGGAACGCCGTCTTAAAGAGGGTGAGATCATCGGCGTCGATTTCGGCGTGGTGATGGATGGCTATTACGGAGACAGCGCAGTCACCCTGCCCGTCGGTAACGTTTCCCCAGCCGCCAAACAGTTAATGCGCTGTACTAAAGATGCTTTGTACGCCGCGGTCGAGCAATGCCGCCCTGGAAATTCATTGAAAGACCTGGCCGCCGCAGTCGAACGGACGGTAAAGCCGTTCGGATACGGGATTGTGCGGGATTTCGTGGGTCACGGCATCGGCCAAAAGCTCCATGAGGAGCCCCAGGTGCCTAACTACGTCGCTGGTGCGAGTAACTTGAAGCTACGCCCCGGAATGACCATCGCGATCGAGCCTATGATTAACGAGGGCTCGGCAGGGGTAAAGGTTTTAGGCGACAAATGGACCTGCGTGACCGAAGACGGTCGGCTGTCCGCTCATTTCGAGCATACGATTTTGATTACTGAGGATGGCCACGAAATTCTGACCGATTGGGCCGGTCAGACGTACGGAAGTTGGCTCGAGGGATAAACAAGGGAAGTTATGCCTAAAGAAGATCTCATTGAGATAGAGGGCAAAGTGATAGAGCCTCTACCTAACGCGATGTTCAGGGTGGAACTTCCCAACGGAAACACGATCTTGGCTCATATCTCCGGGAAAATGCGCATGAATTACATCCGCATCCTACCGGGAGATAAGGTGACCGTGGAATTGTCGCCGTACGATTTAACCCGCGGGCGCATTACGTATCGGGCGAAATAAGAGAGTTTTCGTTAGTTTAAATTGACAACGCGGAAGGGCTTAGCCTAAAAAAGCTCTTTATTATTTTCGGGGCAAACTACTGTGAAAGTTAGAGCTTCAGTTAAGAAGATTTGTAATAAATGTCGGATATTTAGGCGCGGTGGCGTAGTTCGTGTGAGCTGCGAAGATCCTCGTCATAAGCAACGTCAGGGGTAAGCACTGTGGCTCGTATTGCAGGCGTCGACCTACCCAGAAACAAGCGGATTGAAGTAGGTCTTACGTACATTTTTGGAGTAGGTCGTAGTCGGTCTAAAGCCGTTTTGAAGGCTTTGGGTGTCGATGCGGAAAAGAAAACGGACCAATTAACGGAAGACGAAGTTTCCAAGATCCGTGATTACTTGGAAAAGAACTTCGACGTGGAAGGCGAGCTCCGTCGTGTGATCGCCATGAACGTGAAGCGTTTGATGGATTTAGGTTGTTATCGTGGACTGCGGCACCGTAAAGGGTTGCCCGTGCGTGGGCAGCGTACCCATACGAATTCTCGCACGCGTAAAGGTCCTCGTAAGACTGTTGCTGTTCGGAAACAGCTCAAAGTCATGAAGTAATGGAGTGGTGAAGTGAGCAGTGAAAATCCGGCCGAAGTGACCGAACAGAAAGCCCCCGCGCCAGTAGCCGCGGAAGGCGACAAGAAAGAGACTAAAGAGGTCGTCAAAAAGAAGAAGGGCCGCCGGGAGATCCCGGTGGGCAACTGTTACATCCAGTGCTCCTTCAATAACACGATCGTCACCATCACCGACCCTGCCGGCAACGTTGTTTGCTGGTCGTCGTCGGGACGTAAAGGTTTCAAGGGCGCTCGCAAGAGCACCCCGTTTGCCGCACAGATCGCAGCGGAAGACGCAGGCCGCCTAGCGGTTGAAAATGGAGTGCGGTCTCTCTCGGTTTACGTGAACGGACCCGGTGCGGGACGTGAAACGGCTCTCCGTGGTCTTCAGGTCGCAGGACTCAAGATTACGTATATCCGTGACATCACGCCGATCCCTCACAATGGTTGCCGTCCCCCGAAAAAGCGTCGGGTCTAAGGAGTTAAGCAGTGGCTCGTTCGATTACCTCAAATTGTAAGTTTTGCCGTCGTGAAAACACGAAGCTCTTTCTCAAGGGCGATCGTTGCTTTACCGATAAATGTGCCTTCGAGCGCCGTTCGTACCCGCCGGGTCAACACGGCCAGCGCCGCACCAAAGTCTCTGACTACGGTTTGCAGCTGCGTGAGAAGCAGAAGATTAAGCGCATCTACGGAATGCTGGAGAACCAGTTCGAAGTTTACTTCGATAAAGCGGACCGTAAGAAAGGCGCGACGGGCTTGAACCTGTTGCAGCGTCTCGAAACCCGTCTGGACAACGTTGTCTACAAGATGGGCTTCGCGGATAGCCGCAAAGAAGGTCGCCAGCTGGTCACCCACTCGCACTTCTTGGTAAATGGTAAAGCGGTCAACGTTCCCAACTACGTTCTCAAGCAGAACGATGAAGTGACCGTGAAGCCGAAGAGCCAAAAAGCGGTTCCGATTCTCCGTGCCATGGAAAACGTTAAGAAACGCGAGATTCCGGACTGGCTCGAGCTGATTCCGTCGGATTTCAAAGGCAAGATCAAGTTCTTGCCGGAGCGACACCACGTGACGCTGCCGATCGAAGAGAATTTAGTCGTTGAGCTGTACTCTCGATAATTCATTATCCAGGAGAGATTTATGGACGTTACTTTAGCCCCAAAAAACTGGCGCGCCCTCATTAAACCGAAGGGCATCGAAGTCGAACGCGACACGCTGACCGACACGTACGGAAAGTTCGTAGCGAAGCCGCTCGAGCGGGGATTCGGTACGACCATCGGAAATAGTCTGCGCCGCATCCTGTTGTCTTCGCTTCAGGGTGTTTCGGTTACCGCGGTTCGCATCGATGGCGTGCTGCATGAGTTCTCGGCTCTTTCGGATGTCGTGGAAGATGTCGCCGACATCATCCTGAACCTGAAAGAAGTTCGCTTCAAAATGTACGTGGAAGGTCCCAAGACCGTTACCGTTGAGAAAAACGGTCTCGGCCCGGTGACCGCCGCCGACATCCAGACCGATGACTCGGTCGAAGTGTTGAACCCCTCGCAGCATATCTGCCAGCTGGGTAAGGAAGGAAAGTTCAAAGCCGAACTCCGCTTGGAGTACGGTAAGGGCTTCGTTCCCACGGAAAACGTGAAGCGCGAAGACCTCCCGGCCGGTGTAATCCCGGTGGATGCCTTCTACTCGCCGATTCGCAAAGTGAATTATCAGGTAAACCACGCTCGTGTCGGTCAGCGCACCGACTACGACAAACTGGAACTCGAAGTTTGGACGGACGGTTCGGTTCGTCCGGAAGACGCGGTCGCCTATAGC
>Ga0154020_10007957_pt1 | contig 12334 bp, 9 predicted proteins | sample Klosneuvirus_201_FD_109709 | JGI IMG/M metagenome (GOLD analysis project Ga0154020, IMG submission 109709) | Active sludge microbial communities from wastewater, Klosterneuburg, Austria - Klosneuvirus_20160825_MG | ecosystem: Engineered > WWTP > Aerobic digester > Activated sludge | place... | reverse complement strand
TTTCCAGGCACCAAGCCACTCTTTCAATATTAGGAACACCAAAACCAAAAACTACATTTTCTGTAATAGAGGCATTCAAAAAATAGGGATCTTGTCTTACAAATGCGGATGAATGAATGAGAATATTTTTTGTATTTTTATCCAATGGTTTTTCATTAAACAGAATTTTTCCCTGTTGATTTTCTAAAAACCCAATGAGGAGATTAATTAAGGTGGTTTTGCCCGCCCCGGATTCACCTGTAATTCCATAAATACTCGACTTTTTGAGTTGTAAAGAGATGTTTTTTAACACAGGGTGCTCGCCAAATGAATAACTTACATTTTCAAGTTTTAGAGAGTCTATCGAAAAATTTTCTGAAATATCAGGTTGATGTTCCTCATAAGTTGATACAGGGATTTCCGAGGTAAACTGAATGTATTGTTGAAATTGAGTTAGTTGTCGTGCCCCTCCTATAATACGATTAAGAGAAGGAATTAAACGAAAGGCTGCTGCTGCAAATGCTGCAAGTAAGGTGGGGAGGTTCTGTAGATTTTGGCCATAAAAACAAACAAAGTACAAGGTGGCAATAGCTACAACACTTATAAATTCAAGCAATTTTTGAGGCAGTCCATTTTCAAAAAGTATCACTTTTTTGCTTTCATGCAATTGCTTTATTTTTTGGTTAAAATCCGAGTAAAAATGATTGAATTGTCCCGAAAGCTTAATGTCCGTAAGGCCGTGCAAAAGAGTCATGATAGTTTGATGAAATTGAACGTTTTCATCCATTAAATTTTTACTTTTTTTGCGTAGGCGATTGCGGCTGAAATACAATAAAAGCAAGGTTGGAGGCAACAAAATTGCCAGAAGTAAAAGCAATAATTTGAAATTAATAAAGAAGAGTCCTGTTAGAATAAAAATTACAAGTAGTCCTTCACTAAATAACAAAATAATAGACTGGAAAATGGTTTCCGAAAAATACCCGCCAATTGTAAAAACCTTGTTCAGAGCATCCGCCAAAGGGTTTTTACGAAATGACTCTGTGGGTTGGGAGTAAAAATGTTTGATAATATTGGCAGTAATTTGGTAATTGACATCATAACAATATTGAGCCACAAAACGACTTTGCCAAACTGCGTAAAATGCTTTGAAAAGGTAAATGCCAATCAGTAAACAAACACCCCAAAAAATTGGTATTTTTTCATTAAAAAAGGGAATAGTAATAGTGTCTAATTGTTGAAACAAGGCATTCATTACCTTGTACAAAAAAAACAAACCACTTAATTCAAGCAGAAGAAAGAATGCCTGTGAAACAAAGATAAGGTTGAGCTTTTTGCCACCATGCCGGTAAAAAATGTTAAGTACCTGCCGTAGTGAGTTAAGCAACCCCATAATTTATTATTAAAAATTATTTGATCAGATTGAGAAGATAGGTACCATATCCGCTTTTGGTTAGCGGGGTGGCCAAATCTTTTAATTGTTGTTTGGAAATAAAGCCCATGGTATATGCTATTTCTTCGATACATCCAATCTTTAGCCCTTGTCGCTCTTCTATCACTTGCACAAACTGACCTGCTTGCATTAATGATGCAAAAGTTCCGGTATCCAACCATGCTGTTCCGCGGTTCATTACCCCAACCTTTAGTTTATTTTTTTCAAGATAAATTTTATTGATATCTGTGATTTCATACTCACCTCGGGCCGAAGGTTTGAGGTCTTTGGCATATTGCACAACCTGATTATCGTAAAAGTATAAGCCCGGCACTGCAAAGTTAGATTTGGGCAGAGTTGGTTTTTCCTCGATACTTATTGCTTTCATTTGTTGGTCAAATTCAACAACTCCATATCTTTCGGGGTCACTCACATGGTAAGCAAATACAACACCGCCGTCGGGATTATTGCATTCTAAAAGCAGGTCCTGCAAATTGCTGCCAAAAAAGATGTTGTCGCCTAAAATTAGAGCAACCTTATCATTTCCAATAAACTCCTCACCAATTACAAAAGCTTGAGCCAAGCCATTGGGTTCATGTTGCACTTTGTAATAAAAATTGCAACCCAGTTTTGAACCATCACCAAGCAATTTTTCAAATAATGGAAGATCGTAAGGTGTGCTGATTATTAAAATATCTTTTATGCCTGCCATCATTAAAACCGATAGCGGATAATAGATCATTGGTTTATCGTATACGGGCATCATTTGCTTGCTCATGGCAAGAGTAAGCGGATGCAATCGAGTACCGGAGCCTCCGGCAAGAATAATTCCTTTCATTAATTGTTTAAATTTTTATTGAAAATGCGGTTTAAATATTGAATCAGTTACGAAGAGTTGATTGAGGCAAACATACAATAATTGACTAAAATCGCTAAGAAACATTCAAAAAATAGGCAAATAGTAATATTCGCTTAATTTTGCCAACCCAATGGCCATTTCTCTTCAACAGATCAAAGCACCAATTTCAGCAGAACTGGATGTGTTTGAAAAAAAATTCAGGGAGAGTATGAAAAGCAGAGTGGCCTTGCTGGATGTGATTATGAATTACATCGTTAAGCGCAAGGGAAAACAGATGCGCCCTATATTTGTATTGCTTTCGGCGCGTTTGTTTGGCGAAATAAATGATAAATCGTATCGCGGAGCAGCATTGGTTGAACTATTGCATACAGCCACTTTGGTGCACGATGATGTTGTGGATGTTTCTTTAACCAGGCGCGGATTTTTTTCTATTAATGCTTTATGGAAAAATAAAATTGCAGTGTTGGTTGGTGATTATTTGCTTTCCAAAGGACTTTTATTGGCACTTAAAAATGGGGATTACGAAATGCTCACCTTGTTATCGGAAGCTGTTGAGGCAATGAGTGAAGGGGAGTTATTGCAATTAGAAAAAGCCAGGAGATTAGATATTACCGAAGATATTTATTTTGACATAATTTCTAAAAAAACCGCATCTTTAATTGGAAGCTGCTGTGCTATTGGGGCAGCATCCGCCGATGCAGGAAAGCAAAATATTGAAATAATGCATAAGTTTGGAATGAAAGCCGGAATAGCCTTTCAAATAAAAGACGATCTTTTTGATTATGGAAACGATGACATTGGCAAGCCTTTAGCCATTGATATCAAAGAAAGAAAAATGACATTACCATTAATTCACGCCTTGAGCAAAGAAGGCTATTGGGAAAAGCGAAAGGTGATGAGCATTATTAAAAATAACAACAACGATAAAAAAAAGGTAGCGTATGTAATTGATTTTGTAAAAGCAGGTGGTGGAATTGAATATGCTACACAAAAAATGCTTGAATATAGTCAGGAAGCCGCAGATATTTTGAAGGGACTTTCAAACCCAACAGAAAGCATACATTTGCAAAATTTGATTGATTATGTTGTTCAAAGAAAAAACTAAAGAATTGCATAGGTGAATTGTTTTATTTAGTTAATGGGTATATGTAATTGAAAATCAAACAATAATATAACTAATTTGACAAAATTGTGTTCATTTGAGACAAAATATTATAGTGTGAAATTCGTTTTATTCATAAAAAAACTGTTAATTGCATCTCCTTTAATAAAAAATTAAAAAAAATGGTTATCCGTAAGGTATTATTGATAGGCGCTTTCTTTGTGGCAGTTGGAAACATTCAGGCACAAAGGTGGATGAGAGAGAGCTCATTAGATCTTGGGTTATTTGCCGGTGGAAGTAATTACACAGGTGAATTGACCAATTTTAAATTTTTCGAAACCAGAGGTACTCACTTTGCCGGTGGATTGCTAGCCCGTTATAATATGGGTGAGCGTTTAACGTTTAAATTGGCTGCTACCCGTGGTAATATTAGCGGTTATGATGAATGGTATTCTGACAAAACAGAAAACAGACTTAGAAATTTACATTTTAAAAGTATGTTATGGGATTTTAGTGGAGGGGTAGATATTAATTTGCGTCTTATGGACCGCAGACAGCAAAGGGGGTTTGTGCCTTATGTAACTACAGGTGTTTCTGTTTTTAAGTTTAATCCCCAGGCTCAGTTTTTTTATGATGTAAATAGCCCACACAATACCGGAACCAATGGTTACCAAACTCTTGCCGGTAGAAACGAAGAGTGGGTAAATTTACAAACATTAAGTACTGAAGGCCAACAAACTGCGGAGTACAATAATTTAAAACGTTATAGTCTTACTCAAATGGCCATTCCATTTGGTTTTGGTTTAAAATGTTACATGAACAAGCGCTGGATGGTAGCTTTGGAATATGCTGTTAGATTTACATTTACCGATCATTTAGATGATGTAGGTGGAAAATATGCCGAGCCATTTTTTATTGAAAGCCAATATGGTCCGATAGCTTCTGCCATGGCCGATCCTTCCCGCAGTCATGAAATTGGATCACTTAGAGGAAATCCTAAAAATAAAGACCGATATTCAATCTTTGGTTTAAGCCTTACATATCGAGTAATTGCAAGTAAGGTTAAGTGCTTCCAGTTCCGTTAATTAATCCCTTTTTTAACGCGCTTTTTTTAATATTTTTGCAACTTTTAGAAACCTGTGTAACAATTGGTTATAAAAGGCCGTATTATGCTAAACATGCTTAAAAGCGCCAAACAATTTTTCATCCTATGTTCTGTTATTTTTACAGGATTTTCAGCTATGGGGCAAAAATGGGAAGTTGGTGGAATGTTGGGTGCTTCCAATTATAATGGAGATCTTGCCAGAGAGATTGTATTAAAGGAAAGTCATTTGGCAGGTGGCGTTTTTTTTAGATATAATTTAGGAAAATATTTTTCATTAAAACCTGCTCTTCAAATTGGAAAAATAAGTGGTAGCGATAAAAATTACAGTGAGAACAAATACAGAAATCTCAGTTTTAAATCTAATATTTCTGAGATATCAACAGTAATGGAATTTAATTTTAGACCTTTTGGCGCCCGAGTGAGGACTGAAAATTTTACACCTTATGTGCAATTAGGCATAGCTGCTTTTAGATTTAACCCAAAGGCGGAATACAATGGCGATGAGTTTGCTCTTAGAAATTTACATACCGAAGGCCAATCCAAAGCCTATAAACCTGTTCAAATATCTATTCCTTTTGGGATGGGATTAAAATGGGCAATCAACAACAACATAACCTTTGGTTTTGAATTTGTTTACCGCAAAACCTTTACTGATTATTTGGACGACGTAAGCAAAAACTATCCCGATTTAACGGTGCAGTCTAAAACTTACGGGCCGGTTTCAGCAGCATTATCCGATCGCTCGGGAGAAGTAGAAGGTGTAACATCACCTCGAAGTACTCAAAACGATATGCGAGGAGACCCCGGGTTAAAAGATTGGTATGTATTTTCAATGTTTTCATTTTCTTATAGATTCACGCCCATTGTATGCTGGCCAAATAAACCGTCTGTGATATGGGATTATTAAAAGATATAGACCCAAACAAATTACCAAAACACATCGCCATAATAATGGATGGCAATGGAAGATGGGCCAAAAAACAAGGCCTTATGAGAATGTTTGGTCACGAGAGCGGAGTAAAATCTGTAAGAGAAGCTTGTGAGCTGTCGGCAGAGCTAGGTGTTTCGTACTTAACACTTTATGCATTTAGTACCGAAAATTGGAACAGACCACAGCGCGAAGTGAATGCTTTAATGACCTTACTTGTAAAAACGATCAGGGCCGAAACTCCTACTTTAACTAAAAATAATATTCGTTTACAAGCTATTGGTGATTTAAGTAAATTACCCAAAAACTGCTTAAAAGAGTTGAATGAGGCGATTGAAATAACCAAGGATAACACCAGAACCACGCTAATACTTGCCCTTAGCTATAGTTCAAAATGGGACATTGTAAACTCTGTTAAAACAATTGCTCAGCAAGTAAAAGATGGTAAGCTAAAAGTGGAAGAGATTACTGAAGAGCACATTACAAGTTCATTAACCACGCATCAATTTCCACACCCGGAGCTACTAATACGCACCAGTGGTGAATATAGACTAAGTAATTTTTTATTATGGGAACTTGCATACAGCGAGTTTTATTTTACAGATGTCCTTTGGCCTGATTTTAGAAAGGAACACCTCAGGAAGGCAATTTTAGATTATCAAAACCGCGAACGAAGATTTGGAAAAACAAGTGAACAAATTACATCATAGTAAACCCATACCTAATATATTTTTAGGAAATATTATACTTATTGCCTTGTTGGTTTTTTCAACCGGCAGAGGTATGGCGCAATCTAGTGATTCTAGCCTAATCAATTTAAACTATCTCTCACCCAATAAGTATGAAATTGGTGGGATAGAAGTAGTGGGTACTGAGTTTATGGATAAAAATGTACTTGTATTAGTGTCAGGACTATCCCGAGGGCAATTTATTAACATACCCGGAGACGAAATACGAAAAGCAGTGGAAGTGCTATGGAAACAAGAACTATTTTCGGATATTAAAATCTATTGCACAGCCGTTATTGAAAATAAAATATTTTTAGAAATAAAACTGACTGAGCGACCAAGACTTTCAAAATACGCCATTGCCGGCTTGCGCAAATCTGAAACAAAAAATTTAAAAGAGGAACTAAGTCTGGAATCGGACCAAATTATTACCGAGAATCTCACCAATAAAACTCTTAACAAAGTAAGAAGTTACTTTCATAAAAAAGGTTATCACAACGTTCAGGTTTCTATACGAACCGACCCTGATCCCGCAAAACCCGGCAAACAAATTATGCGAATTAAAGTAGCAAAAGGACCAAGGGTTAAAGTTTACGACATTCAAATAGATGGAAATAACAAAGTAAAAGACAGTAAGTTGTTGGCCTCTATGGGTAAACCCAAACGCAAAAAGAACAAATGGAACGTAACCGCTTCATCCAAATTTATAGAAGATGTTTATTTGGAAGAAAAACCAAAAATACTTGAAAAATATGCCAGTTTAGGTTATCGCGACGCACAAATTGTAAAAGACTCAGTTTATCAAATCAGAAAGAATTTGGTGAACATTGTTATAACGGTAAAGGAAGGAAAACGCTATTATTTCAGAAATATAGAATTTATTGGAAATACCAAATATACAAGTGCTGATTTAGCAAAGATATTGGGTATTAAAAAAGGTGAAATATTTAACCAATCTAAGCTTGACAGCCGTTTGTACATGAATCCGGCCGGTTTTGATATTTCGAGTTTGTATATGGATGACGGATACTTGTTTTTTAACATTAACCCGGTAGAAGTAAATGTAGACGACGATTCCATCGATTTGGAAATTAGAATTTATGAAGGCAAACAAGCCACTATCAATAGGGTAACAGTTATAGGAAACGATAAAACCAGCGACCATGTTATTTTACGACAGTTGCGAACCGTTCCCGGAGATAAATTTAGTAGGGCAAATATTCAAAGATCTATCAGAGAATTGGCAGCCCTTAACTATTTTGACCCAGAAAAGCTGGGAGTAAACCCGGTGCCAAATCCACAAAATGGTACAGTGGATATTGAATACAAGGTGGTTGAAAAACCCTCCGATCAGATAGAAGCATCGGGAGGCTGGGGTGGACAAGGTGGTTTTATTGGTACTATTGGTTTGAGCTTGAACAACTTTTCTACCAAACGAATGTTTAAAAAAGGCGCTTGGGATCCTTTACCTGCCGGTGATGGACAAAGAGTTTCATTAAGGGTACAGAGCAACGGGCCAGGATACAGAACGTATAATTTCTCATTTAGTGAACCTTGGTTAGGAGGCAAAAAGCCCAATTCATTCACATTTAGTGTTTATCACTCTGTTCAAACAAATATTATTATTAATGGAAGGATCAATAGTAAAGACGATGAAGGTTACCAATATTTAAGAACCACCGGTGTAACCTTGGCGTTAGGCAAATACTTAAAATGGCCGGATGATTATTTTACGGTAAGCAATAGTTTGAACTACCAGCGTTACAATTTTAATGATGAGGGATATTTTGGATTAGGCGGAAATACTGGACTTGGATTTACCAAGGGTTATGCCAATAACGTGAATTTTCAAAATGTTATAGCACGTAACTCTACAGATGATCCAATATTTCCTAAAGACGGATCTATTTTTACAATGACTACCCAGGTTACTCCTCCATATTCATTATTTCGATCAAATAATGGAAGTTTATCACCCGAAGATAAATTCCGTTGGTTAGAGTATTACAAATGGAAGATCGAAGCTATTTGGTTTCATAAGGTTGCGGGCAAATTGGTGTTGGCAACATCCTTTAAGTTTGGGTTCTTAAATTACTATAACAAAGACATTGGTTATTCGCCATTTGAAAGATTTAAATTAGGCGGAACCGGTTTGGTTGGATGGAATTTATATGGATCCGAAGTGATTTCGCAAAGAGGCTACGATCAATACACCATAGGAAGTGGAGCAGTCAATTTCAATAAATACACTTTAGAGCTTCGTTATCCAATTAGCACCAATCCATCGGCTACAGTTTATGTGCATTCGTTTTTGGAGGGTGGAAATGCCTTTTATACAATGAAAGAATACAATCCATTTAAACTATATCGCACAGCGGGAGTTGGTGTAAGGTTTTTCCTACCGATGTTTGGTTTATTGGGATTGGATTGCGGATGGAAGTTTGACAATGCACCAAACAATCAAACAACAGATCAAAAGCGCTTCTTGTTCCAGTTTTTCTTAGGACCGCAGTTTTAGGGGAGAAGCTGTTTGTTAAGATATTAGTAATTAGATATTAGATTTTTGAGTTCAGAGTTCAGAAGCTATGAGTTAAGATTTTAGTACTTAGATGTTAGATATTAGACTTTTTGAGTTTAGAGTTCAGAGTTATGATTTTAGTACTTAGATATTAGACTTTTTGAGTTCAGAGTTCAGAAGCTAAGAGTTAAGATATTAGTACTTAGGTATTAGATTATAGACTTTTTGAGATCTGACTTTTAGAGTCAGGGTAGTTAAAAGCTAACAAGTAAAAGTTAAAATGCTTAACTGAATAATGGATCCAAAGGTTGACTCATTGAATAAATAAAATCTGTGGAATCAGTATAATCCGTTTAATCTGTGATTCAGACGAAAAAGGATTTTAACTAAATAATATACCAAAAAATCCTATCAATCCTTTAAATCCTGATAATCAAGGTTCAGACAATGAAAAGTCAAGAGCCAACTGCTAAAGTTTTTGAGTTCAGAGTTCAGAAGTTTTGAGCTAAGATATTAGTACTTAGATGTTAGATATTAGACTTTTCGAGTTCAGAGTTCAGAAGCTATGATTTAAGATTTTAGTACTTAGATATTAGATTTTAGACTTTTTGAGTTCAGAGTTCTGATACATTAGTGTACGAAACCTTTTAATTAACCCCTAAAAGTTATACAAGCAATTTATTTTTGTTGTATCCGATTTTAAGGAATTAGTTTTAGTAAAAATGCACTTTAATAGCCATCAAATCCCAAGGGGATTGAATTTGAATAGCCCCGGATGAAATCCGCGGGTTTAAATTGGTAATCTGAAACAACCACAATGTGGTTGAATTTAGGTCAAAACATTTGGGATTTTTATCAAATTTGGATTCCAGATTCTTTCCTAAATATAACATCGGAATGAAAGAAATTCAACTCCTATAGAGTTGCTATCCCTTATGGAACTTATACCCCAAATTTAATTTAGGGCTATTCATATTGAAGTCTTTCAGACTTTTATGTCCAAAGGAGAATTAATGCTACAAGAAATTGAAATTTCAAAGAATTTCGGATTGAAATAATTTAAGCAACAATTTATTTTTGAGGTTTCAAAAAAGGGAATAGCTCTGAAAGAGCAAAATCGCTAAATGAAATGATGCATCCCTTCTATATTATTAAGCTGCAGTTTTCGTGAATATTTATAAATAGACCACCTTAGCCAAATGATGCCAAAGCTAAATTGCGAGATTATTTTATGATCTTGTAATTTCTATTAGATTTGTATTACAAGTTTTGTATGCTAGAAAAAGCATAAAGATGGTTTGGTATTAAACGGTTGCATCCTTCATTTTATAAAATAAATTGACCATCATAAGAACAATATTATTCATATCTATTGTATTTTTTTTCTTGATAAGTTGTACAACTGTTAATAGAAATGAGGGAGCAAATTTAGTTGACAGTTTATCTATTTCATCTAAACACAACGATAACCCAAAAGTTGAAGTAAAAATTTCTGCACCCAACACAACCTTTAAGTTTGGCGATAGAATAATTCTTAATATTAAGTTGACAAACAGAAGTAAAACCAATCAAAGAATACTTTTTGACAAGCCGATCGTATCCACTGGCGGCCCATGGGCAACATCAGCAACAGTTACAGATATTAAAACAAACAGGAGTGTTGTAAAATATCAAAATAAAGCTGTCTTGTCTTCACAAATTTATTCAGATGAACAGTTAGATGGCTATTATTACAACCTTTTTACAGGCCAGTCTATTGAAGGCAAATATGATTTAAATGACATTATTGTTTTAAATTCGGCTGATGACAATTTGCAGAAAGGGATATATGCGATTCAACTTTTTTATTGTGAGAACGCTTCAAACACATTAGAGATAACAATTAAATGATAAAATAAAATTGAAAATCGTGCAACAACAAAACGAGATAAAAAAGACTTATAAAAATTTTGTAACAAGCCGAACAATAATTACCGTCTCAATAATTGTTGCAGTATTGACAATTTTAAGCATTTGGTTTTTTGGACTTGGACAACACAGGACAATATTTGAAAACTCTCTCTTATCTACAAGCATTTTATCTATAGCCTTTTTTCTCTTCCTAACAATTGGGCTTTATAAGGGAATTAAACTCAAAGACGATATTGGAAAAATAACTGATAAGATAAAGATTGATAAAATGCCAGACTTATCAACTGGTTTAGAATTACCGGGTGATATTCCTGATGCTGGAGAAGGATTTGCCGGAATTATACTTGGAATTTTGGCATGGTTTTTAGTTTCAATACTTCTACTATTATTTATTTGGTTTTTTGGTGCTGTCTTTTGGACAATGATTTTAGTTTTTGCGGCAATGCTTTACTGGATTTTGTTTCGTGCATTAAGATTAGTTTTCAAAAATTCTAACAAATGCAAAGAAAACTTGTCACGAAGTGTAGCTTATGGACTTGGTTATACAACACTTTACAATTTTTGGATTTATGGTATTATCCTTGCAACACATTATTTGGTAAAATGAGGCAATTGTAATATTGGGTTTCAGGTTTTGAAAGAATCTTCTTCCAGCATATTTTTTTGATTGGTCAATGTGTAACAGCAGCGAAATCATGCTTCATAGATTAATGCGTATTGATGGCTGAGTACGGAAATCAAGCCCTAAATCGCAATCCTAAACATTAATTAAAATTTCCAATTAATAGAACTTAAGTTTGTACTGAATGTTAAAACCATGGATATTTATTTTGTTTCTTATTCCGTATAATGGATTGAGTCAAGCAAGATTAACTAATAAACAAGTATACGACTTCAATATAGGAGACGAGTTTCACTATAAGGTTAATTTTTCTAGTGTTGCAAGCGAAGGTTATAAATATACAATTTTAGGTAAGAAGATATTGAATGATTCAATTACATATACCATGATGTATGATAGTTATAAACAGCGCTTCGAGTATACCTTTGATAGTGAAATCAGAACCATTACTATAACCGATTTAGATTCTTTTATTGATGATCTATATCAGATTAGTTTAAATAAAGAGGATTCATGTTTTAGTGACACTTTTTTCTTTTCTGAAAAACTAAAAGTACCTGTTTATACTTACACTTATAGTACCTGTAGTTTTGAAGCAAGTACAACTATTGAAGAATTTGGTGTAGGATTAGGTAAAACCGAATATGAACATAGAGACCCTACCGGTCCATTTTATTTTTGGCATGTTATGAGATATTATAAGAAAGGAGCGATTACATTTGGTAGTCCGGATAAAGCCTATGAATTGGGAATAAAGAATTTTCAAATGAAAAGCATAAATGTTTACCCAAATCCAGCTAAGGATGAACTTTATTTAGTTGGAAATTTTACATCTTTTTTGGGTATTCAAATAATGGATTGCTTTGGAAGGATTGTAAACCCAAAGAAATTAACTGCCTCCAAAATAGACATAAGTGCTTTATCCCCTGGCATTTATTATCTCATGTTCTATGAGAAAGGGTATCAATATACAGGTAAGTTCATTAAAAATTAAAAGTAAATAAAGCTCGTAATCTTGGAAGTTTATTCTTCAAATAAAATATCAAGTTAGTTTGGCGGTTTATTCTAACTTTAAAAACCCAACAATTTATTCCAACTCCTTTAATTCCCCATTTTTATCTGTTTTCAGGATAAAAATATCATTGAGATTTTT
>Ga0154020_10007956_pt1 | contig 12335 bp, 12 predicted proteins | sample Klosneuvirus_201_FD_109709 | JGI IMG/M metagenome (GOLD analysis project Ga0154020, IMG submission 109709) | Active sludge microbial communities from wastewater, Klosterneuburg, Austria - Klosneuvirus_20160825_MG | ecosystem: Engineered > WWTP > Aerobic digester > Activated sludge | place... | reverse complement strand
GGATGTTCTTTACTCCAAAGCAGGTTATTTCCCGAAAACAATTTCAGGAATTGTGCTTTCAAGTGGAATTGTTACTACGCAAGATGTACAATTGGAACCACTGCCTTCCTATGAACTGAGTGGTACTATTACTGAACTCCAAACAGGACTGATAATTCCAGGTGCTACTGTTGAATTGAGAAATTCCGATTTCGATCTGACAGCAACTTCCAATCAACAGGGCGTTTTTACCTTCACAAATATAATTGCAGGAACCTACGATATCATGGTAGGAGAGTGGGGATATGTGACGCAATGTTCAACGATTACTGTTACCAATGCGGCCATTTCACAATCCTTTCAATTGAGCATAGGATATTATGATGATTTCTCTTTTAACAATGGCTGGACAGTGAGCGGATCTTCTCTGAATGCATGGGAAAGAGGTGAGCCCTATGGAACTTTTTCCAACACAGGAGCTCCCGTAAACCCTGAATACGATGTAACTGTTGACTGTTCTGATCAGTGCTTTGTGACCGACAATGGAGTTGGAAGTTATTCAGCCAATGATGTCGACGGTGGAAATACTATTCTCACTTCACCGGTTTTTGACGCGACGATTTATCAGGATCCACAGATTGAATATTACCGATGGTTTGCTAATTTGGGTGGATCCGGTCAGCCGAATGACTGGATGCAAGTCCGGCTTTTTGATGGAACAACAACCGTGAACATTGAAACAATCGACAACACCAATGGATCTGCATTGTGGACTCAAAGTTCTTTTCTGATTTCTTCCTTCATCGTTCCAACAGCAACGATGCAAATGATAGTGGAAGTAATCGACAACAATCCAGGACACATTGTAGAAGGAGCAATTGATCAGTTTCAAATTACAGGAGCATTGAATACTTCTACTAACGGATCCTTTTCGACAAAGGATCAGGCTGTGCTTTCTACATTCCCAAATCCATTTACCGGCGAACTCTCTGTTCAATACTTACTGGCTGATAAAAATTCAGGTGGAGAATTAACAGTACTGAATTCCTTAGGTCAAATTCAGGAAATACTGAAACTGACCAAAGACCACGATCGGGTGAAAATCGGTACCAAACTTTCTCAAGGTGTGTATTTCCTCGTATTAAGTCAAAATGGAAAAGTTTCTGAACGCTGTAAAATCATCAAACAATAGGCTTGAAATTTTACAGATGGGAGCTTGCTGGATTCGTTTTTTATGCGAATTCCAATTAATTTTTATTATCTTTGCGCCCTTATGTTCCCTCGGATCACATATATACTGTTGATAATCAGCATATTTGTTGCAAGTTGCAGCTCTTACACCCGTGTCATGAAAGGAAATGACATGGATGCGAAGCTTAATTTGGCGATCAAATTGTACAATAAAGGAGATTATTTTAAAGCCCTTCCTTTGCTCGAAGAGTTGATTACAGTTTATCGTGGAACGAAAAAAGCTGAAAAGACTTATTACTATTACGCGTATACGAATTATCAATTGGGTGATTACGAAACAGCCGCTTATGATTTCGATAATTTTGCGAAAACATTTCCGGGAAGCGAATATTCAGAAGAATGTGCATTCATGCATTCATATTGCTATTACCAGGATTCTCCGGAATATTCATTGGATCAGACCAATACTGTAAAAGCAATTAACGAATTGCAATTGTTTGCCGATCAATATCCACAAAGTTCACGAATTGAACAGTGCAATAAACTGATTGATCAACTGCGGGCAAAACTGGAAGAGAAGAGTTTTCAGAATGCGAAATTGTATTTCAACATGGAAGAATACAAAGCCAGCATTACAACTTTTCGTAACCTGCTCAATGATTTTCCATCGACAACATACAGTGAGCAAGCATTATTTCTGATCTTGAAAGGAAGTTTTCTTCTCGCTGAGAATAGTTTCGAAGACAAGAAGTACCCACGATATCAGGAAACAATCATCGCATATTCTGACTTTGCTTCTGCGTATGCTGAAAGTAAATACAGAAAAGACGCGGACGAAATTGTTCTTATGGCAAGAAAACGTCTCGAAAAACTTACCCCTTCGACTACATCAGTAAATTAAAAAACTAAAACCCGGTAGCTATGAATTACAAATCGGATGTAAATACAACGGTGACCCGTAATGTTCCGGATTTCGATAAGAAGACCGGAAATGTTTACGAATCCATCGTGATCATTTCAAAACGCGCAAATCAGATTTCATCAGAAATGAAAGATGAGCTGAATGCAAAATTATCAGAATTCAATTCCAGTACAGACAACCTCGAAGAAGTATTTGAAAATCGTGAGCAAATTGAAATTTCAAAATACTACGAACGTCTTCCTAAACCAACATTGATCGCGGTTCAGGAATACACAGAAGACAAAATTTATTTCCGCAATCCGAACAAAGAAAAGCAGGATAATTTTTAATCTGCTTTCGGTTTTGCATTACGGGAAAATCCAAGACTCATGTTTTGGATTTTTTCGTTTAAAATTCTTGAAAATATCTTTTATTCTCGGCGATGAAAGGAAAAAAAATTATCCTCGGAGTAAGTGGAAGCATCGCAGCGTATAAGTCTGCATTGCTCATACGGCTACTGGTTAAAGCCGGAGCTGAAGTGCAGGTAATTATGACCGGCTCAGCGAAGGACTTTATCACTCCTTTGACATTGTCTACACTTTCGAAGCGACCCGTTCTCTCTGATTATTTCGATCCTGCATCTGGCACATGGCACAACCATGTGGAACTGGGACTCTGGGCGGATGCCCTGATTGTTGCACCGGCTTCTGCAAATACACTTGCAAAAATGGCAAATGGCATTTGTGATAACCTCTTACTCGCGGTGTATTTGTCGGCACGATGCCCTGTCTTCATTGCACCTGCAATGGACCTGGACATGCTGAAGCACCCATCCACACAAAGAAATCTTGATACTTTAAAAAAAGATGGAGTGAATGTAATTGCACCGGTTGATGGAGAATTGGCAAGCGGATTGATCGGCGAAGGCAGAATGGAAGAGCCAGAAAAAATTCTATCCACCCTGGATCTTTTCTTTGCAGGTAATCTTCCTTTAAAAGGCAAAATGGTTCTTGTGACTGCAGGTCCAACCCATGAGGCCATCGATCCTGTTCGTTTTATCGGGAATCGTTCATCCGGGAAAATGGGTTTTGCAATTGCAGAAGAAGCAGCACGAAATGGAGCTGAAGTTGTATTAATCAGCGGTCCAACATCCTTATCTACCAAACAACCCAACATTCGCCGAATTCTGGTTGAAAGCACCGAAGAAATGCATCGCGCCTGTTTGCAGGAATCCAAAAAAGCAGATCTCCTGATTATGGCCGCTGCAGTCGCCGATTTTCGTCCGGATCATATTGAAGAAAGTAAAATCAAAAAGAAAAATAATTCACTTCAACTGTCGTTAGTCCCAACTACTGATATCCTTTCTGATCTCGGAAAAATTAAACCGGCAAAGCAATTGCTCGTCGGCTTTGCTCTCGAAACGGATGATGAAACTGAAAATGCTAAAATCAAGATCAGTAAAAAAAATCTTGATTTTATTATATTGAATTCTCTACGGGATCAGGGGGCCGGTTTTGGTCATGATACCAACAAAATCAGCATCCTCGGTAAAGATGGAACAGTTGCCGATTATCCATTGAAATCAAAACAACTGGTAGCAACAGACATTATCAATTTCCTCATTCCGGCATTAAAAAAATAAATCAATTCTTATTCCTTCGTCCATCATGGTGAAACGAATTGTATTCCTTCTGGTTCTGACTCTTGGATTTGGAAAAATCTTTGCTCAGGAACTCAATTGTCAGGTTTCCGTACTCACTCCGCAAATTCAGGCGAGTGACAAATCCATTTACGAAACCTTGCAAACGACGATCCGTGAATTCATGAACAGCAGAACATGGACAACGGATCAGTTCCTCAACCAGGAGCGAATCGAATGCAGCATTATTATCACTATTTCTGAACGTGCTTCCGTAGATGATTTTAAAGCGAACATTCAGATCCAAAGCCGTCGCCCTGTCTATAAAACTTCCTACAATTCTCCTCTGTTCAATCATCAGGATAATGATTTCAATTTTCGGTATGTACAAGATCAAACTCTGGAATTTGACGAAGCAAACATCAATTCAAATCTGACTGCAGTGCTTGCCTACTATGCATACCTCATCATCGGATTGGATTACGATTCTTTCTCACCGGATGGTGGTTCTCCCTATTTTTCAAAAGCTCAGGCCATCGTCAGCAATGCCCAGGTCTTGTCGGAAAGAGGATGGAAGGCTTTTGAAAGTTCCCGCAACAGGTATTGGATCACTGAGAATATGTTGAATGTTTCCTTCAAGCCTTTGCGCTCCGCGATGTATGCCTATCACCGACAGGGATTTGATAAATTATCCGATGATCAGCTGAATGCCCGTGCTGCAGTGACAGAGGCTATCAAAGAACTTCGTCGTGTGTACAACGACAAACCAAATTCATTCCTAATGCAGGTATTTTTCAATGCAAAATGTGATGAAATTATCAATCTGTATTCACAAGCCCCACCGGATGAAAAAAGCCAGGTGGTACAAGTGCTCACACAAATAGATCCGGCGAATACACTAAAATACCAGGGAATCCTTACCGGCACAGGAGGCAAATAGATTTCGCTGAGTATTAATTTCAACAAAAAAAAAGAGTTCAAGGGGAAATATAAATTCATTCATTTAAAACAAAATGTGCAGGAAGACTCTTGCATTGTACGAATTAGATTATGGGATTGAAATGTGGAATTGTCGGCTTACCGAATGTTGGAAAATCAACTTTGTTTAACTGCTTGTCAAATGCGAAAGCACAGGCAGCCAATTTTCCGTTTTGTACAATTGAACCAAATATCGGTGTCATTACAGTGCCGGATGATCGGCTCCTGGAGCTGGAACGCCTTGTTAAACCGCAACGTGTCGTCCCAACGGTGATCGAAATCGTGGATATCGCCGGACTCGTAAAAGGTGCCAGCAAAGGAGAGGGTTTGGGAAATCAGTTTCTCAGTAATATCCGTGAGTGTGATGCAATTATTCATGTTGTGCGTTGCTTCGATGATCCGAATGTCGTCCACGTTGATGGTTCGGTCAATCCAATTCGTGACAAAGGCACCATAGATACAGAACTTCAGTTGAAGGATCTGGATAGTGTAGAACGCAAAATCGGACGCGTCGAAAAAGTAGCAAAAGCAGGTGCTGATAAAGACGCGAAAAAAGCGTTGGATGTTTTACTTGTTTACAAAGCTCATCTCGAGCAGGGCAAATCGGCACGAAGTGCACCTGTTGCGGAAGAAGATAAACGATTTATCGCTGATATTTTTCTACTCACTGCAAAACCTGTGCTTTATGTATGCAATGTAGACGAAGGATCGGTGAATACAGGAAATAAATATGTCGATCAGATTCGAGAACATATTAAAGATGAAAATGCTGAAATTCTTGTGATCGCAGCAGCGATTGAAGCTGAAATCACAATGCTCGATAGTTTTGAAGATCGTGCTGCATTTTTAAGTGATCTTGGTCTTGAAGAATCCGGAGTAAGCAAACTGATTAAAGCAGCGTATCGCCTCTTAAATCTTCAAACCTATTTTACTGCCGGTGTGAAAGAAGTGCGTGCCTGGACCATCACAAAAGGAATGCTGGCTCCACAAGCGGCTGCAGTCATCCACACGGATTTTGAGAAGGGATTTATCAAAGCTGAAGTAATTCATTTCCCTGATTTTGTTAGCCTCGGTTCCGAATCAGCTTGCCGTGATGCCGGTAAATTGAGCATCGAAGGAAAAGAATATACGGTGGTTGATGGAGATGTAATGCACTTCCGTTTCAATGTTTAATCCGGATGCAGGTTACGCCTGTAACTGATTTACGAATTCAAAGATGCCATGACAAATATCATCCTGATTATAACCTGCATAGTATCTTTTCTTGCTTTTCAGAATCATAGCCTGTTAAACAAATTAATTTTTAGTCCCTACCTCATCCACGAACGAAAACAATGGTATCGATTTTTTAGTAGCGGACTTATTCATGCCGACTGGCTCCATTTGATTGTGAACATGTTTGTATTGTATACATTCGGCAGAGTGGTGGAAGATTATTATTTAGCGCTGTTCGGTTCCCGGGGAGTGATTAATTTTCTGTTGCTGTACGTTGGCGCCTTAGGGATGTCGATTATTCCAACATATTCAAAACAAAAAAACAATCCGGGATATCATGCCCTCGGGGCATCCGGAGCTGTATCCGCTGTTGTTTTTTCCTTTATATTATTCAATCCCCTTCAGCGACTGTGTTTTTATGGAATCCTGTGCCTGCCCGGAATTATTTTTGGAATACTGTACCTGGTTTATTGTTATTACATGGGGAGAAAAGGGGGAGACCGGATTAATCACGATGCACATTTATGGGGAGCCTTGTATGGATTTTTCTTTACAATAATCTTGAAACCTTCGCTTATAGTTTCTTTTTTTGATCAACTCATCTATTTCCGGAATGCCATCTAAATTAAACAAAGCTGTTTTTCTCGACCGGGACGGTGTCATCAACGAAGAACGTGGTGCATACACCTGGGAATTGGAAGATTTTAAATTGAATACAGATCTGATTCCTGCATTGAAATCGTTTCAGGATGCAGGTTTTTTGATGGTGGTGATCAGTAACCAGGGCGGAATAGGAAAAGGTATGTATACGAAGCAACAAGCTGATTACCTGCATCTGCATCTTCAGCGCAACCTTGCAAATCAAGGAATTGAAATTCTTGAAGTTTATTATTGTCCTCACCATCCGGATGAAACAAAGTGTATCTGCAGGAAACCGGATTCTCTCCTGTTGGAAAAAGCGATGGCCCGATTTCAAATTGATCCAAAACAATCCTGGTTTATCGGTGACGCTGAAAGGGATATTGAGGCGGGTGTGAAGGCAGGTGTGAAGCCGGTGAAAATTCATTCGAATCAATCCCTGCTCGAAATTGTTCCGCTCATCCTTGGAACAAGTAATGAATAACTCATCGTTAATTATTTTTTCAAATAAAAATTTTTCCAGCCTTGCTTCGCTGTACTTTTGTATAGCAAGATGATGCAACAGGCGACATACATTAATTTCAACGGGAATATTGTTGATTCTTCCCAACCCATTTTTACTTCTGCAAACAGGGCTTTCCGGTACGGTGATGCCGTTTTCGAAACCATTCGCCTGATGAACGGTGAAATCCTCTTTTTCGAACAACATTTGCAACGTTTGAAAAAAAGTATGTCACTGCTTGGAATGTTGCCTCATGATGATTTGACTTTTCACAATTTGTACCTCTCCATACGACATTTGGACCAGGTGAACCAGTTAAAGGGTCACGGAAGGATCCGGCTCGAAGTTTTCCGAAATGATGGCGGCTTGTATACTCCTCAATCCAACCATGTTTCCTACATTATAGAAGTTACTCCACTTGCACTTCGCCATTACAAATTAAACGAGACAGGTCTGAAAATCGAATTGTATACGGATATCAAAAAACCGGTTAGCGCCCTTTCTAACCTGAAATCATCCAATGCACTTTATTACGTGATGGCCGGCCTTTACAAACGGCAGCATAACTTTGGGGATTGCCTGGTGTTGAACACCGATGGACGAATCGCTGAAGCCATCAGTTCCAATATTTTTCTGGTCAAAGGAAATACTCTGATTACACCCTCGCTTGAAGAAGCGTGCGTTGCCGGAATCATGCGCGAATCCATTATCCGGATGATGAAAGAACGAGAAATGCCGGTGATCGAAACAGGAATAGAAGTAGAGGACATGCTGAAAGCTGATGAAATTTTTCTCACGGATGTAATCCATGGAATCCGATGGGTAAGTGCATTCCGTCACAAACGTTACTTTAATTCCTCCTCCCGACAACTGCTCAAAGAAATACAGGAATTACATTCAACAAAAAAGGTCTGAGAATTTCTCAGACCTTTTTTGCATTCGTAGAAGTAAGCAATTATTTCTTAGCAGAAGTTGTTTCCATGGATTTCGCCATTTCATCAGCAGCAGCCATATTCTTTTCGCAAGAACTCTTCACTTCAGCATACACAGAATTCCATGTGTCGATTTTAGTCTGAGCATCGCTCATTTTTGTGCGGAAATCAGCAAGACCTTTTGAAGCTTCATCACCACTGATTTCGCCTTTTGCAATCTTGTCTTTCCACTCAGTAAATTGTTTAGTCGTTTCATCCCAGGTAGCTTTAAAAGTACTGTACTCATTAACCATACCTTCCATTTTGGCAGCATCTTCAGTTGCCATTTTGGACATGTTTGCAGCAGTCGCTTTCAAGGCTTCGTCTTTCGAAGAAGAAATCGCAGTTGCACGCTCAGTTTGCTGAGTAGCAAAATCTTTAGCTTTCACTGAAGTTTCAGTTAAATCAGTGCTCCATGCAGTTGCTTTCTCGCCAAGTGCAGTCCAGTCTGTACCAAATTGGGTGATCTCACCCATAGTTTTTTCATCAATTTTTTTTGTGCAAGCGGTAAATCCGAGGGCACCGGCTACCATTAATGCTACGATTGCTTTTGTTTTCATAGGTTGCTTGTTTAGATTTTGTGCGTTAGTGTTGCTAGATTAATAATCACAAAGTTATCGTTATAAGTTAATTGCATCACCGGTGGACAAAGATCTTATTGACATTCAATCGTTCATTTCTCCTTCGGGTCCGGGAAAACACTCCGGATATAATCCATTGTGTTATTAACGGCAGATTTCTTGGGAAATACACCTTGATTAGCTACCCGGATGTCTTCAATCGAATAAAAAGCATTGGGATTAAACTCTCTGATAATATCCCTTACTAAATCAATATCCTTGCGTTTGATGATCGTGAAAATTATTTTAACCGGCCCTTTGGCACCGTGTCCATCCATGATTGTAATCCCCACATTCTGAGCCTGTAAGGCATTCACTAGTACCTGCCAATTTTGATGAGTGATGATCCTCAATACCTGCATTCCCAAGGCTAATTTCCTTTCTATAAACAATCCGACGTAGGTGCCTGCTGCAAAACCTCCGGCAAATCCGATGTAACAGAGTGGGTTATCAAGATGGCGCATCACTTGACGTATGGAAATCAACCAAATTAATACTTCAAAAAAACCGATGATAGGAACGATATTCCTGAATCCCTTGGAAATAAATACATTCCTAAGCGTACCGAGGCTAACATCTCCCATTCTTGCAATGAATATAATTATCGGCAGGACCACCCATTTAAAAAATTCTGAATCAAAAAACGGATCACTCATTTGCTTGTATTAGTAGTTTATTAAAATTAGATTACGTACTGACAGACAATCATTAATACATATTAATCGAGAATTAATTTCACTTTAATTTTCAATTGTCAGTTCAAATCCATGGCTAACAATCGTTCAACAAGGAGAGGAACTCCGGTTCCTGCATTGGACCGGATTATTTCCACTCCTGGGATATGTACTGATTCGCTTGGATCGATAAGGAATTTCAAACAATCGTATGGCGCATAATCCACCAGACTGGCGGCTGGATAAACTGCAAGCGATGTTCCGATCACAATAAAAATATCCGCATCAGAGACCAATTCAGCTGCAATCGGGAGCATTGGCACCATTTCCCCGAACCAGACAATATGAGGCCGTAAAAGCGATCCTTTAGGGCAGAGAGCCCCTTCCTGCATTTCCCATCCCTGAATCGGATAAATCAGACTTGCATCGGCTGAACTTCTTGCTTTTGTAATTTCACCATGCAGATGCAACACATTCGATGAACCGGCTCGTTCGTGAAGGTCATCAATATTCTGGGTGATGATTTGAACTTTGAAATGCGTTTCCAAATCAGCCAGAGCAATGTGTGCTGCATTTGGCCTTGCCTGGATCACTTCCTTTCTACGCATGTTGTAAAACGAAAGTACCGTTCCCGGATCCCGGATCCACGCCTGAGGTGTTGCCACTTCTTCAATCTTGTAATTCTCCCACAATCCATCGTGATCACGGAAGGTCTTAATTCCGCTTTCTGCACTTATCCCGGATCCTGTAAAAACAACAACCTTTTTCATCGTTGCAAAATTCAGCTATCCGCACGAATTTGCTTTCCAACATTTCGTTAATTTATCAACACCGGATCCACGGTATCAGAAATGGGGAGAACACAAGTCTGTTAGGATATCAAAACCCGTTAGCAAAGATTCAACAATCATCGCAATTGCCAATCCCCATTTAGTTTGAATCCGTTTAAAAAATCTCTGACAGGAACCCGGTTTCGACCCGACAACTGAAGTTCCAAAATCTGAAGGATCCCTTTGCGCAGATACACTTTGAGATAGGATTTATTGTCGGTTTCAATTGTCCCGGCTGGTTTAGTGTGGCTGATCAATTCGAATTGACTTGAATAAATCTTCAGTGTAAAACTGACCCCGCTTTGCGGATTCATAAATTCCGTATGTGCAGCAGGATAAGGTGACAATCCCCGGATCTGATTGTGTACTTCCTCAGCATCCTTATGAATATCAATCCTTGTATTTTCACCATTCAGTTTTGGAGCCGGCTTGAGTTCAACACCTGACATCAAAGCAGATTGTTCCTGTGTGGAGGTTTTCTTGTTGACAATAGCATTTACAGTTTTCAGAATAAGTGCTGCTCCGGCATGCATTAATTTATCATGCAGTGTGCCTGCAGTTTCATCCGCTGAAATTCCAATCTTTTCCTGAAAAAGAATTTTTCCGGTATCAATTTCATGCTGCAGAAAAAATGTCGTTATCCCGGTTTCTTTTTCCCCATTGATGATGGCCCAATTTATAGGCGCGGCTCCACGATATTGTGGCAGGAGGGAAGCGTGTAAATTGAAGGTTCCGAGAGGTGGCATTTTCCAAATGACATCCGGTAGCATACGAAATGCAACTACTATTTGTAATTCCGGTGCCAGTTTTTCCAGATCTTCAAGAAAAGCAGGGTCTTTCAAATTCGGAGGTTGCAGTACCGGAATGTTTTTCGACAAAGCATATTCTTTCACTGCGGAATGAAGAATTTTTTGTCCGCGGCCGGCTGGTTTGTCAGGTGCTGTAACCACTGCAACCACCGGCAATCCTTCACTCACCAACATGTCGAGACTTGGCACGGCAAATTCAGGAGTTCCGTAGAAAATGATTCGGGGTAATGAATGCATATTCTTTTTTTTATTTAGGTGCTACAATATAATCTTTTTCCATCGCAGAGTTCGAAGATAAATATACGAAGCAATGCCGGTGAATACCCAATAAATAATTTCAGAAAACCAAACCATTTCAACAGTGCCTTTAAAAATAAAAGTAACTACATAATTATAAATCATATAAATGAGAATTGCAGCGATTTCTATGTACAGGGCCGTGCGCGTAGCTCCGGTACCACTAACTGCACTGATACATACAATTGCAAATGCAAAAAACACCATTGCTAAAATAACAACATAAAATGAACCCATTGAGTCGTTGATCAGTTGCTGGTCAGACGTAAATATGCTCAAAATCAGGCGCGGGATAAGCACATTGATTAGCGCCATAATTCCGGTGACCCAAAGGGCAAGCTTAATAATCCTGTTGAGCAAACCAATCACTTCTTCTGATTTGCCCTGTCCGATAATGTTACTGATCATGCTGTTTGCAGCGATGGAAAATCCCCAGATGGGAGTCATCGCGACCATATACGCGCCGCGAACAATATTGGAAATCGCAAGTTCATGTTCCCCAATTTTTTCAATGAATACAAAAAAAACAAACCAAGCCCCCATCGACAAAAGATTCTGAACTACCAGAGGAGCCGAAAGATTAAAAATCCGGGAGATCATGTTCCAATTGATGCGTATAAACCGAAACAAATGGAATTGTTTAATTCCGGGTTTAACCATCGTATACCCGAACAGATAAATCAAGGCAATGAGTTCTGCAATGCTGGATGCAAGCCCTGCTCCTTCGATACCCATTTTCGGAAAACCATAATTTCCAAAGATCAGCAGATAGCCAAGAATGACATTTACGATAGCCATTAAAAACGAATATATTCCGTACACCCTTGGCTGGGCAATCCCAACATAAAAGGAACGAAAGACTGTCGCAATCATGATAAAGAAAATTCCGTAAGCCCGATAATGCAAAAATCGAATGCTGGCCTGGATAATGGGTTCTGAATCCAAAATCATTCGTAGCAACAAGGGAGAAAAATATTCGAGGAGAATAAAAAGAAACAGACTTAAACCCGACAGAATGATGAGGCTGTGATCAAATATTTCTCCGATGGCACCTTCGTTTTTTTCACCTGACCTCCGGGCTATCAGGATC
>Ga0154020_10007955_pt1 | contig 12337 bp, 4 predicted proteins | sample Klosneuvirus_201_FD_109709 | JGI IMG/M metagenome (GOLD analysis project Ga0154020, IMG submission 109709) | Active sludge microbial communities from wastewater, Klosterneuburg, Austria - Klosneuvirus_20160825_MG | ecosystem: Engineered > WWTP > Aerobic digester > Activated sludge | place... | reverse complement strand
TCAGCCCACCGAGTTGCCCGCATTTGACTCGGAGGGCTTACGCCGCTCCGCTCGCCGGGTTTGCGGCGACCGGGGACGTCACTCCCCTGATTGTGAATCCTGCGATTATGCCATTTAACTTGTGCATGGGTGCTTAGTTCCGGCTTTAGCCGGAGTCCAGTGGCAGAACAAATACGCCTGACCACGAAAGTACAATCACTCACCCACTTCGATTCAGGGCTCCTTGAATACGAGACTGTTGTCATGAGCGATCAACAAAACGTGCCGCGCTGATGAGCCAACGATGGGGCTTAGCATCAGTTTCTCGTGATGCTTTGTGTAACGCTGATGCTGACCGTTAGTGATTGAACAAAAATTCTCGACTGCTCAAGATGCTCCAGACGAGATCCTCAAGCAGTTCGCGGCGGTCTTCGGGTTTTGCAGATCCGAGAAGTGGCAGGATTTCGGCTGTTTCAGCTTCACTCGGCACACGGGCAACGCAGGTGAGAAACACTTCATTCAGGAGTTCTTTGTCCGACGCTGCCGCAGCCAGCCATCGCGTCAGGCGATTGTCGGCGGCGGCAAGTTTTCCATTGATGGTGTCGCCATTGGAAATATTCAGCACCTGAACCAAACTGGGTTCATCCGAGCGTTCACATTCGCACGTGATCCGTCGCTGATTGCGACCAAACGTTTGCAGAAAATATGACTGCACGGCGGAATCATGAAGCTGAATGGCGCGGGTTCCTTTGGGATAATCCTTCGTGTCTTTCACATCAGATCCAAGGAATACAATCTTGTTGAAGTTCGTGGGAACGTCCGTCACCTGGGAGACCGCATCCAGCAGCACCTCGGCCATCATTCGACGTGGAAAGTAGCGGGAATACTGTCGCTGGTCACCCGCATTCTCAGAAAGCGTTTCGCTGCTCCGCTGATAGGTTTCCGATTGCAGAATGGCCCGCATCAGGGCTTTGAGATCGAACTTCTGCTGGACCAGATAGTCTGACGCGGCTGCCAGCATTTCCTCATTACTGGCAGGATTCGACGTTCGCATATCATCGACCTGCTCCACCAGCCCCACACCGAAGAAATTCTTCCAGATCCGATTCGTGATCGATCTGGCGAACAACTTGTTTTCAGGAGATGTCAGCCAGGCCGCCGCGTATTCGCGACGATCGCCGGGAGCGTCAAATCCAAGAGGCTCGGCATCCAGTGGGGTGGGAGGCTGAGGCTTGCCGGTCTTGGGCTGGACGAGTTCTCCGGAACTGACGGTGACAAGTGTCCGTATTCCGTCACCACTCCGCGCGTCGCCGCCCCAGCCCTTGGCTCGCACGCGCGAGAACAAGTTGGCGAATGCGTAGTACTGGTCGTTCGTCCATTTTTCCAGCGGATGATTGTGGCACTTGGCACAGCCGATCGACAGTCCCAGAAAGGCCTGGCTCACCGTCTCCGCCATGTCCTCCGGTGACTGGTGGATTGCATAAAAATTTGTGGCACCGTGTTCAATATTGGATCCTCGGGATGCGACGATCTCACGGACAAACTGATCCCATGGCACATCCTGTTCGACGCGCTCGTGAATCCATTTATAGAATGCGTTGATAGCCACTGGATTGACCGTTGTTCCATTCAGCAGCAAAACATCAGACCAGCGATACGTCCAAAAATCAATAAACTCCGGACGTCGCAGCAGGGACTCGATGACGCGATCTCGTTTGTCAGCAGACTCATCAGCCAGGAATTCTCGAACCTCGCTGCTGGTCGGCAGTGTCCCAATGGTGTCGAGAAACACGCGACGGATAAACACCTCATCCGAACAGCGCGGCGAAGGTTTCAAATTCAGCCGCTGTAACTGTGCCAGAACGGTATCGTCGATGAAGTTGCGCCGCGCGGCGGATGCGAAGACGGTTTGATCCAGCGTGTGTTCCCAGGGCACAACGATTCGGGCGATGACGATCTGACTGGAGAACCAGGCTGTGACCGCGCCTTCACCGGGACCAACCACCGTCGTCAGACCGTCCGTGGCCACTGTCGCGACCGCTTCGTTGGACGATGTGAACTTTGCAAGTTGGGTAACATCTTCAATGCGTCCGCCCGAATAATGAGCGCGGACCAAAAGTGGTTGCGAACTTGCGGCCTTCAGGGTCACGAACTCCGGCAGAATCTCCAGGCGAGCCAGCCGGACATCGTTCTCCGAGGGCCTTACGACACCCTGGGCGATCCATTCGGAAACGATTTTGTAATGCCACGAATCCGTCTTCAGTCGCAGGCCGCCTTTATGAGGCACCGCCATTGTTGGCTTCGTGAGCATGAGACTCGCCGCCGGTTCGGCTGGCTCAACACGTCGACCACGCTGCAGTTCGACCAGATTGAAATAGTCACGTTCCGGATCGTAGCCGTGAAGTGAGAGCTTGAATCCGCCCTTGCCCGCCAGAGCACCGTGGCACGCCCCGGAATTACAACCTTGTTTTGCCAAAACCGGCTCCACGTGATTTCGAAACGACCAGTGAAACGGCTGCTGAGTGCCACTGACCGTCACAGTCACAGCGGCCGTTTCTGAGTTGCTGCCAGCGATTCGCACGGTTGCCTGACCATCGGCGACCGATTGGATCGTCATGCCGTCGATCCGAACGACACCGGGGTTGTCGGTGGTCAATTCGACGTCTGCGGACCCCACGGCATCGCCACCGGAAAATCTTTCCGCCAGCAACCGGTGAGACGTATCGCGGCCAGTGAGTTGCAGAGTTCGCGGCAGCAACCGAAGCTCATCATCTGCAGCCGCTACATGCAGAGAAAGTATAAGGAGAAAACCGGGGAGCAACCGAGGGGGCTGAAATGACATCGTAGTCTCGCGGCGAACGTAGGCACATGGCGCAGAAGATATCGCGGGGCTGAATCATCGCTCACGCGGTTCACCGGTTCAAGTCCGTCGCGGTCCTGCCGACACGCCGCTACGGTTCAACGACCGGAACAGTTCTTGTTCCTTCGCGCTCTTTGACACCCGGATCCAAGCCGCCCGCCGCGCCCGGTCGCCCCGGCGATGGCGTCGGATTCTCCGGCATTTCGACAGTGTTTGAAGACCCGCTACACCCCGTCACACTGAGTGACAAGGTCAAAAACGCCATGATCATAAGGATCTGCAAAAAATATTGCACCGAGAGATTCCTTAGAAACTGAAACGCCAGAGCTGTGAGCAGAGGGTCGGGAGTCTTTCATTCAGCCAGCTAGAACTCGCCGATGACGTTTCCGTCCTGCATTGCGGCCAGCCATTTGTATGTGGTTGAACTGATATTCTTTGAAATGGCCCGCACGGAACCATCTGCCAGCGCAAACTGGACAACGCCGGTATGGTAACTTTCAAACTGATTCCAATTTTGAATGGCATCCTGAGAAAAACCATATCCCTGAGGCATGATGCCAGTGCCGATCCAGCTGTAATTCAAGTCCCCGCCATCGTCACCGGGCTGGTTTCCGCCAGTCGCTTCACCGAGCATGAGCGTGTTGCTTGTGCCATCAGTGACATCTCTAAATCCGAACTTGGTACGAGAGCCGAATATTCCCCGGCGGGGCTGCCAGGCATTCGTCAAATCACCAAGTCCACCAGCGACGCCAAGATAATTGGTCGTCCCCAGAACATCGTCTGGTGCTGAGAAATAATAGATCGTCATCGAACCGGCAGTTGGACTGACCTCGTAAGTGTGTATGAACGCGCCAACTCCTTCACTGCCCGTGTTCGGATCTGAGGGACATTGAAACGCGGATAACCTGGCCTGACCGGCGGCCCATGTCGGGTTATCGTCAAAATAACCAGTCTCGACCACATATGGCGGATTTGCGGGACGTCGATCTACGCCCTTCCAGACTTGGATCTGGTCGTACAGTGCGGGCTGCTCCAGTTGTGGCAGGATTTGAGGCAGAAGGCCAGTCCATTGATGATCCCAGAAATCCGACGGCTCGGGAGCATCCGTATGCGAAGCCCCAAAATACCCAGCCGGAAATCGATTGTAGACGTCATGAAAATTGTGAATCGCGAGAGCAATCTGCTTCATATTATTCTTGCACTGAGTCCGGCGAGCTGCCTCGCGGGCCTGTTGTACAGCGGGTAACAGCAATGCAATCAGGATCGCAATGATGGCGATTACGACCAGTAATTCGATCAGCGTGAAGCCACGCCGGAGTCCCGCTCCGCCTGGACGGTGAGAAAAACTTCTCATGCAAAAGACTCCAAAAACGACCAAAAAAAATTCCAGCCCCCAACCATGTGGGCGGAAAACAAAATTCAGTGAATTGTGAAAAACAGAATTCTCAAGAAGACATCATGTGTACATGCCAGTGAACAAATTTACAAGAGGTTGAATTATTTTGAGTCAGAGCCCCCCAGAATTCTTGCATATTCGACTTTATTATCTTTGATCTGCAGCGATTGTACGGTCGGTGCGGCGAGCGTTACCGCGATTCTTTCGGACCGGCAACCACGACCGGCTGAACCCATGCCCGTTCGAATTCACCAGGCTGAGACGGGAATCTGCCATCTCAAGCTCCGGAATCTATTTGCAGGACGAGAAAGTGCTTGATACTTTGGGAAGTTTACCAAACAACTCCGGAAATACATCCGTTCCGCAAATAGTCGTCGTTCGCTCCGCGAACGAAACGAACCGCGCAACATTGCTTGCATTTCTTCGACGAAGACACGGCAGCTTTGCCAACACAATCGGAACCCTACTTCACCACGAAGTTCACCATCCGCCCCGGCACGGCCACAACTTTCACGACCGTTTTTCCGTCCAGATATTTTTGCACTGCATCATCGCCGCGCGCCGCAGCTTCCAGGGCTTTCGCGTCCGAATCGGCCGACACGATAATTTTGGACCGAATCTTTCCGTTCACCTGCACCGGCACTTCAATCGTGTCTTCGACCAGCAGCGCGGGATCGTACGTCGGCCATTGTTCATAGGTCAGCGTGACATTATGTCCTTTGAGCAACCCAGCATTCTCAAGCAGTTCGAGTTGTGGTGCCTTCAATGTATTCCACAGCTCTTCGGCAATATGCGGAGCGAACGGATTGAGCAGCAGGACGAACTGTTCCAGCACCGACTTGCTGCGAGTTTCCTGGCCGGACATGAAATTCGTGAACTCCATCATACGACTGATGGCCGTGTTGAACGACAGACGCTCGATGTCATCGGTCACCGCCTTGATTGTCTTGTGCAGTATCCGCAACTGGTCTTCTGAAGGATCGGTATCAACGACCGTGTCATTGAGTTTCACCGTTTCCGATCGCTCATCGATCATCAATCGCCAAACGCGACCGAGGAAGCGATAGACGCCTTCGACGCCATTCATCTGCCACGGCTTGACCTGTTCGAGCGGCCCCATGAACATTTCGTAGAGTCGCAGTGAATCCGCGCCATAATCTTTGACGACATGGTCCGGATTCACCACGTTTCTGCGGCTCTTGGACATCTTGTCCGTGCGGCCTGTCAGCTCGATCGTCGTGCCCTTGAGGATGGCTTTGCCTTTTTCCTTGACGACCTGATCCTCGGTCAACGGACTGTACGCATCCGGATCATCAGACGGATTCCGGAGAGCGACAATTTCCGCATCGTCCATCTTCAGCACCAGTGGAACCAGATTCATGCCTTCGATCGCAGCGCGATTTGCCTGGAAGACTTCCGGGGACACGCTGTAGTCCGTGTCGCCCAGAATCATGCCCTGATTGACCAGCTTTTGAAACGGTTCGGGAGTGCTCACATGCCCGCGATCGAACAGTACCTTGTGCCAGAAACGTGAATACAAGAGATGCAGCACCGCGTGTTCCGCGCCGCCGACGTAGAGATCCACCGGCAGCCAGTATTTTTCCTTCTCCGGGTCAATGAACTGCTCGGCGTTCTTGTTGTCACAGAATCGCAGATAGTACCAGCAGCTGCCCGCCCACTGCGGCATGCTGTTGGTTTCGCGCTTGAGTTTCACGCCGTCCGTGTCGGTCTTGTAGAGCCACTCTGGTGTCGCCTTGGCCAGCATCGGTTCCGGCGAACCGGTGGGCTTAAAGTCGTCCATATGCGGATGCAGCACCGGCAGTGATTCCGCTGCGTCCGCTCGCATCAGCCCAGTGGGATTGCCGTCCGCATCGAGTTCATGCCAAATCGGAAACGGCTCGCCCCAGTATCGCTGCCGACTGAAGAGCCAGTCTCGCAGTCGATAGTTCACGGCTTCTTTGCCCAGGCCCGCTCTTGTTAGATCCTTTGTGATTTTCGATTTGAAATCGGCAGTCGATAAGCCATCGTATTTTCCTGAATTGACCGCAACTCCTGTCTCCGTGAACGCAACCGATTCAATGTCCACGTTGTGCCCGCTATCGGGTGCCGGGGCCACGACCTGAACGATTGGGATGCCAAACGTCTTCGCAAATTCGTAGTCTCGTTCATCATGCGCGGGCACCGCCATGATGGCACCCGTGCCGTAACTTATCAGGACATAGTCCGCGATCCAGACCGGCACGCGCTCTCCATTCACCGGATTGATCGCGTAACCGCCCGTGAAGACGCCCGATTTTTCTTTCGCCAAATCGGTTCGATCGAGATCACTCTTCAGCGACGACTTACGAATGTATTCATCAACCGCCGCTCGCTGTGCGTCCGTGGTGATTTTTTGCACCAGAGGATGCTCTGGCGCCAGAACCATATAAGTGACACCGAAGAGAGTGTCCGGGCGCGTTGTGTAGACGCGAATGACGTCGGTGTCTGGCTCACGAGAAAAACCCGCAGACTTGCGATCCGCTTTCCATGCATCGAAAGAAGCCTCCACTGTCCCTTCTCCCCCGTTTCGGGGGAGAAGGTGGCCGGAGGCCGGATGAGGGGGCTCGCCTGTCGAGCGACACGGATTTTCGGTGGCGGCATCCCCCTCACCCTGGCCCTCTCCCCCGGCGCGGGGGAGAGGGGACGAGAGGTCAACCAAAAAATCCACCTCCGCGCCGGTACTTCTTCCGATCCAGTTCCGCTGCATAAACTTGATTGAATCCGACCATGTCAGCGGTTCCAGTTCACTGGCCAGTCGATCGGCATACGCCGTGATTCGCAGCATCCATTGTTTGAGCGGCATCCGCACGACCGGATGGCCTCCGCGTTCGCTTTTTCCATCGATGATTTCTTCATTGGCGAGCACCGTGCCGAGTGCGGGGCACCAGTTGACGGGAGCTTCTGAGACGTACGCCAGACGGTGCTTGTCCTGGTAGAGACGGACTGTGTTTTCAATGGTCTCACCGGCGGCTAGCGCCTTGCCGCTCAGGATTTCTTCCGGAATCGGCAGCTCATCGATCGGTCGTCCTTTGCCTTTGCGTTCAACTCCGTCCGGGCCGGTCCAGACGTGATCCGCGTCGTACCAAGTGTCGAAGAGCTGCAGGAAGATCCACTGCGTCCATCGGTAATAGTCCGGATCAGTCGTCGCCAGTTCGCGTTCCCAGTCGTAGCTGAATCCCAGCATCTTGAGCTGACGCTTGAACGTGGCGATGTTCTGCTCGGTGGTCTCACGCGGATGAGTTCCCGTCTTCACGGCGTGCTCTTCCGCCGGCAGTCCAAACGCATCCCAGCCCATCGGATGCAGGACGTTCATGCCCTTCATCCGAGAATATCGGCAGACGATATCGGTCGCCGTGTAACCTTCCGGATGGCCCACATGCAGGCCGCTGCCGGAGGGGTACGGAAACATGTCGAGGACGTAGAGTTTTTTCTTCGGCTCGTCGTTCAATTGCGAATCCGCTGGCTGTCGATCTGAGACAGATCGATCTACGGGAATCGTATCCTCCGTGCGGAACGTCTGATGCGTCTCCCAGTATTGTTGCCAGTGAGCTTCAATCCGTTTGGCGTCGTAACGTGGCATGTGTCAGTTTCGTCTGTTTTGGTTGATAGTGAAAAGACATCAAACTCATCACTCGCGTCAATCCCGTCCCTTCTCCCCCGCATCGGGGGAGAAGGTGCCCGTCAGGGCGGATGAGGAGATTCGAGCAATCCTGTGATTTCGAAAAGTCCCCGCAGTTTATTGCACTCTCCGCCCAATTCAACGCGCCCAACTTCCCCGCTGCCTGCAGATCTCGATTGTGCGACACCTCTAAAGATGCGGTTGGCTCACGTATGTCCGACCTTCACCTGTCTGTTTCGATAGCAAATCAGGACTGATCGACACCGAGGCAGTTCGCGGGTATCATCAAACCCTGTTTATACTTCACGCGGCCCAGACTGAGTTGCTTTCAAGTCAGCGTTTTTCATGTCCATTCTCCCCCCTGGCAAAAAAAGCAATGCCCCGCTTCCGGGCTAAGATGGATTCTGCAGTGGTTGCATCGTCTGCAAAAAGAAGTGCGAGATTCGGAGCCGCGCCCGTCAGGAAGCGGGGTTTGACGTCCGCTTCCTGACGGGCGCGGCTCCTCGGATTTGTTTTTGGACAGGGGCTTAGCCTTACCGCGGGCCGTTGAAAAAACGGGGGGGCCGACAGGCCGGATGAGGGGGGCTGACCTGGAGTCAATGTGATGAACCAGAAAATAGTTGATTCTTTCCCCCTCACCCTAGCCCTCTCCCCCGTGGAAAACGTGTCAAATGGGAAAATCAATTGCGGGGGAGAGGGGACAATCGCAAGAAAAGCCACACCATCATTTCTGACCGCGTGAAGTCAAGAAGCCCGGCTTTTGGCAAAAGTCGGGCTCCTTGACTTGTTCCGAGGCTCCTGCCTCGGAACACACTGTTCTGGAGGCTCCTGCCTCCAACGTCCAATTGGGAGGCAGGAGCCTCCTTGCAGTGCGTTCCAGGGCAAGAGCCCTGGAACGAGAATCAATGCAAGCAAACCTCGACCCACCATTCCAAAGACGTGAATGCCCATGAAAACACTCTTCCATTTCCTGTTGGCACTTGTCATCTCTGCGGCGGTTGCCCATGCCCAGCCGATCTCACTGCACCCCGACAACCCGCACTATTTTCTTTTTAACGGCAAGCCTACGGTACTCATCACCTCGGCCGAACATTACGGCTCGGTGCTCAATCTCGACTTCGACTACGTCAAGTATCTCGATGCCCTTGCCGCCGACGGGTTGAACCTCACGCGATTCTTCAGTGGCGTCTACGTCGAGCCGCAAGGTGCATTTCGCATCGCGGAGAACACGCTGGCCCCGAAGGCCGGGCGGTTGATCTGCCCGTGGCTGCGGAGCGAGCAGCCTGGTTATGCCAACGGCGGCAACAAATTTGATCTTTCAAAATGGGATGCGGCATATTTCGAACGGCTCAGGGACTTTGTGGCGCAGGCTGGCAAACGCGGCATCGTCGTCGAGTTTGCGATCTTCTGCCCGATGTATGAAGACAAACAGTGGAATCTCAGCCCGATGAACGCGGCCAACAACATCAACGGCATCGGCGCGATTGGTCGGAATGACGTGTACACGCTCGATAAAAACGGCAAGCTACTGTCCACCCAGGAATCGCTCGTGCAAAAGATCGTCGCAGAACTGCGCGACGCGGAGAATCTTTGCTACGAGATCTGCAACGAACCGTACTTCGGCGGCGTGACGATGGAATGGCAACATCACATCGCGGATATCATCACTGAAGCCGAAAAAGACTTCCCGCGCAAGCACCTCATCTCACAGAACATCGCCAACGGCTCGGCGAAAATCGAAAATCCGCATCCCGCAGTCTCCGTGTTCAACTTCCACTATGCCAATCCGCCCGAGGCTGTGAAGCAAAACTACGGACTCAACAAGCCCATCGGCGATAATGAGACCGGTTTCAAAGGAACAGCGGACGACCATTACCGCATGGAAGCCTGGGAATTCATTCTCGCCGGCGGTGGACTGTTCAACAATCTTGACTACTCATTCACCGCAGGGCACGAAGACGGCACGTTCAAGTATCCGCCCACGCAACCCGGCGGCGGCAATCCAGGCTTCCGCAAACAGATCAGACTCTTAAAGGATTTCATCCACGGTTTCGACTTCGTAAAAATGAAGCCCGCCCGCGACGCCATTCGCGAACCCATGCCTAAAGACGCCCGCTTTCAAATGCTCGCTGAACCCGGTCGGCAATACGCTGCGTACTTCAAAGGCGCAGCAAAGTTCGCGTTTACGCTCGATCTGCCTTCGGGAAATTACAACGTCCGCTGGATCGACGTCGTGACCGGTCGTGAAGAAGCTCCTCCAGATTTGTTGCACCAGGGAGGCCCGGCGCGATTCGTCGTGCCCGATGATCTCAACGAGTGCGCCTTGCGGATTTTTTAGGGACCCATGCACAAGTAGGATTCACAACCACGGGAGTGACGTCCCCCCGCTCGCCGCAAACCCGGCGAGCGGAGCGGCGTAAGCCCTCCGAGTCAAATGCGGGGAACTCGGTGGGCTGACATCCACCGCTCGCCAGGTTATGCCCCAAAACTTACACTTGGATGCTTAGAGTCGCCGTCACTCCCTCACGCGCAGAATCTGCACCGCGTCCGCATGCACCGTCCCGCCAGCGTCTTTGGCAAAGAACTCGACCGTCCCCTTGCTGCCGGGCTTTGCGTCAACTGTGCCGAGCGACATAAATCCGTTCTCCAGCGGAGCGGGCTTTGTCATGTCGATCTTCGTTTCCCTTGACTCGCCATCAAACGTGAGCACCACGCGGACGTGCTTCGCTCGGTTTTCGTGCGGCAGGTAGCAAACCCGAACGTCGTACTTGCCTGCGTCGGGGATTTCGAACGGAAAACGAATTATGGAATCCGCACCGCCGGAATACAGATAGCCGTAGCCAACATAGCCCTTCAGTCCTGTGCCTTCGGTCCAGCCACCGGTTTTCTCGGCGGCCTTGTCGTCGATCACGATGCCACCCAGTTTCGCTGGATCCAGCCCGGTTGATGGTCCCAGCGGCCCGGCTAGTTTCATTGCGTCATCCGGGATGACGATCTTGTCGGCGACCGTATCGCGGCGAGCTTTGCCGGGCAGATTCAATAGCTCGATCAGCTTCGCGAGATAACGATCGTGGACATCGCGGGGCGTGCAGTTGTAGTAGACACAGAGACTTGCCGCCCGGCCGACCACTTCGCCCATCATCCCGCAGGTCTTCATCACTCGCGTCGTTCCCAGTGCCTGATGAGTCACGCTGATGTTGCGACCGGCCATGAACAGGTTGTCGATGTTGCGGGAATAGAAGCAGCGATACGGAATCGGGTAGCCGTAGTTGCGATCGATCCGCTGATCGTGAACGGCGATGCTGATGAATGGATTCTCGGGGAACTTTTTGGAGTACTGATCCTTGGGATAATGCAGGTCGATCGACCAGGTACTCGGCACGCAGCCGTCGGGGAAATCCTTTTTGGAAACGACATCGTCCTGCGTCAGAATCACATCACCCATGAGTCGTCGTGACTCACGCGGACCGCCGATGAAGGCGACCCATGTTAGAATCGCGGTCTTGTGTTTCTCCGCGCCGTCGCGGTTTTTCATCGCATTGAACGCGCCGTAGACAGCTCGCAAATTCCAATCCCGAATGCCTTCGGAATCGCCGATTGCGTCCTTGTCGAAACCGCTCTCCCAAAACCACTGGCCGTGGTGATCGCGGGGATACGGGAAGTCGTCCATCTTCAGGTCGAGTGCCCATGGTGTTTCCGGAAAATCCGTCGTCTCCTTTACCTCATCCCAGGCCCACATATTGCTCATTCCCATGCGGCCTTTTTCTTCCATCTCCCAGTCGGCGTTGGCCAGGAATCCAATCGTGCCATGCCCCGTGCAGTCGGCGAACAGGCGACCAGAGAACTCCGAATGCTCACTGGTCCTGGTGTCAAACGCAGTGACTGAGACGATATGATTCTTCTCCGACTTCACCGCGTAGGCATGGTGATTCAAAAACAGGTCGATATTCTTTTCCGCTTTGACGATCGCTTCTTTCAGCTCATCCCCGAACTCCTCCGCGCGGCCGGGAGATTTCGTGGCGTGATCGGCGAACTCTTCGATGATCTCACCGATTCGAGGATACTTGCCGCGACGGATATTGCCCATCGCCCAAACTCGCACTTCACTGCTGCCATTGCCGCCGAGCACCGGGCGATCCTGAATCAGCGCGACTTTGCATCCCATCCGAGCCGCCGAAATCGCCGCTCCCATGCCTGAATAGCCACCGCCGACAACTACGAGATCGTAGCCTTCCCGCTTTGTCGGCTCCGCCTTCAACTCCAGCTGCTCGCGACGCCAGTCCGACAACGGCTGCGCGTCATTGGGGGGCACGCTGTCGGTGTTTGTGAAAAAAATCGCATCGCAGCGCCCATCAAACCCGGTCAGATCATGCAGACTCAGCGTGACGGATTTCTGAGTGATCTCAACCGTCCCGCCGTCCTGCCACGCCCACGCCGCGCCTTT
>Ga0154020_10007954_pt1 | contig 12337 bp, 9 predicted proteins | sample Klosneuvirus_201_FD_109709 | JGI IMG/M metagenome (GOLD analysis project Ga0154020, IMG submission 109709) | Active sludge microbial communities from wastewater, Klosterneuburg, Austria - Klosneuvirus_20160825_MG | ecosystem: Engineered > WWTP > Aerobic digester > Activated sludge | place... | reverse complement strand
GTGCACGTGCAGGGCGAACAGGAACGTGGGTGTCAGCACCAGGAACCCGGCCCTGGAACCCGGCCCCGGCGGCCAGCATCGCCAGCAACGACAGCGGTGTGTACGGCAGAAAGACGAAGAAGAAGTAGAGCGTGAACGGCAGCCCCGCGCCCAGCACACCAAGACGGAGCCTGGCGGAGCGTGCCGGCAGACGCGAAGCCAGTGCGAGCCCCAGTCCGTTGAGCACCGCCAGCGCGTACACCTCCCAACTCTGGAAATCGACCGGGAAGGGAATGGCCCGATTGAGCAATAGCCCCCCCACCGGCATCGCGAGCGCAATCACGGCGATGACCCACGGTTCAGCGATCCGCGTCCGCCCCTGCAAAAGCCGCAATCCGGCAAAGGTGCCTCGGATCAGTCCAAGAAACAGCAGCAGGCCGAGCACCACCAGGACGGCGCTGAAGACCACCGGCCCGAACCGGTTCATGCCCGGCAGATGCTCTCCCGCCTGAAAACCGACGTAGAGCAGAAAGGGCGCGCCAATGACCGCGCAGGCCGCGAGCACCACCGTTCGGAGCGAGGGCGCCGAGGCCCGAAGCGTCGCCAGCCAGAACAGGCCGAGAAACAACGGCGGCATGGCAAAGGCGAACTGGTGGAAAAGAACCCGCTCCTCCGGCAGGATCCACGTCGTCACGCTCGCCGGCAACGCGCCGACCCCGGTCGTCGTGGCCAGCCAGAGGTAGGCCACCTGCACCGCGATCACCGGAATTCCGGCGAGAGGCGACTGGATCCACCCCGGTCCATGCCGCCGGCGGGCCAGGAGCAGTCCGGCGTATCCAAGAATCGACAACGCGAGGTTCGCCACCACGGAGGCCCCGACGAGCAAGGCGTCGCCCCGCTGCGCGGCATCGAGATTGCCCTCGATCAGCGTGAATCCCTGCACGTTGAGGGCGAGCAGCAACCCGACCGGCAGGGTCCAGAACCAGAGCACCGACGACGGACGGCTCAGCACCGCCGGCAGCAGCGGGGCGGGTTCCTCAGCGGGGGAGGGGACGGGAGAAACGGGGTCGGGCATGGTGTTCAGACGCGAGATGGAGCAGGATCAGGCTGGGCAGGAAGATCGCGGTGCCCACGAGCAGGTGGAGAAACGGCCCGTAGACCGGCGACAGGTGCGGCAGGACCCAGTGATGCAATTGCAACACGGCAACCACCCGAAGGCCGTTGATCCCGAGAGCGAAGGGCACAGCGGCGAACAGCCCGCCCGGGATTGCCAGCCACCCGCGCGCACCGTGGCGCAGGAGCAGCCTTGCGATCAGCACGGTGGCGAGCAGGAAGAAATCCGTGCCGCTGCAGTCTGCCGTCACCACGACCGGCCCGCCGGCCAGCGGCAATTGCCAGCCGACGGTCACTGGAAACACCGGCGCACCGGTCAGAAAGCCCGCCACCCGGGCTGCGCCTTGGGCAAACAGGTCCAGCTCAAGAACGGGTCGGAGCCAAAGCAGACCCAGACCGGCGATCCCCGCGAGGAGCGACGCCGACCACGCGCGAAGCGGTGATTCCCGGGTCGAAGCGGCGGCGGTGGACATGCCTCCCAAGGTACGGAGCCCGTGTGCGGTCCGTATGAAGTCTCCGTGCGATTTTTGTGAAAAGCAGCGATGCCGGACAACGTCCGTCCGACCCGGACCGTCAGCGCGCCCGTCGCAACCGTGACCGTCAGGGAAGTTCGGCGATGCGTACGTTGCGGAACTCCACCTTCATCGCCCGGTTCGGATGGACCTGCAGACCGATCGGCGCGGGCGTGGCGTAGGCGGGGTTCGTGTACTGGGAGGCGGGCTTGCCGTTGATGAGAACGGTGAAGGTGTTGCCTCGCGCCTCCAACCGGAAACGCGTCCACTCTCCCGGCGTGAACAAGGTGGCGGCATGCGGCGCGCGACCCTCCTCCGGATAAGCCGTTTTGCCGCCCGTGTAGAACGAGCCCGTCATGTCCCGCTTCAGGCTGCCCGAGATGCCGATCTGTAGTTGCAGCTCCGGTTTGCGCAGCATGAAGCCCGAGTCGATCTCGCCGTCCCAGCGGACATCGCACTCAAAGATGAAGTTCCCGTAGGTCTTTTCCGTCCAGAGCATGCTGCCCTTGAGCTTCTCGTCGTTCTGGCCTACCAGCACTCCATTGATGACCGACCAGAATGGATTGGTCTCCGGCACCTTCCAACCCGTCAGATCCCGACCATTATAGAGAGGGACGAAGGACGCCTCGCCCGCGGCCGCCGACGCGGGGGCAGCGCCTTGGACGAGTGAAATCGAGACCGGAAGAAGCAGAGCCAGAAGGGTAAGACGTACGTTCACCCAGGAACCCTGCCAAAGCCCCGCCCAAGAGGAAAGGCTCTTCTGACGCCCGACTCCGCAGGATCGACGTCGCGTGCAGAGAAACGAGGAAGAGGCGGGACCGACGGTCCCGTCGCGGCCTCAGCGAGGCCACCTCCAACGGAGGAGGAGACGTTCTGTTGGAGGCGGGGTCGCCGACCCCGCGGGGATGGGCACCGCGTGCACACATCGGACAAAATAGGCGGGACCGACGGTCCCGTCGCGGCCTCAGCGAGGCCACCTTTCATGGCTTACCATGATCGTTCGCTTTGCCTTCGCGGCGGGAAAGCGTCCTGCGTCTCTTGGCCCATTCAGGGTTTTTCCGGTGGCGGGGCGGGAACGACCACCGGCGTGCCCACCTGAACGTCGGTCTGCCGGCGGTCGGCGTCTTCGATGAAGACCGGCTGGTCGGAGGCTTTGCCAAAGTAGGGGGCGGCACTGGCCAGCATGATGGGCAGCGACTCAGGCAGCGTGCGGCGACGGGAGTCGATGGAGACGCGCGTGCGCCACAGCAGCGTCTTTTTCTTTTTGGCGAGATCAGCGGCGTCGAACGCGGCGATGAGGACGTACACGCGGTCATCCCGGGCCGCGTCGAACACGCGTTCGGCCTCGCTTGACCTCGTGAAACCCCGGGCGGCCTTGTCCGCGCCCACGAGTTGGGCGATCTCGCGGCGGTTGAAGTCGATGGTGGACGTGGTGGTTTCCCCGGTTGCCAAGTCTGTATCTGAAAAATCCATGCTGGAGATATTGGCCGAACCAAACATGAAGACGAGCGCCTGCGTGGGGATCGGCCCTCCGAGCTGCGTGCGCCGGTAGCCCTGAGTGGCCAGCGCGGTGACGATTTCACGCTTCATCTGTTCGTCCTTGGGCATGGGTTCTCCGGCGATCGAATCACCCAGCGTCCGTTCCATTCCCCCGAGCAGGAAGTAGTAAACGGGTTTCCCGGGTGTCGGCCGGGGGGCACGGCTTTCCTCCACCAGCAGATCAGAGACCACGAGCACCTCGGGGCCGCTTAGCTTTTTGGGTTTCGCCGCGGGCAACGAGGTGACGACAACGAGACCGCATAACATCCCAAGAAACGGAGGAAGGCGGAAGTGCATGGTGAAATGAGAACACCGGCGAAGCGGTGAAACCTGGAGCCCGGACCCGAGTACGACAGCTGCGAGGGGACTGGCGCCGGAGTTTTCGGACCTCCCGTTCATCGCAGGTACGGGCGGCGAGCGCAAGGTCGGAGGCGGCGATGGTCCCGCCCGGTTGCGGCCGAGTGGCCCTCGCGGCGCGGTTTTTCTCGGCTCCACGCCGATCCTTCTGCTAGCCCTGAAGCATGAACCGATTTTTACTGGTCCTGGCGTGGGGTGCGGGTCTGGGGGCGAGCTCCGGAACGGGCGTGGCGGCGGAGCTGGTTTATTTTGGCACGGGCGGACCGGGGGCCAAGGGCATCTACCGGTCGACCTTCAACCAGACGGATGGCAAACTGTCGCCGGCGGAGCTGGCGGCCGAGGTGGGTTCCCCGGGGTTCCTGGCGCTGCATCCGGACGGGACGAAACTGTATGCGGTCGCGAGCTTTCCGGGGGGGCCGGGCGCGATGGGCTACCGCATCCAGCCGGGCGGCGGGCTGGAGGTGATCAACTCATCTCCGACGGGCGACGGCGGTGGGGCGCACATCGCGGTGCACCCCTCGGGCCGATTCCTGCTCACGGCGCAGTACGGTGCCGGGTCCACCGCGCTGTTTCCGCTGGATGACGCGGGCCGGCTGGGAACCGCCGTCATCCATCGTCACACAGGCGGCTCGCGGGTGGTCAAGGGCCGTCAGGATGCGCCGCACGCGCACTGGTGCGGATTTTCTCCCGACGGGCGCTTCGCCCTCGTCCCCGATTTGGGTATGGATGGCGTGGTCATCTATCGCGTCGACCTTGAGCGGCCGGCCATCGAGCGCCATGGATTCGCGGCCTCGGTGCCCGGCGGCGGCCCGCGTCACCTGCGGTTTTCTCCGGATGGCAAGTTCATCTACCTGCTGAACGAATTGTCGCTGTCGGTCACCACGTATGCCTGGGAGCCGCAGTCCGGCACGGCACGCCTGCTCGCGACGGTCCCGGCGCTGAGTGAGGAGGCCAAGGCGAAGGAGGCGTTCAATTCGGCGGCGGAGATCCTGGTGCACCCGGGTGGACGCTTTGTCTACTCGTCGAATCGCGGACATGACTCGGTGACGGTGTACCGTGCCGATCCCGCCACCTCCGCGCTGTCGGTCATCCAGGTGCAGCCCGTGCGCGGCGCGTTTCCGCGCAACATCAATCTGGCGCCGGGGGGCGGCTGGTTGCTGGCGGCCGGGGCGGACTCCAACACGGTGTCCGTGCACCGGGTTGATCCGGCCTCGGGCCTCCTGACCTACCAGACCAAAGGCGTGATCAATGTGCCGGCGCCGATCTGTATCCTCTTCGCTCCAAAATCCTAGCGAGCGGAGAACGACCGTCTCACCCACGCGCTTGCCCATGCCTTGGTCACAAACGTACGAACCCCTCGGGGGAGTGGCACTCTCGGCCCTCGTGGCTGCCCTGCCGGTGGTCACGCTGCTGGGCTTGCTGGCGTTCTGGCACGTGCGGGCGCATGTCGCGGCACTGGCCGGGCTGCTGGTGGCGGGCGGGATCGCGATTTTTGTCTATCAGATGCCGCCTTCGCTGGCGGTGGCATCGATGGGCTACGGCGCTGCGTTTGGTCTGTTTCCGATCGGGTGGATCGTGCTCAATGCCATCTTCATCTACAACCTCTCGGTTGAGACGGGTGGGTTTGCAGTGCTACAGCGGCAGGTGTCGGGCGTTTCGGGAGATCGGCGGATTCAGGCCCTGCTCATTGCCTTTAGCTGTGGCGCGTTCATCGAAGGGGCTGCCGGATTTGGTGCTCCGGTGGCGATCAGCGGAGCGCTGCTCATCGGCCTGGGCTTTCGTCCACTCGAGGCCGCCAAACTGGCGTTGATCGGCAACACCGCGCCAGTGGCGTTCGGGGCGCTCGGCACACCGTTGATCACGCTGGCGAAGATCACCGACCTTGATTTGCAGGCGCTCAGTTCGATGGTGGGACGACAACTGCCGTTCTTTTCCCTAATCGTCCCCTTCTGGCTGATTGCCGCCCAGTCCGGGTGGCGGGGCATGAAGGCGGTGTGGCCGGCCTGTCTTGTCGCGGGCGGCAGCTTCGGCATCGCACAGTACTTGGTGAGCAACTTCATCGGCCCGATGCTGGTCGATATCATCGCGGCCGTGGTGTCGATGGGGTCGCTGACGGTACTGATGCTTTTTTGGAAGCCGGCGGATGCACCGGTCGTCGACGGACCGGTCGAGCTGCGGGAATCACCCCCACCGGTTGGGGGCGGACGGGTCTGGCGGGCCTGGCTGCCGTGGTTGCTGCTCAGTCTGTCGGTGTTCCTGTGGGGGCTGCCGTTCTTCAAGGGCGCGCTCAATCGGATCTTTGCGCCCAGCTATCCTGTCCCGGGTCTGCACCTCCAGGTGGTGAAGATGCCTCCGCTCGCGCCTCACCCGGAACCGGAATCGGCGGTCTTTGTCTTCAACGCCCTCTCGGCCACCGGCACGGCGCTGCTGCTCGCGGGCGTGGGCGCGGGGTTCATGCTGGGACTCGGCCCGAGGAGGTTGGTTTCGCTCTATGCCCGGACCTTCTGGAAGGTGCGGGTCTCACTCCTGACCATCGCCCTCATGCTGGCGCTGGGCTTCACCACGCGTTATAGCGGTACGGATACAACCATGGGCCTCGCGATGGCGGGCACCGGCTGGTGGTTCCCGTTTTTCTCGCCCTTGATCGGCTGGCTGGGGGTGGCGCTGACCGGGAGCGACACCTCGTCGAACGTGCTCTTTGGCAATCTGCAGAAGGTCTCGGCGGAACAACTCGGCCTGTCGCCGATCCTGATGGCGGCGTCGAACAGCTCCGGCGGGGTGATGGGCAAGATGATCGACGCCCAGAGCATCGTCGTCGCCAGTGTCGCCACCGGGGGACGCCCCGACAGCCCGGATGCCGGCACCGTGCTGCGCTCCGTGTTCTGGCACAGCGTGGCGCTGGCCTTGCTGGTGGGCGTGCTGGTGATGCTGCAGGCCTATGTCTGGCCCGGCATGGTGCCGGCCGCTCGTTGAAGCGCAGCGCCGGAAATTTGGCCTCTGGCCGGTTCAGGTTGGAGGCACCAGCGCGTCGCGCAGGAGCTGCAAGGTGTGGCGGACCTGGATCGGGGAGCCGAGTCGTTTCAGGTGCGCCTCCAGCTGGGTCAGGCAGCCGATGTTGCCGCTGACCACGGTCTCCGCGCCGCTGGCGATCACGGCGCGCGCCTTTTGTTCACCGAGCGCTTCGGCGATGGCGGGTTGATCGAGATTGTAGGTGCCCGCGCTGCCGCAGCAGAGCTGCGAACCTGCCAGTTCGCACACCTCCACTCCAGGGATGGCGCGCAGGAGGTGACGGGGCTCGTCGTGGACTCCCTGGGCGTTCGAGAGGTGACAGGCATCGTGATAGGCCACCTTGCGACGGAGCCCGGTGTCGCGCGGAGTCCCGCGGAGTCCCAGCTCGACGAGAAAACGGGACGCATCCTTCACCCGCAGTCGGAACCGCTCGGCCCGCGCCTCGTCGGAGGTGCCGCGGAGAATCAGGGCGTACTCGTGCATCGCCGAACCGCAGCCGGCGGCCGTGGTCAGGATCGCGTCCACGTCGTCTGGAAACGCGTCGAGCGTGCGGCGGGCGTAGCGTTGCGCGGTCGAAAGGTCGCCAGTGTGCCAGGCCAGCCCGCCGCAGCAGCCCTGCGAGGCGGGAACGACCACCTCGATCCCCTGCTGGCTGAGGACGGCGAGGGCGGCGGCGGTGATGTCGGGAGCCAGGACCTGCTGGGCGCATCCGGTGAGCAGTGCGACCCTTCCTCGACGTGGACCGAGGGCGGGAACCAGGGAAGGCCAGGATTGAGCTGCCGGGACCGAGGCCGGCGCGAGATCGAGGAGAGGCCGAAACACCGATGGAAGGACGGGTCGCAGCCAGCGGCCGAGGCGAGCGGCGGTGATGGCCCAGCGGAAGCGCACCGGCGACGGCAGGGTCCACCGGACCAGCGCCCGGCGGACCCGTTGCCCGGTGGAGTGATGGGTTTGAGATCGGACGACGGAGCGGTAAGGGCTGATCAAGTCGCGATAGGGCACACCGCTTGGGCACGCCGGTTCACAGGCGAGACAACCGAGACAACGGTCGATGTGGGGCTGGGCGGCGGCGACGGAGAGTTTGCCCTCAAGCACCTCCTTCATGAGCACGATCCGACCGCGCGGAGAGTCCATTTCCTGGCCCAGTTCCCGGTAGGTCGGACACGCCGCCAGGCAGAAACCACAATGCACGCAGGTTTCAACGGCGTGGATCATGGGTGCTGTCAGCGGACCCCGGGAGTCGGGTGGGATGGAGTGCAGCATGTCAGGCGAAGCCGGGAAAACGATGGACGGGATCGAGTGCGAGTTTGATGGCGCGGGCGATATCGGGTTCTGCGGCGCGTCCCGTGAACAGGGGGCCGCTGCCGTGCAGGGTCATTGCCTGCAGGCCAAGACGGCCGGCGTCGCTGTCGACGGGCAGGGCGACCCAGGCGAGACTGCCGGCGGAACTGAGATGAACCTGACCTCCCATCGTGGCCACCTGCTGCAGGAGCGCGGGTGCTTCGCGTGGGCGGAGGGCGAGTTTGTGCAGGGAGTTGCCCGGCGCGCGCCACGTCAGCGCCTGCAGATGGTCCCAGAATGCCGTCGCGACGGTGGGTTCGAGGGTGTGCCCGGATCCGAGCTCGAGCAACTCGCGCGCGATCAGGGGCAAGGTCCCTTCCGGTCCGGCGAGCCGGACATAGACGGCGTCCGCCGAGGGCGGAAGATCGGCCGCCTCGACTTCCCACCGTCCTGAGCCCAGCGCTTCAAACAAGGTCACGGCCTTTTGCGGGTCCGACACCGGAAGACGCAGCGTCAGGGTGGACGCGGGGCGGGGGAAGACCTTGAAGGTCAGTTCGGTGATCACGCCGAGTCGTCCGAGGCTGCCCACCAGAAATTTGGGCAGATCGAAGCCCGCTGCGTTCTTGACCACCTTGCCGCCGAGACGGAGGGAGCGACCCGAGCCGTCGATGAAACGGACCCCGAGGATGAAGTCGCGCACGCCACCGTAGCGAAGTCGTCCCGGTCCGCTCAGTCCGGCGGCCACGGTTCCCCCGAGCGTCGCGCCAGCCGCCGCGAGCGGAGGATCGAAGGGAAGGTACTGTCGCTTTTCCGCCAGGACGGCCGTCAGGTCGCGCAGCGGTGTGCCGGCGAGGGCGGTGAACGTGTACTCGTCGGGCTCATACTCAAGCAGGGAGGAGAGCCTCACCGTGGAAATGCCGAGGACGTCGTCGTCCACCTGGGAGAGGCGCGGTTTTGTCCCAGCTCCGAAGGCGAGGACCCGCGGGGCGGAGCGAACGGCTTCGATCAGCTCGGCGGTCGAGGCTGGTGTGACCACCGTTTTCATTCGCGGGAAATCACCCCGGCCCGTTCGAGCGGATGCGGACCGTGGGCGTGAAGTGCGGGAGCTTCGCCATCGGGAAACATCTTGCCTGGATTGGCGATGCCGAGCGGATCGAAGGCCGCGCGAATGCGTTGGAGGCAGTCGATTTCGTCGGGCGCGAACATGGCCGGCAGGTAGTCGCGCTTCTCCACGCCAATCCCATGCTCGCCGGTGATGGAGCCGCCCATGTCCACGCAGAGCCGGAGGATACGTCCGGCCAGGGCCTCGGCCCGCTCGAGTTCCCCGGGGTTGCGGCCGTTGTAGAGGATGAGTGGATGCAAATTGCCGTCGCCGGCATGGAACACATTGGCACAGCGCAACCCGGCCTCCCGGGAGAATTCACCGATGCGTCGCAGGGCTTCGCCGAGGCGGCGGCGGGGCACCACTCCGTCCTGGACAATGAAGTCGGGAGAGAGCCGGCCGACGGCGCTGAACGCACTCTTTCGTCCCTTCCAGATGGCCAGGCGTTCGGCCGGGTTGCGGGCCGGGCGCGCCTCGACCGGCCCGCTGGCGGCGAGCAGGGCGTCGAGACGGAGCCGGTCGGCGGCCACCGCCTCGCGAGGTCCCTCCAGCTCGACGATCAGGACCGCCTCGCAGTGGGGCGGATAGTCGGCGTGAACCGCCGCCTTCGCCGCCTCGAGCGCGAGGGCGTCCATGATTTCGATGGCGCCGGGGAGCAGTCCGCTGGCGACGATGGCGGAGACGGCATCGCCGGCCTGCTCCAGGGTGCGGTAGCCCGCCAGGACGGTGTGAAAGCACTCCGCCCTGGGCAGGAGTTGAAGGGTGATTTCGAGGGCGATGCCGAAGAGACCCTCGTGTCCCGTGAACAGCCCGCACCAATCGGGCCCGAGCTGCTCACGGCGGCCGCTGCCAAAGTCCACCACCTCGCCGGTCGCGAGCACGGCCCGGAGGCCGAGCACGTGATTGGACGTCATGCCGTACTTCAGGCAGTGGGCGCCGCCGGAGTTGAAGGCGACATTGCCGCCGATGGTGCAGATCGACTGGCTGGACGGGTCGGGTGCGTAGTGGAGTCCGTGGGGGGCGGCGGCCGCGGTCACGGCGAGGTTGATCACGCCGGGTTCGACGACCGCGATGCGTTCGGCCGGATCGAGACGGAGGATTCGGTTGAGCCGGTTGAGCGCGATGACGATGCCGCCGCGGACCGGAAGCGAGCCGCCGGACAGGCTGGTGCCGCTGCCGCGGGCGACGAAGGGCAGGCGTCCGGCGTGACAAGCGCGGACGAGGGCGATGACCTCATCCGCGGTCTCCGGAATCGCCACCGCGAGTGGCGGCGATTGGAAGGCGGTCAGGGCGTCGCTTTGGTAAGCGGCGAGGTGGGCGGGCTGCCAGAGCAGCCGGTCCGCGGGGAGGATCGCAGACAGGCGGCGGAGGACTTCGGCCGGCATGACCTAGCGATGCAGGATCTCGCGGAGCGCGGCCAGCACCAGATCCACATTGCGAATCGAGGCGCCGTATCCCATCAGGCCGATACGCCACGCCTTGCCGGCCATCGGGCCGAGCCCACCCCCGATTTCGATGCCGTAGTCGGTGAGCAGCGCCTTGCGCACGCCGGCGTCATCGACACCCTCGGGTATCCGGATGCAGTTGAGGGAGTGCAGGGAGCGGGCGGGGATGTAAGATAGCCCCATTTTTTCCAGCCCGGCCCGCAGACGCTGGTGCATGGCGGCGTGGCGGGCAATACGCTGATCGAGCCCCTCCTCCAGCACCATGATCAATGCCTCCCGCAGGGCATAGGTCATGTTGATCGGGGCGGTATGGTGATAAACCCGGCCTCCGCCTCCACCCCCGGTATAGTATTTCCGGAGCATGGAAACATCGAGGTACCAGGACTGCACCTTGGACTTGCGGGCATCCATGCGGGCGAGGGAGCGCTCGCCGAAACTGACCGGGGAGAGGCCGGGCGGACAGCTCAGGCACTTCTGGGTGCCGCTGTAGATTGCGTCGATTCCCCAGTCGTCGACGCGCAGGTCGTGACCGCCCAGACTGGTCACGGCGTCGACCAGCAGCAGGGCGCCTCGGGCGTGCACGAGATCCGCAAAGCCTTCGAGGGGCTGGTGGGCGCCGGTGCTGGTCTCCGCATGAACGATTCCGACCAGCTTGGTCTTGGGGTGGGCGTCGAGCGAGGCTTGAAGCTGGGCGAGGGTGAAGGTGTCGCCCCAGGTGGTCTCCATGGCGTGGACGATGGCGCCGCAGCGTTCCATGACATCCTTCATGCGCGTGCCGAAGACGCCGTTCACCCCCACAATGACTTCATCGCCGGGCTCCACCAGATTGACTGCGCAACACTCCATGCCGGCCATGCCCGTCCCGCTGACAGGGAAGGTCAGGGCGTTCTGGGTGTGAAATACCTCCCTCAGCATCGCGCAGGCTTCGTCCATGAATGCGAGGTACTGGGGATCGAGGTGCCCGAGCGTGGGGGCACCCAGCGCACGCAGCACGCGCTGCGGCACGGGGCTGGGGCCGGGCCCCATCAGGATGCGTTCGGCCGGTTGGGTGGAGGGCAGTGACGTGGGCATAGGGGGAAAGGGCGGCGGGTGAAGCGACGCTGAAGAAGTCGAGGCCGGCATGGAACCTTTTTTCCATTTTGTTGGTTCCGATCAAGATTCCGCGCCCCGCGGTCGGTCGGCCCGACCTTTCTCAGCCGGTGCGCGGCGGGTTTCCGCGCAACATCGCCCTCGCGCCCGGGGGTGGATGGCTGCTCGCGGCGGGAGCCGACTCCAACACCGGATCGCTCCATCGTGTCCATCCCGCGACCGGCGAGCTGACCGACCAGACTCAAGGGAAGATCCACGTGCCGGCACCGATCTGTATTCTCTTTGCCCGCACGCCGGCAGACCCGGCCGGCGCGAAACCGTAAGCGGCGATCGGCCCTGGACCGGATCGATTCAGGCTGAGGGGAGTCGCCCGGCTCCCGGGGGTGGACTACATGGGAGGAGGCAGCGGAAATCCTAGAATAGCGTTAGAACTTGAGGCAGGGCCGGAAGCAAGGTGGCGGTAATTCGGCTACCGTGGGTCATTACCCACCCCACTGTCCCCATGGGAAGCCTGCCGGAGAGAATGTCCTTGGTCGCGTGCGCCATCCGCGTCTCCGATCGCCCGCCGAAAAAGGCGGATCGATGTGCGCCGACTGCGGTTGTCGAGCGGCCGAGTGGAGGGGACGAGCGCTGGCGTCTGGGGGAGTTCGATCCGAAGCGCGCTGACTTTGCCCCGTATGGATTCACGTGCACCTGCTGGCCCCCCCGGCGCATGAACCGGCCGGACCGGCACAATGAAGTGGAACTCAATTTCGTCGGGGCGGGAACGCTGACCTACCTCCTGGGCGGCCGGCGCGTACAGGTCGAGGCGGGCCAGCTGGCGGTGTTCTGGGCGGCCATTCCTCACCAGTTGATCGAGTACGAAGGGACGCAGCACTACTTTGTCGTGACCTTGCATCCGACGTCCCATG
>Ga0154020_10007953_pt1 | contig 12338 bp, 14 predicted proteins | sample Klosneuvirus_201_FD_109709 | JGI IMG/M metagenome (GOLD analysis project Ga0154020, IMG submission 109709) | Active sludge microbial communities from wastewater, Klosterneuburg, Austria - Klosneuvirus_20160825_MG | ecosystem: Engineered > WWTP > Aerobic digester > Activated sludge | place... | reverse complement strand
TCAAGAAACGATAACTGAACAAAATGAAAAACATGAAAACGAATAAATATATTGGTCTAATAGTTTCAATTTTATTTCTTTCTCTAGGCTATAAACTCGATGCTCAAAAAGATTCGGTCAAGAGTAAAGAAATCATAAAACTTAGTTATTACAATCATAACAGTGTACAATACATACTCATTGATCATTTTAATAAAAAAGGAAAACAATTAACGCCAATTAGCGATCAGACTTTTTATCTATATTTAGATTCTATTGGAGCAGATCATAAAATAGCATCAGTCACAACGGACATCAATGGTAAAGCCAAATGCTTTATCCCCCCTTCATTAAAATCCATTTGGGATGCTAAGCCGATGCATACGTTTATGTCAGCCAAAGATGCCGATGCAGAAGAATCAGATGCAGACCTTGAAATCACTAAATCAAAAATAGAAATAGATACTGCGACTGAGGATGGTGTGAGCCATATCACTGCGAAAGTGATGAAAGCTGAGAATAATTCATGGATTGCAGCTGATGAAGTAGAATTAAAAGTTGGCATCCAAAGATTGGGTGGCATGTTATCCGCAGGTGAAGAAGAAACTTACACAACGGATACCAGTGGTTCTGTAAGTGTAGATTTAAATAAAGAACATTTACCAGGTGATGAAAGTGGTAATATCGTATTAGTTGCCAAAGTTGACGATCATGAACAATTCGGCAATTTGCTATTTGATATATCAGTCCCTTGGGGTGTACCCACAGCCGTTGATCAAAACTTTTTTAAACAAAGAACACTTTGGTCTACACAATTCAGGACTCCTTTCTGGTTGCTCTTTATGGCCTATTCGATCGTCATTGGAGTCTGGGGCACAATTTTCTATTTGATTTTTCAAATAGTAAAAATCAAAAAAATAGGAGATCGTACGACTGCCATTTAACGACATCCCATTATTTCAAGTATTTACTGATATTTTGTTGGTTTAATAAGTTTCAATTTCAATCCACTTTTTATTCCAAGGAAATAATATCCATTATTGCCGCAAGGCCTGATGCTCCTAGAATCCAAATTAGGAGTTGTACTATTCCATTCATTCATGAATTCATTAATAACCCTATGTCAATTACATGTGGAGGTTCTCATCTTGTCATGGACGTGGCAAGATATTTTAGGATTTATTTATTAAGCTGTATAGCTATTTTAGGACAAGACATAGGCAAAGACAAGGACACGGCAGATCCGAGGATAAGCCGTGGAAAAGGCGTGAACAAGCCGTGGGCACTTGCTGGAGAATTGCACTGTAATACATGCATAAGTTTCTTAAATGCAATACATCAATAATAAACCTTAAATACCAATATTACATCAAAGACACATGTAACATGTATAACCTTGTGACCAGAGTTCGTTAGAATTCACTGCTTAGTTTTCGGAAATAATTCTTCTAATAATAAGGTAATCAGACTACTAGCAGTAAATGAATTCCAATGCATATATTAGTAGCAGAACTAACTATTGCTTTGGAACTGAAGAAAAATTATCCTTATAATTATTTTACAAAAATTTATTTCACAAGTTTACCCAGTCATCCAGATAAGTTTCGATATATTTGTCAAGGAGAAGAAGAGTTGATATTGATATATAAATATGCGTTTAACCATTTTAATTAGTAATTCTCAGTTGATTATATGATATTGGATTTAAAAGTAAATTACATCAAAATAATATAAATGAATTTCAAAGTCCGTAAAACTAATTAAGGGGGATTTACTTATTGAATTACAAAGGGATTTATATTTATAAAAGCCTAGATTAATTTTTCTATAAGAATTTTTAAAGAATTAAAAATCAAAGCTTTAATAATCTTTATATATTTAAAATAAACGAACCTTTTATGGAAAGGGGTTCAAATACAACTGTTATGTCAAATGCTTAAATAAATGAACCAAGTTACTAAACTAAATCACTTATTAGAATTCCTAAAAGAAAATAGGAAATATAATCAACAATTGCAATTAAAATATTTCTTAAGAGCAACTGCATCTTATCATGGGATCGAGTGTAAAGTTATTGCCCTTTTGCACGATAAGTTATATACCCAAACAAAACCAAATATAGATAATGTTGCGCTGTTTTTTAAGATGCTAAATAAAAATATTTGGCGTTTATCAAGTTTTAAAGAATTTCTTTCAGTTATTGGTTGTGATAGTGGTTTGACTTATGAAAATTTATTTAATTATCTTGATAAGCAACCTGGTTGGGGACCCAAGACAGCTGCATTATTTACAAAGTCAATATATCAAATTCATCATCATGAAATTTACAAAGATTACAGATTATGGTATGATACACCTATTCTGTCTTTAGAAGAAAAGTTATATCTACCCGTTGACAAAGTAATTATTAATATTTTCAACAAGATTTATCCAAGTAAGAAGTGGAATTTTGTAAATGTTAACAAATTTCTTCAGAGTATTTATTCAAATTTGGAAATTGAAGTGTTTGATGACTTATGGTATTGGGGATTTATTAATTTGATAGGATCTGGCTCTGAAAGATTGTTGATCTGGAATGAAAACAAATATTGGGCGCTGAGTGAAAGCGATAAAAATGAATCTGTAATTAATAATATAAGGGAACTTAGCATGAAATTTCGTGATATAATTGAACATAAATAAAAAGCAAATGACATAACATGAGATTGATTCAATCAGAGAAAAAATTAATTCCTAGTTCTGGAATTAATTGTAAATTTAGCAACTGGTTTTTGCGTTTGGCAGTTATTGAAAAAGCTTTGCCTGCATCAACTTCAGAAATGCTAGTAATAATAAAATATAAAATTAATTGAATAAGAATTATCAAATATTACAAAAGGATATTTTTAATTTGCCTGTGAAGCGTATACAAGGGGATTATATTAATTTTCTTGAAAATAAGTTTGATGAATTCTATGAAACTTTGACTCAATTCGAAGGAGAGCTTGGCAAATCAATTGGAGCACATAGTGAAATAATTACTTGTCAAATGAAGTGTATTTTTAGTTCTCTACATTCATATTACGAAGGCAAGCCATCATATGCTTATTTGCAATTAGAAAAATGTTTAGAAAAAATACGTGGGCATTTATGGATACAAACTCAAGAAATAAATAATAAAAGAGAAAATTTTTATCGAATGAGAATAGCAAATAATTTGCAATTAAAAAGTAAAGATCTTTTTCATATACCCTTTGAATGCCGAAACAAGGTTAGAAGACAAAGATTTAGTATTTCTGGTGTACCATGCTTGTATTTAAGTACTACAGTTTATACATGCTGGGAAGAAATGAATCGACCTGATATTAAATTTGCTCATGTTTCAAGGTTTGATTTAAATGAAAGCAGTCTAAAATTTTTGTTTATAGACCAGAGAACTGAAGTCATTCGAAGAATGCTACTAACTCCTTACGAAGAATGTGATGTTGCTTCTAAGCAGCATATTGAAAATTTTATACTTTCCTTTCCATTGCTTTTCGCATGCTCTGTAGATGTCCTAGATTATAACAGTGATTTTATTCCAGAATATATTGTACCGCAAAATCTCCTTCAATGGGTTATAAAACAGGATGATATAGATGCAATTCAATATAGTTCAAATCGAACAAAACATAAATTAAAACCAATCCATTTTGAATCTGAAGCAAATGTTGTAATCCCAGCTAAGAAATTTAAATCAGTTGGGTACTGTGAATTATTATCAAAAACTATAAAATTAACTAACCCAATAAATTATAATCTTTTAGAAATAGCAAATGATCCAGTTACAAGATATAAAACAGGTTTATGGTCTATATTTCAAGATATTAAGAAGCATAAATTAATAGAATTAATTGAAGATGATATAACAATTTATGCAGATACCATTTTTGGTAAACTAGAAAAAAAACTCTCAAAAATGAAAACAAAAAAAATAGATGAGTAAATTAATATTGCCAACAAAACACTGGACGAACAAATTCCCTATTGGTAGTCCATCGCCAGTTCCAAATGCAAGTGATCATGATTTGATAGAAATCGAAATCTGAAAAATAAACTCCGAATGGGAAACGGGATAATACTATTCAGTGCATTGACTATTTTCTTGTCATGCACAAATTACCTACGCATTCATAAACACCTAGAGACAAATACAAACAAGGTTAAAATTAAAACAACTGTAGACAATTATGCCTCAGCGAAAAAGGAATTTTATGGGACAATAACTATTTGTAATCAGACAGCTGACACTTTAACATTTAACTTTAATCAAACTTTGCTAATCGACAATGTTGAAATAAAATCGGACTATAATATTAAACCCATAAGTTATGCCTGCCAAGCATTTGACATAAACCCAAAGGACTGTAAGACATGGGACGTGAAATGGAAGGTAGAAAAGGAGATAAGTAGTTTAGAAAACCTAATATTAAAAGCAGATACGACTATAGCGTTAAGTAAGTGTAAGTGGACACTTATACACTAAATAAAACATTAGAATTTGCTAATAGAATTGAAGCAGAATAAGCCACTATAACTATAAACACTCTTTCAATATGCCTCGTTTCTTGCAAGTTGCAAGAGCTTTTTTTATAGCTGTGTAAACTTTTTGTTGGCACTTGCCATAACCTGTGGAGCATTTAATATATATTTGTGGTAGCAGACAGTTTTTTGCTTTATAAACTAGCACATCGCAAGTCTGCCAACTGTTTGTATTCAATTGCCCAAAACTCGAAAAAATAGCTAAAGCGAAACACCTGTTAAATTAACATCTAAATAACATCAAATAACCACATGAAAGAAATATTGGAAAAATCGTTGCTCCAAAAATTAGAAAGGCTGGAGGCATTTGAAGAACGAATGATGATTAGATTAGAAAACATTTCGATAAGAATAAATGAATATAATTGGCTTAAAATATTTTGTGAAGTTCATCCTATTCAAGGCACAAAGCTTATAGAAGATATAAAGATTGAATGTGTAATTTATGATAAGGAAGGTGCTATTTTAGTGGTAGACCAAAACTACTTATATGAAGAAGATTTCTTTGGATTTGAGATTCTTGAATATTCATTTAACGAGGCAGAACTTGTAGATCAAGTGGGTAAAATTAGAATCTATCCCAAAAAAAAATAGTTATTAATGGAATTCAATGAAACAAGAGATAAATTATTAACCGAAGCAAAAGCTTCACCTAATTTATTATCGGATTTAGCTGGATTAGAAAATTATATTGGAGAAAGTTATAACAATAGGTCATTCATTGAATTGCTGCAAAATGCAGATGATGCAAAATCTACTAAATTTAAAATCCTCAAAAAAGATGATTATTTATTTGTTGCTAATAATGGCAGAGAATTTAATAATAGAGATTTAGAAAGCTTATGTCGTAGTGCTTCTTCAAATAAAGTTAGAGGAGAATCAATTGGTTATCGAGGGATTGGTTTTAAGTCTGTAGTTGGTTTTGCGAAAGAAATACACATAATCAGTGGCGATTTAGAAATAACCTTTTCAAAGAATAAAACAGAAATTGAAATCCCACAAGCAAAGCAAGTTCCACTAATTCGAATTCCACACAAATTATGTAAAGAAGACAAAGTGAAATTTGAATCAATTATTGTTCATTTCAAAAAAGATGATTATGTAACAATTTTTGTTTTTTCTGGAGTCACGGCTCATGAAATCGAATTAGAGTTTGATTCTTTTAACACTTCTTCATTAATATTTTTAAGAAACATTTGTGAAACAGAACTTACCATTGGGAAAACAAACAAAACAGTAATTGAAAAAATTAAGGTCGATAATAACATTGTCAGAGTTCTGATTAAAACCGAACTTAATACTGCGTCTTGGCTCATTGCTAAAAATCAAGAAACTTCAATTGCATTTTATGAAGAAGAGCAAAAAATTAAAAAATTAGATGAATTAAAATCTTTAGTCTATGCTTTTCTTCCGACAGAAGATTCAACGGGTTTTGGAGTTTTGATTAATGCCGATTTTAGTACTGACCCTTCTAGAAAGCATCTAATTTATGATTCAAAAACTCTAGCAACTATAAAATCTTGTGGAAAGCACATTTTAGACATCTTGGTAGACAACATTAATCGAGGAGAAGATATTAATCTAGGAATGATAAATTCTTTAATACCATTTATGGATCCAAGGATGCTCCAATTTAAAAAGCCTTCATTTGAAAAGTTTCTTATTGAGGAACTTAAGTCAAATGGAAATCAAATATTTAAAGACACTTTAATTTGTCCAAATTGGTTTAATATCAAGGATTTTTATCTTTTATCCGGTAAAAATAATCTCGAGCAAATAAATTCAAAATGTTTTGATTTGGATGGATTTCAATCATTTGCAAAATACCTTGGAGCTAAGGATGATAATTTATATTCTTTTAAGCAAAATATTAATGATGTCCAAATTTCAGTGCTCGGTTGCGTTCAAATTACAGTCCAAATATTTAAAGATATTATTTCAAAAATCAACTATCATGATGATTCAATCTCTCAATTGAAAGTTATAATGGTTAACAACGAGCGCAAGTCTTTTGATCAAATAAAAGCAGATAAAACAATTATTGATCAATCATTTATCACTTTATTAATTGAAAATGGTTTAACTGAATTCGATATAAAACAAGTACTTAATAAATTTTTACCCGCCGAATATGCTGAAGGCATATTTAATAACACATCCAAAAGTAACGATCCTTATCAAAAAAACACTAAACATCAACCGGAATTAAAATGGATCAACAATTTGCATACTAAATCATTCCCAGCAACTAAAGTGAATGTACAACGTTGGCGAAGTGCCGAAGAAAATACAATTGTAGTTCTTAATTCAAATGGCTTCAATCTTACAGATGTCAGCAAGCAAAACATTGGTTATGATATTGAGGGTGTGGATCCTGATGGAAATGAAATTCAAATCGAAGTAAAGTCTATTACTATGATTGGCCAGAAATTCAAATTAACAAATAACGAAATTGCTGTAGCTCAAGAAAAAAGAGAAACATATTTCATTGCATTAGTAAGACAATTAGACGATTTTATTGAAATTGCATTAATTTCTGACCCAGTTAAAAACCTAGTCCTAAACCGCCAATGTGTTCAATGGATTTGGGAATGTTCGAACTACAACTATAACCCTATTAGATTTGAAATTTAAATTTTAGACACCAGTTAATTATTCGTGCAATCCGATAAACGAAGAATGAATACTGTGCTCTACCGCATGTATCGTAAATAAGATGAGGATATCTGCAAGTGTGTAACCAGCTAAATGGTGTTTATAGGGAAATTAATACTTGACTAAGTCATTCTGGCTAGCCTTCTCGACAAATTCAATTTAAGGGAATGAATATTTCATTACTTAAAATTGTTATGTATATATTTACAAAGATCTTTATGAATATATTATTACATTTAACATTTAATTTCAGTTAATTTCATTAAAAGATTATAAATTTCCATTTTATTGAGCATTTAAATACTTACCCAATGTAGTTACATTAGTTGCTTTGGAAAATTATTTTATGTGGAAATTGAAAACTATTAAGTAGCCTTTGTTCAGACAAATGTAAAATATAAATGGAGGAATTTTATGATAGTCTCAGCAACATCAAAAAAAGCCACCTGTAATTATTTGGATAGAATTGTCTACCTATAGAGAGCCGGTAAATAAAAAAATTCAAAATGACTTAACTATAGAGTATCATATGCTATATTAAAAAAGAAAATTGAGATTATTCAGTCAAATTAGAAAATCTATTACTAAATTTGATCTAAAACTGAATGATCATGGATTTACAATTATTTGATTTTCAGGCTAGCAAAGTGATGTTAGTCAGGAGTATAAATAAACCATAAATATATGGAGATTTCAATAAAAAATGTTGCTGAACTTACTGAATACAATAAGTATTTATTATCAGAAACGCACCAAATTTGGTGGTTTCGAGGACAATCAGATTATTCTTGGAAATTGCAACCAAGTTTGTGGCGAGACTATACCAAAGTACAGGAATCGTATATGACTCGAGAGTTTTTATTTAAGGCACGAACAAGAACTACTTCATATCCAGGGAATGATAACAATTCAGGATGGATTTCTCTAATGCAACATCATGGGTTACCTACAAGACTATTGGACTTGTCAAAGTCACCGTTAATTGCTTTGTATTTTGCCGTAGATTCTTATCACAGACATTCAATAAAAATTTCGGAAAAAGATGCTTGTATCTGGATGCTCTGCCCTGGACTAATGAACGAATATTTTGGAAACGAAGAATTAATTTATCCACTGGACAGCATATCATCTTTGAAATTAATAAATCAAGCATTCTACACAGACCAGATTGAAAATCTTGGAGTACTTGCGGCATCTGCTATAGAAACACATTATAGAATGATAATGCAGCAAAGTGCTTTTACGATACATTCAGAACCGAATCCATTAGATAGTCTTCAACCAAATGCGGTTTGGCTTAGAAAAATAAAAATACCTCAAAGTGCATTAGCAGAAATTGCATTTGAATTGGAAATACTTGGCATTAGACTTTCAAGTATTTTTCCTGACCTTGATAACTTATCCAAGGAAATTAAATATTTTCACAGATAGAATACCTTCCAATCAGATTTAGGCGTATATCCATAAGCTTTCTCTAGCTAATGACTTATAATTCAAGAACCCTGATAAAAGATTAACAAAATAGACTTCCTGTTATATCAATAATTAATTTGAGGCATCAAGACAAGTCTGGATGTGCCAAGAGCATTAAAAATATAAATCAAGTGTTGCTTCATTTCATACTGCACAAAAAAATACATGTCAAAATATAATCAAGAAACATCCCTTTCATAACTTAATAGTTTAAAAAACAAATATTAACATCAATATTTCAAATAAATACTATTGAAAAAATATATTACATTTACGTAATGAAAACATTGACAGTAAACATACCAGACCATTTAGACATTGATAATCGTGAACTTGTAATGCTTTTAGCTTCAAGATTATACGAACAAGGTAAACTTTCTTTAGGCCAAGCTGCCGAACTGGCTGGTTTAACCAAAAGAACATTTGCTGAATTACTCAACAATTACAATGTCTCAATATTTAACTTTCCAGCCTCGGATTTATCAAGTGATGTTGCAAATGCATAAAATCATTATTTCTGATACAAGTTGCTTCATTATTTAATCCAAAATTGGTGAACTTGACATATTGAACCAACTCTATGACCAAATTATAACGACCTTGGATATTGCTGAAGAATTTGGAGAAACACTACCAAATTGGATTACTATTGAAAAGGTTTCTGATAAATACAGTCAAAGAATTTTAGAAATGCAAATAGATAAAGGAGAAGCCAGTGCAATTGCATTAGCTTTAGAAGTCCCAAACTGTACTTTAATTCTTGATGATTTCAAAGCAAGAAAAATTGCTCAAAATCTTGGATTAAATTTTACAGGAACTATTGGAATTATAATTAAAGCAAAACTAAACAGAAAAATACCTTCAATAAAACCGTATTTGGAAAAAATCAAGGAAACTAATTTTCGATTATCAGCAGAAATAGAATTACAAGCTTTAAAAGAAGCTGGAGAATATTAAGTAAGCTGCCATGATCAAGCCATTTATACAAAAACCAGCACCAAGCAAAATCCACGAAGATCAAGAACTCTGATAAAAGATAAACAATATAGCATTCCTGAACTATTAATAATTTTGTTAATGCATCAGGTAAACTTAGGTTATAAAGCCTGCTCGAGGCAATAAATGTCATTACTTGCCAAGGGCCATATGGATGGATTTTTGAAACCTCCGTATCGTTGATATATGGCGTACATTTTTACACCCAACTGAACTAATATTCCAATAGTATGTTGATTTAGTGAGTATGTCATATCTTTGCAATATATGAAAAAGTCATTAATTTTAGGTTTGGGCTTAATCGTCGTAGCTATCGTATTATTGGTGTCCGCATCTAAGGATATAACCAGTTATACCAGCTTTAAAGAAGCCAAAAGTTCCGGTAGAATGGTCAAAATTGTAGGTCAGCTGGACAAGTCTAAGCCTATGATTTATGATCCCATTAAAGATCCGAACCACTTTAGCTTCTATGTAACGGACAAACAAGGTGAAACCGTTCAGGTTATACTCAATGCTGCTAAACCTCAGGACTTTGAATTGTCAGAACAAATAGTGGTCACTGGAAAAATGAATCAAGACGAATTTATAGCTAAAGATGTCTTATTAAAATGTCCTTCAAAGTATAAGGACGAAGAAATTTACATCAAATCTGAAAGCTAGCCTATGACCGACATACAATATGTTGGTGAACATTTATGGGTACACTATACAGGACATTTTTTAGTATTATTTGCTTTCTTTTCGGCTGCCTTTCTGGGCATTATAGCTTATCAATTCTATAAAAAAAATGATGGCGACAAAGCACTTTGGTGGTCTTGGCTAAAAATAGGCTTTTTAGCACATACCCTAAGTATTTTAGGTATAATATCATTGCTGCTCTTTGCAATGTCTCAACATTATTTTGAATACCAATATGTTTGGGCCCATGTCTCAGAAGAATTACCAACACGTTATATACTTTCCGCTTTCTGGGAAGGCCAGGAAGGATCTTTTCTATTATGGATGTTTTGGAATTGTGTACTTGGATTTCTTATTTTAAGACGAAAAAATATATACACCGTAAGCATCATAGGCATCCTCAGTATCGTCCAATTGGTGTTAATGAGTATGTTATTAGGGGTATACTTTTTTGGCTCCAAATTAGGCAGCAATCCCTTCTTATTGCTACGACATACTATGGACATCCCGTTATTTAAAAACGCTGAATATACAGCCTTAATCAAGGGAAATGGCCTCAATCCCCTATTACAAAATTATTGGATGATCATACATCCCCCTACCCTTTTTCTGGGGTTTGCATCGACTGTTATTCCATTCTGTTATGTATTATCTGCGTTGTTCTTAAAAAAATATGAAGAATGGCTTAAACCGGCTTTATCATGGGCCTTAATGTCCGCAGGTATTTTGGGACTTGGAATATTAATGGGCGGAATGTGGGCATACGAAGCTTTAAGTTTTGGAGGATATTGGGCATGGGATCCTGTCGAAAATATGTCCTTAGTCCCGTGGCTTGTTCTAATAGCTGCTTTACACGCGCATCTCATTGCCATTCATACGAAATATTCCATCCGTGCTAGTATCATATTCTATATACTGACTTTTGTGTTGGTCGTTTATTCCTCATTTTTGACCAGGAGCGGTGTTTTGGGTGATAGTTCGGTTCATGCATTTACCCAATTAGGCTTGGAATGGCAATTATTAGGTTTTCTCATTTTAGTTACATGTATTCCCGCCTATTTCTACATCAAACAGCAAAAAGAAATACCGGCCCATAAAACAGAAGAAAAAATAGCTTCCAGAGAATTTTGGATGTTTATAGGAAGCTTGATTTTACTCTTTAGTGCCGGCTTAATGACATTTACTACATCGATTCCGGTGTTCAATAAACTAATTGATGTAGCAGGGCAAATCATGAATACTTCTTATGCTTCTTATCACAGAAGTGCCCCTGTTGATGTCATGGCGCATCACAACAGATTTCAGGTGTGGATTGGAGTATTCATTGGCATCATTTCAGCTATCGCTTTTATGTTGCGCTATTTAGGCACCCAGTTGAATGGACTTCAACAAGGATTTTGGAAAAAATTGATAGCGGTAATCAGCATAAGTGGTTTATTAACTTTGGCAACTTTTTCACTTTTTTCAAACCACTCGATTCCTATTATTAGTTTGCTTTTTACAGGATGGTTTGCCATCGTGTCTAATTTATATATCCTAACAACGATCATTAAGAATAGTCCTAAATCTGCTACTGCTATCATTTCTCATATAGGTTTTGGAATATTACTGTTTGGTATATTATTTACAGGACTGAATAGAAAAAACATCGCTCCAGAGCGCTTTTTTCAGGAAGACATTATCATGGGTCTAGATGCAGAAAATGCTGACAAACATTTTCTATTATTAAAAGATCAACCCAAATTCGCGAAAGGTTATTGGATTCATTATAGACATGATACCATGATCTCAAAAATCAGATCTTATACTGTGGATTTTGTTAAGGTGGATTCGGCAGGTTTACAATTGGATTCTTTTAGAATATATCCCCAAGTCCAATACGATAATAAATTATTAAAAGTAGCTGCATCTAATCCAGCCATTAAACATTATTTGAGCAAAGATATATTTACACTTGTTGCACAAATTCCTGCTGTACAAATGGATGCCAATGAAGC